>Ga0256826_1002388_pt1 | contig 11470 bp, 11 predicted proteins | sample CV79metaG_FD_185975 | JGI IMG/M metagenome (GOLD analysis project Ga0256826, IMG submission 185975) | Hydrothermal vent microbial communities from East Pacific Rise, Pacific Ocean - CV79 | ecosystem: Environmental > Aquatic > Marine > Hydrothermal vents | place: Pacific Ocean: East Pacific Rise... | reverse complement strand
AAAAGGCCCTCAAGCTGAGAATGTAACTCCACTTTAAGCTAAACTCAAACCCCTACTATAGGGGTTTACCCACTTTCTAAAACAACCCACAACAACTTTACTAGAAATACTTAAAATATTAAACAATTAGAACTTTATTTTAAACTATAAGATATCGGTATATGTAAAATTATATCTTCTTGCGGTTTTGGAAATTTTGAAGATAAGCTTTTTATTGTTTTCACAGCTGCTCTACTTAATATATTACTCTTTGATTTTAGTACAACTATATCTTTAATCTCAGAGTTTTTCTTTAGAGTAAACTTTATCATCACTTTTCCTGTTATTCTTCTTTTTCTAGCAGATCTTGGGTAGTAAAGATTTTCTCTAAGCATTCTAGCTATCTCTTTGGTATTTAATTCTACATACTCTTTTGTAGCATTTTCTTGCTTGGTTCTTCTCTCATTTTCTAACTCTTCTTTAGATTTTTCAACGGGTTTGAGCACATTATTTGTAACTTGTTCAGTTTTTTGTTCTATCTGCTTAGTCTCTACAATTTCTGATTGTTCAACTACTTTTGGTTTTGGAATTTTTTGAACAACAGGTACAACTAAAGGTTTTAGTTTTTTTATTTTGTAAACTTTTTTCTTTTTAATCTTTTTCTTAACTTTTTTCTTTTTAGGTTTTTTTATGATTTTTTTAGTTTTAACAATTGGCTTTTGTATCTCTTTTTTAGCTTTTAGTGCGCATAAATTTACGCAAAGCCTTGCATTGCACATCTTTTTATCACAGGTGCATTTTTTTTGGGCATAGTAGGTTTTATATGTAGTTATTATTAAAATAACAAGTAATATATGAATTACAATAGATATAAAAAATGAACTACTATGTCTTATCATTAATAAAAATTAGATCGCGCGTTTAAATTCTGGATATGCTTCAACACCACATTCGTTAACATCCATACCCTCAACTTGAGCATCATCTTCTGCTCTAAATTTTGATATTTTATTTATAACAAAAAGTACTATAAAAGACGCAGAAAAAGCAAATATTGCCACAACTACTACACCTTTTAACTGATCCATAAAAGATACACTATCAACAAAAACACCAACTGCTAATGTACCCCAAATACCATTAACAAGATGAACAGATAATGCACCAACTGGATCATCAAGTTTTAATTTATCAAAAACTGGAACTGCAAAAATAACCAATGTCCCACCAATAGCACCAATAATTATAGGTGTATATATATCATATAAATCAGGTCCAGCAGTAATAGCAACAAGACCACCTAAAGCTCCATTTAAAATCATTGTAATATCAAATAATTTATATTTAGCATACATTAATATTGCGGCAATTATTGCACCTGCTAGTCCCGCTGTATTTGTATTCATAATTGTTAGGGCAACCATATCAGCACTTTCTTTGGAACTAATTGAGCCTACACTTCCACCATTAAAACCAAACCAACCTATCCATAAAATCAATGCACCAAGTGTTACAAGAGGAATATTTGAAGCTGGAATTACTCTAACAGCACCATTTTTAAGATAACGACCTTTTCTTGGACCTATAACAATAATTGCTGCAAGTAATGCCCACGCACCAGTTGAATGAATTACTGTTGATCCTGCTAAATCATGCATAGCTGAAATATCAAATATTGTACCACTTAAGAAGTTTGCGCCCCATGTTATATTTACAACTGCAGGATATATAAACGCTGCCATCATAATAGTAAAAAACATAAGTGGAATTATACGAACTCTTTCACTAACCCCACCACTCATAATATTTACAGTTTTTCCTACAAATGCCATTTGAAAAAGGAAGGCTGCCCATTTACTCATACTATCATTATCCCATGAACCAAATGCAAATTTGTAACCAATCAACATAAACATCATAGATGCAACAGCATAAATCATCGTGTTAACCGTTAATACAGAGGTTACATTTTTAGTACGAACAAGTCCAGCTTCAAGCATTGCAAAACCAGGCACCATAAAAATAATAAGTACCATAGAAAACAATGCAAAGAATGTATCTATGATATATTTAAAATCAGCTTCTAACATATAAGTGTCCTTAAATAAAAATATAAGAAATATTATAGCTTAATAATTATAGATTAATTTTAATTTTTATGATTTTTTTAAGTTTATCTTATAAATGTGGAGTTTTGTAGTATCTCTACATGTAGAGAGTTTTTAGATAGCAAGAGAAATAGTTTCTCTTGCGTTGAAATTATATAGCTTCAGTATCTGTTTCACCAGTACGAATACGAATAATTTGTTCAATATCACTTACGAATATTTTACCATCACCAATTTTACCAGTTCTTGCAGCTTCTACAATTGTGCTTGTTACTTGCTCAACCATATCTCCACTAACAATCATTTCCATTTTAATTTTTGGTAAAAAATCTACAACATACTCAGCTCCACGATAAAGTTCAGAATGACCTTTTTGACGACCATAACCTTTAACTTCGCTAACTGTCATACCATCGATTCCGATCTCTGCTAGTGCATCTTTAACATCTTCTAGTTTAAATGGTTTAATAACCGCTTCTACTCTTTTCATTTTATATCTCCAGATATTTTATTTTTGTATTATATCATAAACAATATGTCACCCTGAACTTGATTCAGGGTCCAATTATTTTAACTTAGATTCTGAGTTTAATTCAGAATGACAAATTATAGGTTGATTCCACTTTCACCATGAACAGTTTCATCAAGACCACGAGCTTCAGTTTCTTCATCAACTCTACCACCACCAGTAAGTGCAGATGCTATAAAGAAAACAATAGCAGTAACAATACCTGAATAAACAACAGTTAGACCAATTGCTTCAATTTGAGCAAATAATTGAGAACCCATATTGTAGTTTTCTGGCATTGCATAATCTGCTATAAAGATTGCAGTTGCGATTGAACCCCAAATACCTACAAGACCATGTACCCAAAATGCATCTAAAGAATCATCTACTTTAAACATACTTTTTAATTTAGAAACACCAATGAAACCTAAAGCACCACCAACAAGACCGATTATAATCGCACCCTCAACCCCAGCAGAACCAGAAGCAGGAGTAATAGCAACAAGACCAGCAACAGCACCAGAAGCACCACCAACTATTGTAGCTTTTTTATACACTAACCACTCAACAAGAATCCAACCAATTACACCAAGAGATGCAGCAACATTAGTTACAAGGAAAGCAGAAGCAGCAGTACCATCAGCAGCAACCTCAGAACCAGCATTGAAACCGAACCAACCAAACCATAGTAAAGCAGCACCTAGTGCAACTAATACAGGTGAAAAAGGTTTAAGTGCAGATTTACCATAATCTTTTCTGCGACCAAGTATCATAGCTACAACAAAACCAGCTACACCAGCATTAATATGAACAACAGTACCACCAGCAAAATCCATCTCACCAAAGTTTAATGTTTCACCACCACCCCATGCCCAGTGAGTTACAGGTGCATAAACAGCAACTATCCATAATGCAGCAAATATAATAAATGTTGAAAATTTAACTCTCTCAATCATTGATCCAGATGCAATAGCTACAGCGATTGCAGCAAATGTACCTTGGAATGCAACAAAAAGTAGCTCAGGAATTGTACCACTTAAAGAATCAGCTGTAATTCCAGATAACATAACTTTACCAGTACCAATTAAATCACCATCACCAAATGCGATTGAGTAACCAACAAGTACCCATACAAGTGTACCAACAGCGTAAGCACCTAAACTCATACCAATAGTATTTAGTACATTTTTACTTCGTGTAAGACCACCGTAAAATAGAGCAAGCCCAGCAGGTGTCATTAACATAACAAAAGCCGTAGCAACTAACATCCAAGCAGTATCACCACCACTTAAAGTATCTTCAGCAAATGCAAATGTAGGCAATGCTAATAGAGCAAGAAAAAATCTTTTCATTTAATATCCTTAAAGTTTAACTGCCAAAATTATACTGACTAAACATAAGTTATTTAAATAATTAGTGATTAATTTTTAATCACTTCTACACATCTAATAAACTTCGAGAATATTTTTTAGAATTTATAACAATATATTAAGCCATAATTAGATATTATAAATGAATTTATTTTTAAGACATAGGTATTATATATGAGCGATTTGCTAAACAACGACGATATACAAACTATAAATATTGAAGAGACTCTTCAAAACAGCTACCTTGATTACTCTATGAGTGTAATCGTTGGTCGTGCATTACCAGATGTTCGTGATGGACTAAAACCAGTTCATAGAAGAATTTTATATGCGATGGATAAACTAAACCTTTCTCATGGTGCTAAGTTTAAAAAATCTGCGCGTATTGTTGGTGATGTTATTGGTCAGTACCATCCACATGGTGACAACTCAGTTTATGATGCACTAGTTCGTATGGCTCAAGATTTCTCTATGCGTATGGAACTTGTTGACGGTCAAGGAAACTTTGGTTCTGTAGATGGTGATTCTGCTGCTGCAATGAGATATACAGAAGCTCGTATGACTAAGTATGCTGGTGAACTTCTAAAAGATTTAGAAAAAAACACTGTAAACATGACAGATAACTATGATGGTACTACTAAAGAGCCAGATGTTATGCCTACTCGTGTTCCAAATCTACTTATAAATGGTTCGTCAGGAATTGCAGTTGGTATGGCTACAAATATTCCACCACACAACCCAAAAGAAGTTATGAATGCTCTTAAAGCACTTCTAGCAAATCCAAACATTGAACTTACAGAATTAATGGAGCATATAAAAGCGCCAGATTTTCCAACTGGTGGTATTATCTTTGGTAAGAAAGGTATTACAGATGCATATGAGAGTGGTCGCGGTCGCATAAAAGTTCGTGCAAAAACTCATATTGAACAAACTGCTAAAAAAGAGATTATTGTTATTGATGAACTTCCTTACCAAGTAAATAAATCTCGTCTTATTGAAAACATTGCAAACCTTGTAAAAGACAAGATGATTGATGGTGTTTCACTTATTCGTGATGAGTCTGACCGTGATGGTATGCGTGTTGTAATCGAGCTTAAGCGCGATGCAATGAGTGAGATAGTTCTTAACAATTTATTTAAACAAACTAGCATGCAAACTACTTTTGGTATTATCATGCTATCTATATTAAATCAAGAACCTAGAATTTTTGGAATTATAGATATTTTAAAACACTTTATAAATCACCGTAAAACTATTATTATTAGAAGAACAATCTTTGACCTTGAAAAAGCAAAAGCTCGCGCACATATTTTAGAAGGTCTTAGAAAAGCTATTGATATTATAGATAAAGTTATTAAAACTATTCGTGCATCAGAAGATGAAGAGGACGCAAAAACTAATCTTGTTTCAGAATACGACTTTTCAGAGATTCAAGCGACAAGTATTGTGGCTATGAGACTTGGACGGTTAACTGGTTTACAAATCAAAAAAATTGAAGAAGAGTTAGCTGAACTTGTAGCACTAATAACTTACTTAGAGTCAATTCTAAAAAGTGAGGATGTTCTTCATGGAATTATCAGAGAAGAGTTTGACGAAGTTCTTGCAACTTATGGTGGTAATGAAAGACGCACTGAAATAGAAGATGATTATGATGACATTGACATTGAAGATTTAATTCCAAATGAGCCAATGGTTGTTACTATTACTCATAGAGGTTATATTAAGCGTGTACCTCTTGCATCTTATGAAAAACAAAAACGAGGCGGTAAGGGTAAAACGGCTGTTACAACTTACGAAGATGATTTCATAGAAAACTTCTTTACATGTAACACTCACGATACTCTACTTTTTGTAACTGACCGTGGGCAACTTCACTGGTTAAAAGTTTATCGTATTCCTGAGGGAAGTCGTATAGCTAAAGGTAAGGCAGTTGTTAACCTTATTAATTTAGTTGCCGATGAAAAAATATGTTCAGTTATCCCAACTACTGATTTTAGCGAAGATAAAGGGCTTGTTTTCTTTACTCAAAAAGGTGTAGTAAAACGAACAAATCTAAGTGAATTTAGCAATATTAGAAGTAATGGTGTGCGTGCTATTGTACTTGATGATGATGACACTCTAATTACTGCACATATTGCCAACCAAGATATTAGATACTTATTTATAGTTACAAAACTAGCGCAATGTATAAAATTTGAGATAGAAAAAACTCGTGAACAAGGTCGTTCAACTCGTGGTGTTCGTGGTATTAAATTTAAACATGCTGATGATGAAGTAATTGATGCTAACATTATTGCTAATGATGATCAAGAGATTCTAATCATAGCTGAAAAAGGTATTGGCAAACGAACTGAAGCTGGTGAATACCGTTTAACAAATCGTGGTGGTAGTGGTGTTATAGCTATGAAAATGACTGCTAAAACTGGTAAAAATATTGTAGGGTGTTTAATGGTTAATGAAACTATGGACATGATGGCACTCACAAAAGCTGGAAAAATGATAAGAGTAGATATGCAGACAATCTCAAAATCAAGCCGTAACACTTCTGGTGTATATATAGTAAAAGGTGATGATGTAGCAAGTGTATCAAGATGCCCAAAACAACCAGAAGAGGAAGATGAAGAAGAACATATTCCAGAACAAGGTACTTTGGTATAACAATTGCTTAAAGAGCAATATAAATATCATGTCAAGGGAAAAACCATGAAATATTCTATGCTATTAGTAGCACTTTTAAGTGTTACTTCACTTTTTGGTGCTGATAAGTTTCAAACAGTAGAAACTGCAAAATTAGAACAAAATAGAGCTGAACTTCAAACAGCAAAAGATGAAGCTTTAAAGGCTCAACAAGAATTAGCAATAGCAAAAGAAGAAATTGCTAAAGCACAAAAATGTGCAGAAGATGAAAAAGAAAAAAACCTTAAAAAGAATGAAACACTTACTATTTCAGTAACTGGTCAAGGTGTAGCACCTATGAATACTTCTTCACCAGCACAGGCTTATGCGCTTGCAAAAAGAGCCGCTATTGCTGATGCATACAGAGCAATTGCTGAAAAAGTTCAAGGTGTTCGTATTGATGGTCAAGACCTTATTAAAGATATGATGGTTAAAAGATCAGTTATTCGTACAAGCGTTAAAGCTATGGTTAGAAATGCTAATGTAGTTGAAACAACTTTTAAAGAGGGTTTATGCGAAGTAGAGATGGAAATCGTTATTTCTTACTCAGACTTTGTTCAATAATACTTTTTTCTTCACTTGCACTAAACGCAAGTGAATTTCTTATATCTTACAGATATGTAGTAAAAGATGCTATTATCTACAATGAAACACTTTATATATCTTCAGCTATGAAAAAATGCTCAGGTGAACCTCAAAAAGAGCTTATTTTAGAAAATACTACTAATGGTAACTTTACAAAACTCATACATAAAAATAAAGAAGAATTTTATGAATACATTCGTAAAATTGGTCTACATGTAGAGCATAGTGAAAAAACACAAAATATGATAAATAGTTCAACAACTATTTTAACACTAAAAACAACTTGCTTCAAAGTCGATTTTAATGATAATTTCGCTAGAATAGCGGCTTTAAAATAAGGGCTAAATTCGTGAAAATTGCAATAGTTGAAGACGATATTAATATGAGAAAATCTCTTGAGATTGCTATGGGCGATTATAAAGAGTTTGAGATTAAAACCTTCAAAAATGCAGTTGATGCCCTTAAAAATTTAGATGATAGTTTTGATTTAGTAATTACAGATATAAATATGCCAAAGATGGATGGTATAGAGTTTGTAAAAGAGCTAAATGGGCGCTATGAAGTTATTATGATGACTGGAAATGCGACTCTTCAAAAAGCTATTGAGTCTATTCACCTTGGCGTAAAAGACTTTTTGCTAAAACCTTTTGATGTTGATGATTTGGTAAATGCTATAAGAAGAGAAGATAAAGTTCAAACAGTTAAAAAGACTGCTAAAAAGACAAAAACTAAGAAAAAAAATTCTGGTTTTTTAGGAACTTCAAAGGCACTTGAATATAGTTTAAATATTGCAAACAAAGCCTGTAAAACTGATGCTAGTATCTTACTTCTTGGTCAAAGTGGTGTTGGTAAAGAAGTATTTGCCACTTATATTCATGAAAATTCTCCAAGAGCTAAAAAACCATTTATTGCCATAAATATGGCGGCAATTCCTGACAATCTAATAGAAAGCGAACTGTTTGGTTTTGAAAAAGGTGCATTCACTGATGCTATTGAAGCAAAAGCAGGACAGTTTGAACAAGCAAATGGTGGTACACTTTTTTTAGATGAGATTGCAGAGATGCCATACGCAGTTCAAGCAAAGCTACTTCGTGCCTTACAAGAAAAAGAGGTTCGTCGCTTAGGTTCATCAAAAACTATTAAAATAGATATTCGTGTTGTTTCAGCAACAAACGCGAACCTAGATGAAAAGATAAAAAATGGAGAATTTCGTGAGGATTTATACTATAGATTAAATACTATTCCGCTAGAAATTCCACCATTAAACAAAAGAAAAGATGAGATACTTAGCATTGCAAATGCAATGGCTGAGACAAACTGTACTAAGTATGGGTTTGACTTAAAAACATTTTCTAAAGAGGCTCAATCTGAGCTTCTAGATTACTCTTGGCCTGGAAATATTCGTGAGCTTATTTCTGTTGTTGAGCGTGCTGTGATTTTAAGTGAAACTCAAGAGATACAAAAAGATGAACTTTTTTTAAGTACTAGAAAATAAAATTTACGGAGAATATAATGAAAAAATATAATGTAGCAGTAGTTGGCGCAAATGGTGCAGTTGGTGAAGAGATTTTAACAATACTTCAAGAGATTGACTTTCCACTAAATAAACTTGTACCACTAGCAAGTGCAAGAAGTATTGGTAAAACTGTAAGTTTTAATAACCAAGAGATAAATATAATAGAATTAACTGAAGATGTATTTGAAAAAGAAGAGGTAGAGATTGCTCTTTTTTCTGCTGGTGGAAGTGTTAGTGCAAAATTTGCACCATATGCTGTTAAAGCAGGTGCTGTTGTTATTGATAACACTTCACACTATAGAATGATGGATGATGTACCCCTTGTTGTTCCTGAAGTAAACCCTCAAGATATAGCAAAATGGAAACAAACTGGAGTTATTGCAAACCCTAACTGTTCAACTATTCAAATGGTTCAAACTCTAAAACCTCTAGATGATGCTTATGATTTAGTTCGTGTTGATGTTAGTACTTATCAAGCAACAAGTGGTGCTGGAAAAACTGCAATGGAAGAGTTAGTAACTCAAATGCAAGACTTTTTTGCTTTTAAACTAGATGAATCTGAACATAAATCTTTTAATCAACAAATTGCTTTAAATGTAATACCGCAAATAGATGTATTTATGCAAAACGGATATACTAAAGAAGAGATGAAAATGGTTAATGAAACTAGCAAAATTATGCATAAAGATATTGCATTAAGTGCAACATGTGTTCGTGTACCTGTACTTCGTGGTCATGCTGAAGCACTTTCTCTTACTTTTGACAGTGAAATACTAGCAGATGAAGCTAGAGATATTTTAAGTAAGGCACCAAATCTTGTAATTTTAGACAAACCAGAAGAAGCACTTTACCCAATGCCAGCAACTTGTGTAGATATGAATGAAACTTTTGTTGGTCGTATCCGTAACGATAATTATTCTAAAAATATGCTACATCTATTTATTGTTGCAGATAACCTTAGAGTTGGAGCTGCTACAAATGCTGTTCGTATTGCTCAAAAATGGGTAGAGATGCAAGAGGCAAACTAATGTTAGAAAAAGTATTTGAAAGTTCACTTTGGTCTTCAAGATTTATAGTTATACTATCTGTTATTTTTGGTCTAATCGGGGCAGTAGTTCTTTTTATTGTAGCTTCGTTTGATATTTACGATACTGCTAAGTTTGTTATTAATACTTACTTTAACCATGCTCATCCAGAAAACTTTCATGAAGATGTAGTTGGTGGAATAATTGGGGCTGTTGATTTATACCTTATTGGTGTAGTTATGTTACTTTTTGCATTTGGTTTATATGAACTTTTTATATCTGAAATAGATGCAGCAAAAGAAAAAGATGGTGAAGACAATAAAATCTTAGCAATTCATTCTCTAGATCAATTAAAAGATAAAATAAGTAAAGTAATTGTAATGGTACTTGTTGTTGGATTTTTTCAAAAAGTTGGGCATACAGAATATAATGGTGCCTTAGATATGCTATACTTCGCATTATCAATCACAGCGGTTGCTGTTGGACTCTTTTTTCTTGGTAAAGTCGGGAAACACTAATAAACAATTAAAATATAAAGGCTAATTATGGGTAAAATTTTTGTAGATGCATGTTTTGGTAAAGAAACACCATATACTCCAGTATGGATGATGAGACAAGCTGGTAGATATTTACCAGAATACATGAAAGTTAGAGCAGAAGCTGGAAACTTTTTAAACCTATGTCATGACCCTAAAAAAGCCTGTGAAGTAACTCTTCAACCTGTAGATATTGTAGGTGTTGATGCTGCTATTTTATTTTCAGATATTTTAGTTATTCCTGATGAAATGGGAATGGATTTATCTTTTGTAAAAGGTGAAGGTCCTAAATTTTCTGACCCTATAAAAACTGATGCTGATGTAGAGAGACTTATTGGTGGAGATGAAGCAGCAAGTAAACTTACTTATGTTTTTGATACAATTAAACTTATAAAAGAAGATTTAGACAAACGAGGTGGAGAGACTGCACTTATTGGTTTTACTGGAGCTCCTTGGACACTAGCAACTTATATGATAGAGGGTGAGGGTACTAAAACTTACAATGTTTGTAAAAAAATGATGTATTCAAATCCTGATTTACTTCATAAAATCCTGGCTAAAGTTACTGAAGTTGTAAAACTTTATATGGAAAAACAAATCCAAGCTGGAATAGATGTAGTTCAAATCTTTGACTCATGGGCTGCTGCAATTGAACCTGGTAAATATGATGAATTTTCTTGGAAATATATGGTTGAAATTGCTGATTATTTAAAAGGCAAATATCCTCATATTCCTATCATTATGTTTCCTAAAGGTGTCCCTGCATTCTTAGATAAAGTTTATGGAAACTTTGATGTATTTGGCGTTGATTGGTCAACTCCTATGGCATTTGCAAAAGAAAAACTTGGAGACAAATATGTCCTTCAAGGAAATATGGAACCATGCCGTCTTTACTCAAAAGAAGCAACTACTCACTGTGTAGAAGTTATTCAAGAGACTATGCAAGGTAAGCGTCATATCTTTAATCTTGGTCATGGAATCCTTCCAGATGTTCCAGTTGAAAATGCTATTCACTTTGTAAAAGAGTGTCAAAGAGTTTCTAAAAAGTAAGCAAACTTTATGAAAACAATCTTTGGTCCAATAAACTCAAGAAGGTTTGGCACCTCCTTGGGTATAGACCTCTCCCCTTCCCTAAAACAATGTAACTTTGACTGTCTATATTGTGAA
>Ga0256826_1002387_pt1 | contig 11473 bp, 10 predicted proteins | sample CV79metaG_FD_185975 | JGI IMG/M metagenome (GOLD analysis project Ga0256826, IMG submission 185975) | Hydrothermal vent microbial communities from East Pacific Rise, Pacific Ocean - CV79 | ecosystem: Environmental > Aquatic > Marine > Hydrothermal vents | place: Pacific Ocean: East Pacific Rise... | reverse complement strand
TAAGCTTTTTAATGACACCTATGGACACCTTGTAGGGGATGAGATACTGATACTTTTAGCAAAAAAAATATTAGAAAACCTAAGAGAGAGTGATTTATTTGCCAGATGGGGAGGAGAAGAGTTTGTTATTCTTTTTAATAACACGACACTTCAAGATGCGGCAGAACTTTGTGAAAAATTTAGACAAAATATTCAATCAATTAAACATGAGAGCCCTGAGATTATCAGGGCTAGTTTTGGAGTTACAGAGTATAAAGAAAATGACACTATAAATTCTATGTTTGAACGTGCAGACAGAGCACTCTATACCGCAAAAGGTGCAGGAAGAGATCAGGTACGGAGTGTAGTTTGATAAAAAATATTTTTATATTTTTCTTATTTCTTTCTTCAAATATATTCGCTTTAGAGAAGGTATCTCTTGCATTAGAATGGAAATATCAGTTTCAATTTGCTGGATATATTGCAGCCAAAGAGAAAGGTTTCTATAGAGATGCCGGTTTTGAAGTAAAACTACTTGAGTACAACAACATCGATACTATAGATATGCTTTTAAACAAAGAAGTTACTTTTGCAACTGCTAAATCTAGGGTTATTTTAGATAAGATGCAGGGAAAAGAAGTTGTTTTACTTGCGAGTTTCTTTAAAAAATCAGCTCTTGTATTTATAGCTCAAGAAAATATTCGCTCACCTGAGCAATTTATAAATTTATCTATTATGAGTACTCCTGTTGAACTAACTCACTCTAACTTAGGGATACTCCTTAATAAATTTAAAATTACCTCTAATGATTTTAAACACAAAGAGCATACATTCAATATTAAAGATTTTGTAAATAAAAAAGTTGATGTAATGAGTGCCTTTGTATCAAATGAACTCTACTATTTAGATAAACTGAAGTACAAATACAATATCATCGATCCTGCTAATTATGGTATATACACTTACAATGAAAACCTAGTAAGTTCACTCAATTATGTAAAGAAAAACCCAGGTAGAGCTAGGGCATTTAAAGAGGCTACTATCAAAGGATGGAAATATGCACTTAAACATAAGCAAGAACTTGTTGATATTATCTATAACAAATACTCCAATGTAAAAAGTAAAAAGGCTCTTCTTTATGAGGCATATAAAACTGAACAGTTAATAATGCCTCATATCTTTGAAGTCGGTTATATTGACGAAGTTATGATAGAGAGCATTGCCCACTCATATGTTGAAATGGGTCTCAATAACAAATACTACAGTTTGGATAACTTTATTTTTGATAAAAAAGAGAAAGCCGAAAAAAACATTTCAAAGACTCTCTATTTATCAAAAGAGGAGCGTGAGTATCTCCGTAAAAAAAATATTAAGATGTGTATTGACCCAAACTGGATGCCTTTTGAGAGCTTTAAAGATAAAAAACATATTGGAATGAGTGCAGACTACTTCAAACTTATAGAAAATATTTTAGGAAAAAAAATTACTGTGGTAGAGAGTTCAACATGGCAGGAATCACTACAACTAGGTAGAGACAGAAAATGTGATATTTTTTCATTAATAGCTGATACGAAAAGTCGAAGAGAGTTTTTAAACTTTACAAAACCATACTTTAAATTTCCCTTTATAATTGCAACAAAAAATGATAAAAGATTTATTACAGATCTCGATTCGGTAATGAATAAAAAATTTACTATTGTTAAAGGCTATGCCTTTGCTGAAATTTTAAAAAATAAATATAAAAATATAGATTTTATAAAGGTAAAGGACATAAATGAAGGCTTAGATTTAGTCTATAAGGGAGAGGCTTATGGGCATATAGATGTACTCTACACTGCTGCTTATGCTATAGAGAAAGAGTACTATTCTTCACTTAAAATAAATGGTCAGTTCGATGAAAAATGGGAACTCTCGATAGGAGTTAGAAACGATGACCCTATTTTACTCTCTATTTTAGATAAGGTAAGTTTGCTTATAAATGAAAAACAGAAACAGCATATTCTCAATAACTGGTTATCAGTAAAGTATGAAAAAGTCTCTGACTATACTCTTCTTTTTCAGGTAATATTCGCATTTAGCATCATCTTACTTTTTATACTTTTCAGATATGTAGTAGTTTCTAAGAACCATAAAGAGCTACAAAGACTACAAGATGAGCTTAATGAACTCAACACCTCCCTTACAATCAAAATGGATCAAGAGATTGTTAAGAGTCTGCGTAAGGACAAATACTTACAAGAGCAGACTAAACTTGCCGCAATGGGTGAAATGGTTGGAGCTATTGCACATCAGTGGAGACAGCCCCTCAACTCTTTAAATATTAATATTCAAAACTTAGATGATGACTACGAAGATGGTTTAATAAGCAAAGAGTTTATAGATGAGTTTATAAACAAACAAACAACTACTATAAAATTTATGAGTAAAACAATAGATGACTTTCGAAACTTTTTTAGAGTAGATAAAATTAAAGATGACTTTAGTGTTACAGATGCTATACGGAGTACTATAAACATTCAAAATGCTCAACTTACAACTCATAATATTAATATCCAAATTACAGGTAGTGACTTTATTGTTAATGGTCTTAAAAGTGAGTTTCAGCAGGTAATCTTAAACTTAATAACAAATGCTAAAGATGAACTAGTGAAGAAAGATATTAAAAATCCAAAAATAGAGATAAGACTAGAAGGTAAAACTATTCATATTCTTGACAATGCAGGTGGAATTCCAGAAAAAATCATTAGCCGTATATTTGAGCCATACTTTACAACTAAAGAGCAAGGTAAAGGTACGGGTATGGGACTCTATATGTCAAAAATGATTATTGAAACAAATATGGATGGAGAATTTAGTGCTCAAAATAGAGAAGATGGAGCAGAGTTTAGTATTAAATTAGTTTAAATACTACTCTGAAATCTCCGGTATCTAGTTCTATCGCTTCATAAGAGACATATGCAGATATTTGATTGTAAAGAGGGACTGGTTCATGAAAAAAAGTTCCTACAAGCCTATCATTTTCACTTCTTAGCATTTTAAGTCCATGCATAGTATTAACCATAGGTTCAGGTGGGGAACACTTCGTTGCATTGAATTCATAATAGATTAACCCATCTTCCTCATACTTAAAAAAATCCAATGTTGTCATTGGAACTGCGATTCTCTCTTTGCTCATTTAATACCTCTATTTAAAATATATATACTTCTCGTCTTTGTAACTCCAAGTAAAACTCTTAGCCACTTTTTTAAATGCTTTTAAAACTATAGTCTCATGAGTATCACTTCCATAAATAGTAATAGGAGTATGATAGTACCTGTTATAAGATTTAAATGGGTGAAAAAGCATATCACTCCATGAAAGTTCTATCTTACCATCATAAGGCTCAAACGGTACACTCGATATAACCGTTTTATTTGTAACCTTACATTTAAAGTGACAGGTTACATAAAATCTGTCTACTTGTAAATACTCAACTAATGATATAATATTTTGGTGAACTATTGGCATAAATAACCCTTTATTAGCATATAACTTTATCTAACAAAAGCAATTATTATTCCAATTATTTCAGAAGTTTTATCTCAAAACATTTTCTATCATCATCAGCTAAATCAACTGATCCACCATGTGCTTCGGCAATTTGGCGAGATAAGATAAGCCCTAAACCATTTCCTTTAAGTTTAGTACTCTTAAAAGCTTCAAAAAGCTCTTTTTTATTCTCTATTGCTACTCCACTATCATGGATATAAAACTTATGATAAGTCTCATCTGGTTTATAGAGAATCTCTATCTCACCCTCCTCTTCATCATCTAACTCTATCGCATCTATCGCATTTATGATGAAGTTAGAAAAAAGCATCTCTAAAAGATCTCTGTCCGCGTTTATATCAAAATCATTTTGAGGAAATATAAAGCTAATCTCTTTTGAGTAAGCATAGTAACCTATAGACATATCAATGGACTCTTTTAAGTCACTCCACATAAAGGTCTCTTTTTGAGCTTCTACACCTTTTGAAAACATCAAAGTTGCTTTAATAATTCTATCTATACGAGCAACAGATTTTTGTATCTCCTCGACAATAGGAATATTCTCAGGGATAACTCTCTTCTTAAGAGTTGAACTTAGCAGGGAGATAGAACCTATTGGGTTTCGTATCTCATGAGAGAGATGTGCAGCCATCTGTCCCATAGTCGCAAGATTCTCTTTACGTTTTTGTTCAGTAACATCAATTACACTCAACATGACCTTATCTTTATATGAGGAACTTTTTACAAGAAAAGAGCGAGAGTCAAATTTCAACTCATAATCATTACTCTGAAACTCTAAAAGTTTTAGAAGTTTCCACAACTCTCTCGCTTTAGAGTTTTGTAAAAAAACAGTATTATCACTGTTTAAAATCCATATGGCATTTGGTAAAAACTCTACAACCTTTTCAACTGTATCTTGAAGATGAGCATAAGAGGCTTTAAGAGTATTAAACTCACCCTCTACCTTATAGGTCTGTTCTATTAAAAGGTTAAGCTCTTCTGGGGTTACAGTAGACATTAAGACTCAAAAGCTACTAATATTTTATAGAGTGAATGAGCATCATCAACTCCACACAACTCTCTTATAGAGTGCATTGCAAAGGTTGGAATCCCTATATCTAGAGTATCTATTCCGAGTCTTGTTGCAGTAATTGGCCCTATGGTAGAGCCACACCCCATATCACTTCTTGTTACAAAATTTTGAAGAGGTTCACCTAGAGTAGATGCCGTGTTCATAAAACGCGATATAGTCTTAGAATTTGAAGCATATCTTTGGTTAGCATTAACTTTAATAACTACACCCTTATTTATATAAGGAGAGTGTTCTTTATCATGCTTTGAAGGATAGTTTGGATGAATGGCATGAGCATTATCAGCCGAGATAAGAGTTGAAGTTCGAATCATATTCATATACTCATCATAATCGCTAAACATTCTGCGAAGAGTGTTTTCTAAAAAACTCCCCCCTGCTCCAGATGTTGACTCACTTCCAACCTCTTCATGGTCACTTGCAATAAAAAGCATAGGTTTGTCCGCGTTTACACTACATATACTTAACATTCCAACATAACAAGATAGTAAATTGTCCAATCTTGCTGAGGCGATAAAGTCATCATGTAGTCCAACAAACGCGGCCTTTTGAGTGTCATAAAAACTAAGCTCATTTGCATATAACTCTTTGACATCTAAAATATCTAGCTTTGAGAGTTGCCATTTTAAAAACTCATCCATCTCAAAGTCATCATTTGTAGTTAAAATAGGGGCAATATCAGTCTGTTTATTTACAGTTCTCTCTTTGTTTGCCTTATCATCTAAGTGAATTGCTAAAGAGGGAATAATTGCTATGGATTTTTTCACATCTATAAGAGTCTCTTTTATTTCTCCTTGAGAGTTTAAATATGAAATACGACCGGCAAGACTCAAATCTCTGTCAAACCAAGGGTTCAATAGAAGTCCCCCATAAGGCTCAACTCCAAACTTCACAACACCATGCTCTTTAATCACCGCATTTGGCTTGAGTTTTAGGTTTGGTGAGTCCGTATGAGCTCCAACCATTGTGTAGTTTTTATGCTCTTTTGGGTAAGTAAACGCGATAACAGACGAATCATTACGAGTTACATAATACTTAGCACCCTGCTCCAAGTTCCATTTCTCTTTCTCATCAAGTTTTGTAAAGCCTGCATTTTCAAACATCATACTCATATTTTGAGTTGTATGAAAGGGTGTTGGTGAGGCATCTAAAAAGCCTAAAAGCCCCTCATTAAAATCTTCTTTTTTCATCTCTAATATCTTCTTAATAAATTTTATAAAGTTATTTTAGCTAAAAGCTTCTAAATCTGAAGTATTCCTAACTTTTCTCACACTTTACCCCTTTAAGTGGAACTAAAATTTTAAACTCAACACCATCATCACTATTCTCTACTTCTATATTTCCACAAAGATGTTCAGAGACTATAATCATAGACATATAGAGACCTAATCCTGTTCCATTCTTCTCCTTTTTTGTAGAAAAATATGGTTCAAATATTTTTGGTAATACACTATTCTCAATACCACCAGCATTATCTCTGATTTTTATAGAGAGCTTCTCATCTATAAGTTCTGTACTTATAGTTATCTGTTTCTTCTGAATTTTTCTATTTTCAAAGGCATCTTTTGAGTTTCCTAATATATTAAGTATAACCTGAATAAGTTCATTTTTAAATGTCATAAACTCTAAATCTGCTACTTCATTATGAATAATAAGTTCAATTTGTTGCTTCTCTAAATGCTTATCTACAATACTCATAGCACCATCAATAAGCTCTGAGACCTTTACATTCTCTCTCTCCTTTGACTCTTTAAAAAAATCCCTAAAATCATCTATAGTTTTTGAAAGATGTGATACTTGTATGTTCACCTTATTAAGCTCATGTGTAATTTTTTCTCCATCAAACTCATCAAGTGCTATATCAAAAAGAATATTATTAGAAATCATACCTATAGTTGTTATTGGCTGTCTCCATTGATGTGCTATCATTTCTATCATCTCACCCATGATAGCCTGTTTTGATTGTGCAATAAGTAACTTCTCATTATCTCGAATCTGTTCAATTGATTTTTTAACCCTATGTTCAAGCTCTTCATTAAGGTTTTCTAAATCTTTTACACCTTCACATGCACTGATTGATAAGTTGATTTTATGCTGAAAATTTCCTAGCATTGAAGCAAATTTTTTAATTGTACTCTCTTTATTTTTATATATAAAGAGTGCATAACTTGATTTAAAAGGGAGAACTACTATCTGTTTATCATTTTCATAAAATATATAGTGATCCAGATTTCTATCTAGTATATGCTCTGAGATATCAAAAAAGATTTTTTTACCTATATGAATAAGTGGGCTCAATGCATTATAATTTGAGAAATAACTCCCAGAGACAGCTCCTGTTTTTCTTGAAAATGTTATGATAATCTCAGACATCATACTCTCTATCTCTAAAGAGTTACCAATAGAAGATAGGCACTCATACGAGATGGTTAATTGTTGAAAGAGCATAATGCACCTACTACACAAGTTTTATTGTAAAAATCAATATACTCTTTAGAGTTATTTGCTATCTCACCAAGAGTCAGAGCACCTACTAGTGATACACTTCCTATTTTCTTTTTAATAGAACCAATTTCCTCTTTAAATGCATCCTCTAAAAAAAGGACCCGAGAAATACAATCAATCATAAAAACCATATCTAAATCACAATCACTTTTTATAGCTGAGTCTGTTGCATGTGAAGCTGCTTCTATAAGGTTTGACTTTTCTCCTTTAAGAATATTTATAACTGAGTTTTGTGGCATAACACCAACAAGAATTAGCTCACCATCTTTTGTAAGGATTGGATCACGTACGATAACTTCCCCTTCCATTGTAACTATTCCTAGTGGGTATGACTTAGAGATCTCAAAAAAATTTTTATTATCAAAAACAACTCCACTATCCTTCTCAACAACAGCTTTATATACATCAAAAGCATCTTCATAATCAATCTTTTTTAAAATATTTTTATCTGTAGATGTTGCAACAAAAGGACCCTTTAAAAACTCCCATCCATGGTTTACACCGACATTTACACTATACGGAAGAGCAATCATAAGTGCAGCATCCTGAACAATCTCATTTGGAGAAAATATTACCTTCTCTTGCTTTAATGTCAACTTACCTGCACCACCACCAAACAAAACACAATCTTCATCGATAGACTCAAAAAGTGAAAATAAAAAAGAGTCTATATAAGCAGATAGTCCATCTACGAATACTAGCATAGATTTTATATCTGCAATATTTGTATTAGAAAAGTTAGGAGCCTCAATATTATAAATAAGAATTGGTTCTAACTCTAACTCTGTAACAACAATACCATTTTTAAAGTGCTCTTTTTCATAGATAATTTCAGGAAAGATAGCACCATAACATTTTGCTTTTAGCGAAGCAATCTTAGTATGAGAAAATTGACAATTTTCTGCAATTAAAAGCAGATAAATACATTCTTTATCTCCAAACTTATCAATAAACTCATTTATTGTTGCAAAATAATAACTTTTCATAACTACTCCTCATTCAGAACTTGTTGTAATATTCTGTTTGGTTTACCTAAATAGTATCCTTGCATAGCATCAACACCAAGTTCATGTAAGGCATTATACAACTCTTGAGAACTAATAAACTCTGCAATGACCTCTATATCTATCTCATGTGCTAAGTCGATAATAGACTTCACTAAAATATATATCTTTTTATCCTCAAGCATATTCTCTATAAGAGAACCATCTATCTTAATATAGTCAGGATTTAACTGAATAATATAAGAAAAGTTCGAATACCCACTCCCAAAATCATCTATTGCTATGCGAACATTATGTTTTTTAAAGCGAGTAACAAATGCTAAAACAATATCCATATCATCAAGTATATCACTCTCTATAATCTCAAAAACAACTCTATTAGCAATATTATACTCTAGTATTTTATCTTCTAGACGTTGAATAAACTCACTATCTTTAATATCTAAATATGATATATTTATAGAAAACGTATTATTACACTTAGCCATATTTTTAAGAGCTTTAAAAATTAACATCTCAGAAATCTCATTATAGTAGTTATGTTCTTTTGCTATCTCTAAAAACTTATCTGGAGTAAGAAGCATTCCATCATGTTCTATTCTCATAAGCACTTCATACTTAACCTCATGGTTTAACATCAATATTGGTTGATATACAGGGATAACAAGGCTATTTTCAACAGCATTTTTAAGTACAGATTTTATCTCTACAATATTTTCTATATCCATATTAAACTTAGCTTTTTCATTATATCCCATAACAGGAACAGCACATTTCTTACCGTATTCTAATGCTATGGTAAGTTCTTCTAATAATCTAGTTTTAGAACATGCATAACTAACTCTAACATCTATATTTATATCTTTAACACCAATAATATTAAACTTGTGTGCTTTAATCTTTTCTACTAACTTATGTGCATCTCTATTTACATCACTGCAACTTAAGCATTCTTTATCATAAAGAAGTAAAAACTCATCTCCAGAGACTCTAAATACTGTATATTTAAATTTTCGTGCTTCTATAGTTAAAATATATGCTAATTGAAATAGTAAATGATTTCCATGTTTATGAGAATAATACTCATTTATAAGCTTGAAACTATTAACATTCAGAAGAATAGCAACTTTATTTTTATCATTTTTTATATACTCTAAAAGATATTTATAGTTATAAACCGATGTTAAATGATCTTTTTTTTGCATCTCTTCATATGTTTTACTACTATCATTGAGTTGTTTTTGTATTTTCTCATAATGAATTTTCATCATTTTATTTGCATAAATCTCTTTTACTTTTATAGAAAGTTTATTAACAAAGTATTGCATATCAATGGGTTTTAAAATCAATCCTGAAACACCTATATCCATTAGTTTTAATAGTTGATCTGGATTTTTATGTGCAGAAATAATAAAGATACTCTGTTCTGAATTATGTTCAATAATTCTTCTACTTAACTCTATTCCATCCATTTTAGGCATCTCTATATCTGTTAAAATAAGATCATATTCCTTTGCATTGTACTTTTCAAATGCCTCTTGCCCATCTTGAGCTATGTCAATATTAACAAAAAATTTAGCTAGCATTTTACATACTTGTTCTTGAATCTCGGGATCATCTTCAACATATAAAACTTCTAAAGAACTTCCTAAAACCCTCAATTGGTCTATTGACTCAATATTCATAATATCTCCTACATATCTTCTATGCAAGAATTATAAAATAGTTCTGTCCCCTATTTGTCACTAGTAGATTTTACTACTCGATAACCTATTCCATGTATACTTTTAATAAAATTTTTTGGAAGCTTTTGTCTAAGTTTGTACATAAGTTTTCGAACATTGTCTATATTTATATCTATCATATTATTATATAAAATATTGACAATATCATCATTAGAGACAGCCTGATTGAGTTTGTACATTAAAAGTTCTATTATATACTGCTCTGATTTTGTAAAAGCTACTGGCTCACTTTTTAGATACAAAACATTTTCATCTAGATTATATACAATCTCATCACTTAGATATAAGATTTTACTAGATGCCTCTTTTAGCTCATCTATAACATAGTCAATCTCATCTAAAAGTTCTCCAAGAGAGACAGGTTTTAAAATAAAGCGACGAACATTGAGGTTTATGAGTTCTAAAAGGTATTTGGAGTCTTGATAGGCTGAAAAGATAACAATGTTATCATCTTTTTTTATTTTTTTTATCTCAGAGACAAGCTCAAGACCATTGAGCTCAGGCATCTCAATATCACTAAAAACAATGTCATAGTTCTCTTTTAAAGCTATCTTTTTTTTATACATCTCTAGTGCTTCTTTACCATCTCTTGCAGCATCAACACTCTTAAAAAGAGAGCCTAGTATATTTAAAAGTGTATCGTATAGAGGTGCATAATCTTCGGCAAAAAGAACATCCATATTTTTGGTATGAGTACGAATCTTCAAAATCTTATGTTTATATGAAGCTAAATCTAACTGAACATTTTCTTGATCCATTTTTCACACCTTTTATAAAGCTCTTTATAGGCTTATATTATCTTACATAACTATAACAGATACTTAAAATATATAAGGAATCAATCTCTTCGTATTTTTTGCATACTCTTTATACTCACTACCTTCACAGTGCCATAAACTCTCTTCATAGAGCATTTTTACTATCATATTAACTACTAAAGCAAGGTATAAAGCGAGTTCAAAGAGAGAAAATCTTAAAAGTAAAATACCAAGCATTGAGACTATAACTGAGAAGTACATGGGGTGTCTCATATATGCATAAATACCATCTGTCATCAAAATACAGTTTTCTTTTATATCTGGACGAATATTAAAGTTATTTCGTGGATGTTTGATTAGTGCTAAAACTCCAACACTCAAACCTAAAAGCAAAAAAAGTGCTCCAATCACCCCATAACTAACCGCAGAAAAAAGAGGTGAAATCATCAATGTAATAAGAAAAAACTGGACAAAAACTAAAATTTCACTCTTCATTAACACACCTTAACCTAATAATCTATACTTTTTGTTTCTGCTCTTTTAGAAACTTAGTCATATTCTCTATACTTATTGGACGAGAGTAAAAGTAACCTTGTATAAACTGACAACCATTCTCTACTAGAAAGTTCTTTTGTACTTCGGTCTCCACACCTTCTGCAATAACCTTTAAGTTTAAAGTCTTACAAAGACTTATAATCATCTTACTGATGGCTACATCTTCAGTGTCATTTGGAAGATTATTGACAAAAGATTTATCAATTTTTAGTTTTGAAATTGGTAATCTTTTAAGATAAGTAAGAGAAGAATAACCCGTTCCAAAGTCATCAATCGCAATAGAAATTCCTAAATCATTGAGTTGTTCT
>Ga0256826_1002386_pt1 | contig 11476 bp, 15 predicted proteins | sample CV79metaG_FD_185975 | JGI IMG/M metagenome (GOLD analysis project Ga0256826, IMG submission 185975) | Hydrothermal vent microbial communities from East Pacific Rise, Pacific Ocean - CV79 | ecosystem: Environmental > Aquatic > Marine > Hydrothermal vents | place: Pacific Ocean: East Pacific Rise... | reverse complement strand
TTCCCAACAAAAAAAACTCTTCTTCTTTTTTGTGGAACTCCAAACTCTTCTGAATTTAATACTTTTGGTTTTGCCATTTTATATCCTATATCCTCAAATGCTTTAACTATAACATCAGCTATAAGTCCATTATTATCATCAGTTTTTCTATTTAATAGTCCAGCTACATTTTCTCCTATTATCCATTTTGGTTTTATTATTTTAGTAGCTCGTACAAATTCCCAAAATAGTCTATTTCGTGGGTCATTTATATCTTTTTTACCTGCTTGACTAAATCCTTGACAAGGAAATCCAGCAAATATTAAATCTATTTTACCTTGATATTTTAAAAATTCTTCATCTTTTATTTTAGTAATATCTCCATCTCCATCCATACCTAAAAATTTGGAATTTCTAAAATTTAAATTATGAGTTTCTCTTGCTTTATTCCATATTTCACTATATGCAACAACATCAAATCCAGCATTTTCTAATCCAAGAGTATCTCCACCAGCCCCTGCAAATAAGCTTATTGCTTTTAATTTTTTAGTTTTCATCTAATTTTTTTAAATAATTTATAGTTGATTTTTCTAATTTTGTTCTATTTGGATTATTAAAGAAATCAATAATTGCATTAGGATTAATTTGTTTATTTTGTTGAAATGTTTTTCTAGGATATACATCAAAACCATATTCTACATCTAAAACTTTTTCCTTGAGTAAAGATTTAGTATTTATTTTGTATAGCTTATATTCTTCTGCTGTTTTATTCCAAAATTCAAATAGTTTTTCTTTCTCTTTTTTAGGTAAAACATCCATTCCTTTAAAGAATGTGAAGTCTTTATTGTTTCCAAATATATATATACCATTTGATTTTGGTATATTTCCATTCCACATAGGTTTCTTTGAGTTACCAGAACTATATTTAATCTCAATTGGAATAATATATTTTGTTGTAAAAATTAAAAAATCTGGATAATTTTGGCTTCCAAATGGTTGAGATACAAAAAAATCAACTAGATTAGACTTTTCATTGAGTATATTTTCTATAGTATCTTCATCAAAATCATCATGTACAAGAGCCTTTATCTTTTCTAATTCTTCTTTAATATCATCTTTTAATTTTCTTGTAAAGCCTTGTTCTTTACAAATATCTTCAAATCTATCTTCAAATTCACTACCTTTTCTTGCTTGTGTAAATTTTTCTTTATCTTTTATCATTTTTTTAAAAATTGTTTCTATTTTCATATTTTTTATTTAATCCTATACTTTAAACTAATTGGGAAGATATTTTACCTATCTCTATATCCATCTCTTCTTTTGTATCAAACAAAAAGCTATGTTTATCATCTTCTTCTTTTAATATTATAAATATCCCATAAGCTACTATCTCTACTTTACCTTTAGCCTCTACTTCTATCCATTCTAGGCTTACTTGTGTGGTTTCATCTTTAGTATTACCTGTTTTTATAATACACGCTGGGTAGAGTTGTGTAATATCTTTAGAGTTAAACTCTTTATCTTTAATCTTGATAATCATCTATTTTTTACCATATTTTAGAGTTTTGATAGCTTGTGTAATATCATCTTGACGCATAAAGTGTTCTCCTACCAAAAAGGCATCTACACCTATTTTATTTAATTCAATTAGGGTTTCGTGATCGCTAATCCCACTCTCTGCTACAATAATTTTACCATTTGGAATAAGAGGAATTAATTTTGAACTAAGAGTCATATCCATCTCAAAAGTTTCTAAATTTCTATGATTTATACCAATAATTTCAGCCCCTGCAAATATAGCTTTTACCAAATCAGTCTTGTTATGTACTTCTACAAGCACATCTAATCCCAAATGGATGGCATACTCATATAACTCTTTTAATTCTTTTCGAGATAGTGCCATAGCAATAAGAAGTATATAATCAGCCCCAAAAGCTAATGCTTCTAACACTTGATATTTATCTACTATAAAATCTTTTCTAAGTATAGGTAGATTTACATATCTTCTAACCATTCCCAAATACTCTATATTACCTTGAAAAAAGTGTGGTTCGGTTAGTATAGACAGAGATGAAGCTCCACCATTTTCATAGGCTTGTGCTATAGTCATAGGGTCAAAATCTTCTCTTATAATACCTTTACTAGGACTAGCTTTTTTTATCTCTGCTATTATTCTATAAGGGTTATCTTCTGTACTTCTAAGTACACTTTTTACATCTTTTGGAACAAATGGATTAAAGGCTAAAGAGCGTCCTAACCAATCCATTGGATAATCTTTTTTTCTTTTTTCTAAATCATATTTTGTTTTTTTGATTATGTCATCTAATATTTTAGCCATAAATTTTCCTATAAATAAGTTTTTTGACATTATATCGAAAACTAATATTTAAATAATAAGAAAGAAACAATTAAGAAAATAAATTATACAATATAACTCAATTTAAAAAAAGGAGATAAGATGAAAAAATTCTTATTAATAGCTATGGTATTTGCCTTAACTAGTTTTGGTTATGCTAAAAATCTACAGTTTTCTGGTTATGCCTCATATAAACGATATGGTGGTCAAATGAGGTTAAAAGCCGATACTATTAGAAATAATTCATATAGAAGAAGTGGAACTTTGAAAATGACATTATGGGCAACTAGATATAAGTATCGTGGAGGTACAATTAATGGTTATATTGTAGCAAAAACTAGATTGGGTACTTTAAGAGGAAATAGATATTTTCGTAAAGTGTCAAGAAGAGTAAGTTTTAGAGCTCCTCCACGTGGAAGATATTATATGACAATGACTCTTTCTCAATATAAAAATGGTCGTTACAAAATTGTAGATTATATTAATTTTTCTCGTAGAGAAAGATTTTAATTATACTTTGATATAATTTTGTCCTTTTAAGTGTCCCTATCGCTTAACTGGATAAAGCAGGACTCTCCTAAAGTCTAGCTTGAGGTTCGAGTCCTCATAGGGACACCACCTAATTTGTAGCTATAAACTCTATATCTATAATGTAAGCCCTTCCTCCCTTATGTCTTCCCAATCCAATACGTTGTAACTGTTTTAGATAGCTTTTAAGTCCAATATTAAATTCTATATTTGAAGATGCTGATTTAATTTTAAATGTAAAATCTCCTGAAGTTTCTATCTTCATTGATACAATAGCCGTCTCTCCTGCATAATTACTTTGTGTTGGCCAATCTTTAAGTTTTTCTTCTATGGAGGCAAAATAGGCATTTTTAATTCCATTATCTTTGTCTATTTTCTTTTGAGTATCTTTTGACTTTGTTTTTTTAACTTTAATTTTATCAAATAAACTTTTTGCACTATGTTTGATATGTTTTTTGGAGCTATTTTTATCTTTATTTCTTATTTTTTTGACTATATGTTTTTTAATAATATGTTTCTTGATAATTTTTTTCTTAATAATCTTCTTTTTAACTATTTTCTTTTTTATGATTTTTTTTCTTTTTTTCTTAATATACTTTTTAATTTTATGTATTTTTTTATGTTTATTGTGTCTCTTCTTTATTTTTTTATGTGGCTTTGGTATAGATTTTAGAGATACTGATATTGAATGAATATTTTTTTTAACAAAATGTTTTGGCTTTATATTTTTATCAACACTAAAATACCAAATAAGTAAAGTAATTAAACATAAATATAGAGATACTGCCAATATTCCAGAGATTATAAAAGAATTTTTCTCTCTCATAGCGTTATCAATGATACTTTTTTAAATCCTGATATTTTGATAGTTTTTAGTAGATAAATTACATATTTATACTCTAAATTTTCATCAGCCCTGATATAAATTTCACTATTTTTATCAATTTTAAATGATTGATTTCTAAAATCATCAGCAAATGTATCTAATTTATATATATCTTTATTTAAATATATTTTTTTATTTATATCCATTCTTATAGTTATATTTTTAGTTTTTGATATTTGAGTTGTTTTTGAACCTGTGGGGAGTTGTATCTTTTCTTGAAATGTAATTGTGGGTGCTGTAATCATCAAAATTGCCATTAGAACCAACATAACATCAACTAGAGGAGTAATATTTAAATCTGGGTTATCGTCCCAATGATACATTTTAGTCCTTATTAATATTTGATAAGATTACTTCCGATTGAGAAGATAGTAACGAGCTTAGCTCATAGGCTTTTCGTTTTAAAATCAGATGAAATGTATAACCAAAGATAGCTACCAGTATACCACCTGCTGTGGCTACAAGAGCTTCTGATATAGCAGGAGCTACGACAGACAAGGAAGCATTTGTTTGTGAGCCTAGCTTTGAAAAAGTCTCTAATATACCTATAACTGTACCAAATAAACCTATAAATGGAGAAGTTGATGCGATAATTGACAACCAAGTCAATCCTTTTGTAGATACTCTAATAGCATCGTTACAAGCAGCATCTAATATAGCCTTATTTGGGATAGTTACACGAGATAGATATGTATATATTAGAGATGATGGAGATACGTTATCATCTAATCTTCCATATAGTTTTTTTAGAGAAGAGGCTTCTATATTAATTCTAGCTCTTAACATATTGTATCTATCAAAAAATACCCAAAAAGAGATAATAAGATAGAGTGATAAGAGAAGAAGTACAAATATAGTGATTGCACTACTTCCCAAAAAATAGCTAGATATAGTATTCAAATTAGATTGACTTTCCCATATGCTCTATTTTACTTACAGCAGATGCGATAGCAGTTTTTGAAGATTCAGCACTTTGAAGTAACTCTTTAGCTTCTTTTAATGCTTTAGCCATATCTGTATCTTCTCCAGATAATGCAACAGCACCATCTACGATACAAGTAGTTTTCTCTTCATCTACTTTTACATAACCAGAGTTGATAGCTACGGCTACTTCTCTATTATCTTTTCTATCAATTACTATTACGCCTGTATCAAGGATTGAGACCAAAGTAGCGTGTCCTGCAAGGACACCAAACTCACCTTCACTTCCAGGAAGGGTTACTTGTTTTACTTGGTCATCAAAAATCACACCATTTGGTGTGATAATTTCTAACTTCATAAGTTCCATATTAATCCTTTAAGATTTGCTTATTTAGCGTTTATCTTATCGTTTTTAGCGATAGCCTCGTCCATATTTCCGACCATATAGAAAGAAGCTTCATTCATATCGTCATATTTACCATCTAGTAGACCTTTAAATCCTGCGATTGTATCTTCTAGAGTTACATATACACCAGGAGACCCTGTAAATACTTCAGCAACATGGAATGGTTGAGATAGATATTTTTCAATTTTTCTAGCTCTTCCAACTACTAATTTATCATCTTCTGATAATTCATCCATACCAAGAATAGCGATAATATCTTGAAGGTCTTTATATTTTTGAAGTATTTGTTGTACTCCTAAAGCTACAGCATAATGCTCTTCACCAACTATTTGTGGATCTAGCATTCTACTTGTAGAATCAAGTGGATCAACAGCTGGGTAGATACCTTTTTCTGCTATTGAACGGTTAAGAACTGTTGTTGCATCAAGGTGAGCAAATACAGAAGCAGGAGCAGGGTCAGTAAGGTCATCAGCAGGAACATATACAGCTTGAACAGAAGTAATTGAACCTTTTGTTGTAGATGTAATTCTCTCTTGTAATGCACCCATTTCACGAGCTAGTGTAGGTTGGTAACCAACAGCTGATGGAATACGACCAAGAAGAGCTGACATTTCTGAACCAGATTGAGCAAATCTAAAGATATTATCAATAAACATCAATACATCAAGACCCATTTCATCTCTAAAATATTCAGCCATTGTAAGACCTGTAAGTGCGATACGGTTTCTTGCTCCTGGAGGCTCACTCATTTGACCATAACACAGTGCAACTTTATCCAAGACATTAGACTCTTTCATCTCGTAATAAAGGTCATTTCCTTCTCTTGTTCTTTCACCAACACCAGCAAATACAGAATAACCAGAATGTTTAAGGGCAACATTGTTGATAAGTTCCATAATAATTACAGTTTTACCAACACCAGCACCACCAAATAGTCCAACTTTTCCACCTTTGTTATAAGGAGCAAGTAAATCAACAACTTTGATACCTGTTTCAAATACTTCAGTTTTTGTACTTTGCTCTTCAAATGATGGAGGATCTCTATGGATTGACCAAGTAGTTTCTGCATTTACTTCACCATTATCATCAATAGCTTCACCAATTACATTGAAAATTCTACCAAGAACAGCTTCACCAACTGGTACTTTAATAGGGTTTCCAGTAGCTGTTACTTTTTGACCTCTAACAACACCTTCACTCATATCCATAGCAATAGTTCTAACTCTGTTATCACCTAATTGTGCTGCTACTTCTAAAACTAATCTTTGTTCTTTTCCATCAATCATAAAGGTTGTTTCTAACGCTTCATTAATCTCTGGTAAATAGTCTGTAAAATCCACGTCTAAAACGGGACCTAAGACTTGTACTATTTTACCTGTCATACTCTCTCCTAAAATATTTTTTATCATTATTAAATTAAAAGATAAACTATTGTTTATCTTCTATTTCATAGACTCCATACCACTGATGATTTCAATCAATTCAGTCGTAATCGATTCTTGTCTTGCTTTGTTATATTTAACAGTAAGCTCTTTTACCATCTCTTTTGCATTTGTTGTTGCTGCATCCATAGCCTGCATTCTCGAACTATGTTCTGCTGCTAGGGAATTGATAAGAGAATAATACATTGTATATTCTACATATCTTTTTACTAATGCATCTAAAAGTGTATCATCTTCATCTGGCTCAATTTCTAAATCAGAAGTAGACTTACTATTTAATTCTAATGAAGATGTATCAATTGGTAAAAGGTTATCTTCTTTTATCTCTTGAGTAATCATATTTACATAACCATTATGAATTAATATAACTTTATCAGTTTCACCATTAACGTAAGATTTTGCTACATCAGAGATAAACTCTGATGCACTTTTAAAGTTTGGAGATGCAGATAATCCAATTATCTCATCAGTTAATTCAATTTTATTAAATTTGAAAAAATCTATACCTTTTCTTCCTACAGCTCTTAAATTAACAGTTACATCTTCTTCTTTATATTTAGCTAAAAGTTGGTTTACTCTTTTTATAGTTTGTGAATTAAAGCCACCACAAAGACCTTTATCTGCTGTAATAAACACAATATCTACAACTTTAGGAGACTTAGCTCCATTGAAGTATAAGTTATCTATGCCATCTACATTAGCATTTTGTATCTTTTGTGCTATTTCAGTCAAAAGCTCTGTCAATTTATTAGCATAGACTTTTGATTTTTTAGCCAACTCTTCTGTTCTTTTAAGTTTAGCAGAAGAGACAAGCTTCATAGCGTTAGTAGTCTTCTGTGTATTTTTTACAGAACCTATCTTACGCTTTATCTCTTTTAAATTAGCCATTTTAAGCCTTTCTTATCCAGCAAAAGAAGCTTTGAAATCTTCAATAGCTTTTCTTAAATCTTTTTCTGTATCAGGAGTGATTTTTTTATCATTTTTGATACTATCAACGATATTTGAATATTTAGTTTCCATAAACGGTATAAGACCTGCTTCAAACTTAGTAACAGCAGATGTATCAATACTATCTAGGTAACCATTAGCACCAGCAAAGATAATAATAACTTGATTTTCGATTGCTACAGGAGAGTAAGGTCCTTGTTTAAGAACTTCTACCATTCTAGCACCTCTTTCAAGTTGCCCTCTTGTATAATCATCAAGGTCTGATGCAAATTGAGCAAATGCTTGAAGTTCTCTAAATGAAGCCAAGTCAAGTCTAAGTGTTCCTGAAACTTGTTTTGTAGCTTTAATTTGAGCAGCTCCACCAACTCTTGAAACTGATAATCCAACATTAATAGCTGGTCTAATACCTGAATTGAATAAATCAGTTTCAAGGAAAATTTGACCATCTGTAATAGAGATAACATTTGTAGGGATATAAGCTGCTACATCACCTGCTTGTGTTTCAATGATAGGGAAAGCAGTAATTGAACCACCACCTAATTCATCTGATAACTTAGCTGCTCTTTCAAGAAGTCTTGAGTGAAGATAGAATACATCACCAGGGTAAGCCTCTCTACCTGGAGGTCTTCTAAGAATCAATGACATTTCTCTATATGCAACAGCGTGTTTTGATAAATCATCATAGAAAATAACAGCGTGTTTACCATTATCTCTAAAGTATTCAGCCATAGTAACACCAGTATATGGAGCTAAAAATTGTAAAGCTGAAGATTCAGAAGCACCAGCAGTTACAATGATTGTATAATCCATTGCTCCGTGTTCTTCTAGTTTTTTAACTAGTGCTGCTACTGTTGATTGTTTTTGACCAATTGCTACATATATACATATAACATCTTGACCTTTTTGATTAATAATTGTATCAATTGCAATCGTAGTTTTACCAGTTTGTCTATCACCAATAATAAGCTCTCTTTGACCTCTTCCAACAGGAACAAGTGCATCAATAGCTTTGATACCAGTTTGAAGTGGTTCGTGAACTGACTTTCTAGCCATAATTCCAGGTGCTTTCTCTTCAACAAATTTTGACTCTGTTGTTTCGATATTACCTTTACCATCAATTGGCTGACCTAGAGAGTTTACAACTCTACCAACAAGTGCCTCACCAACTGGTACTTTAAGTAATTCACCAACTCTTTTTACACTCATACCTTCTTTGATACCAGTGCTAGAACCTAAAACAACAACACCAACATTAGCTTCTTCTAAGTTTAGAACAAGCCCTTGTGTACCATTATCAAATTCTACAACTTCTCCAGCCATAACATTGTTTAGACCATATACTGTAGTTACGCCATCAGCGATACCTACAACTTTTCCTATTTCATTAATATCAATATTAATTTCGAAATTTTCAATTCTCTCTTTTATGATAGAACTTATCTCATCTGCTTGTAACTTAAATGCCACTGATACTCCTTTATATTAGATAACTATAATGATTTCGATATGAAATCAATTAATTGTTCTTTTATTCTCGATTTCGAGAAGTTTACCTCTATACCTAAATCGTCTACTGATACTTTTAAACCATCAGTAGTAGATTTTTGTTGTGTTAATTTTATAACAGCACCTGTGTAGTCTTGTAGACTACTTTCAAGATTTGATATAGTGTCTTCGTCTAAATCTGATGAACTTTCTACAATTCCATCATATTTATTAGATAATTTTTGTTGGTCTGAATTTAATACTTTTGTTATAGTAGATATTAAATCTAGTCTTCTGTTTTCACCCAATATTTTGATAAAATTGATTAATGAGCTATCTGCCCCTTCAATTGAACTAAGCATCATTTGAGTCTTTTGTTCATTTGATATTAGAGGAGAATTTAGTGTTTCTTTAATCTCTTTGCTATCTACAACTTCACAAAGAGTATTCAATACTATCAATGAAGAAGATATGTCATCACTAACACTAGATAATGCATTAGCATATCTTTTAGCTATTAACTCTTCCATATTATGCCACCTTTTTAGAAATAATTTGAGCTACTTTAACTTCATCAATCAATATATCATCATTAGATAAATTGTCGCTCAATATTTCGTTGATAGCTTCTCTAGCAGATTTTCTCTCTTCTAATGAAGTTTTTTCTTCAAATTGTTTATCCAAAGTTATCAGTTCATTTTTGTTTGCTTCTATGATTTTATCAGCTAAAAATTTAGCTTCTGCTTGTGCATCTACTAATATTTCTTTTGATTTTTTTTCACTTTCGTCAAAACGCTCTTGAGCTTCTTTCTTTTCGTCTTTTGCTTTTTGAAGTCTATCTTCTATTTCGTTTAGTTTAGTTTCTATATCCTCACTTCTACCTTTAAAAAAGTCTTTGATTAGATTAGCTACTAAATAGTATATAACTAGAGCAAATATACTAAAGTTAACTACTCTAGCCCAAAAATCATTTTCTCTACCTGTTTGAGCGAAATATCGACTAACTTCGCCTTCACTTCCGTTTGCCAAAAGAAAAGCAGGAATTAAAAGCAAAGATAATAATAAAGTTTTTTTCATATTTATCATCTCCTATAGTTTGCTAAATTTAGCTTTTAGACTCTCTTTGAAAAGAGGCATTTGAGATAGAAGAGAGTTTTTAAGTTGAGTTTTATCAGAACTTAATTGTTCTATAAACTCATCATATTTACCTTCTAACTCTTTTTGTTTTGTTTCAATTTTGCTTTGGGCTACAGTTTTTTCATTATCCATAGCATTTTGGCGAATTTGTGCAGCTTCATTTTTAGCATTACTAATAACTTCATCTGCCTTGTTATTTAATTCGTCGCTGTTACTACTAAAACTCTTTGAAGCTTCTAAATCTTTTGCTATTGATTCATCTCTATCGTCCATAAATTTGACTAGAGGTTGGAATAGCATATTATTTAAAAGAACAAGAAGAATTAGAAATAAAGCTAAAACGAATAACATCAATGGTAAATGTATATCAAGCATTAAGACTCCTCTTATAATTTCGCATTATTCTACCATTTTGGATATGAATTCTTGGTTAAATCTTAACTTTTTTTGAAGAATGTTAAAAACTTCTGAATATCTTTTTCATTATCTAAGCTTATAGTTATGCTTTTATCTTTGATTTTATGTTTAAACGGAACAAGCGAAGATATTTCTTCCATATAATTAGTAAAAATAGTATTAGTTTTAGGCTTTTTTACTGATTTATTTTCTTTGTCTTTATACTTTTTTACAAGATTTTCAGTCTCTCTAACTGATAATTTCTGTCCAATTATGCTGTTTGTGATGATATTTTGTCTATCTTCACTAAGTCCTACCAATACTTTGGCGTGACCTTGGGATATTTTTTGTTCTATTAGTTTTGTTTGGACATATTGTGATAGAGATAATAAACGCATTGTATTTGTGATTTGGCTACGACTTTTATGTACTATTTTTGATAGCTGTTCGTGTGTGATATTGTGAACTTCTATCAGTTGTGAATAAGAATTTGCCAACTCTACTACATTTAGATTTTCTCTTTGTATATTTTCAATTAGGGCTAACTCTCTAAGTCTAATTTCATCAATCTCAACATCAGCTATAATGGCTTTTATATGAGTAATATTAGCTAGTTTTGATGCTCTAAGTCTTCTCTCTCCTGCTACTAATATGTAGCTATTTAGAGATTTTTCTATTACTACAATTGGTTGAAGAAGTCCGTGATTAATAATAGACTCTTTTAACTCAATTAGGCTCTCTTTGGCAAAATGTTTCCTAGGTTGAAATGGATTTGGAGATATTTCATCTACACTTATATCTTCTACTCTAGCACCTTTTGCCTCTATATCTATCCCCATATCTTCTATATTGTTATCATACGCCTCTTCTACTTCAAATAAAATCTCTCCCAAACCTCTACCTAATGCCATTATTTATCCTTTAATTATTACAGATGCTAACTCTTGATAAGCTAACGCTCCTTTGGATTGGTTAGCATAATCTATTACAGA
>Ga0256826_1002385_pt1 | contig 11479 bp, 14 predicted proteins | sample CV79metaG_FD_185975 | JGI IMG/M metagenome (GOLD analysis project Ga0256826, IMG submission 185975) | Hydrothermal vent microbial communities from East Pacific Rise, Pacific Ocean - CV79 | ecosystem: Environmental > Aquatic > Marine > Hydrothermal vents | place: Pacific Ocean: East Pacific Rise... | reverse complement strand
ATGTATAGGAATATCAAAACCTGTTTTTGCATTGTAACTCTCCATAATGGCATCAAGTGCTTTGACATCTTGGTACTCGCCTGTATAAGTTGTGCCTAAAATTGCTAAAACACCGATGGTATTTTCATCACAAAGATCTGTCACTTTCTTAGGATTAAAAGTGTAGTTGTCCTCTTTAGTCATGTTTACTGTACGCATCTCAATATCCCAGTAAACACAGAACTTCTCCCAACATACTTGAACATCAGAACCTACAACGAAGTTTGGTCTTGTCGTCTCTTTTCCTTGTTCTTTGCGTTTTTTTCGCCAGTTCCATTTCATAGACATTCCACAAAGCATAGCTGCTTCACTTGAACCAATAGTAGAACAACCACAGGCCTCTCTTTCATCATTTGTATGACCATGAAAAAGATCTGCGAGAATGTTCACACAACGCATTTCAATTTCAGCTGTTTGAGGGTACTCATCTTTATCTATCATGTTTTTAGAGAAGGTCTCACTCATTAACTGTTTTGCTTCAGGCTCTATCCAAGTAGTTACAAAAGTAGCAAGATTCAAACGAGAATTTCCATCTAACATCAACTCATCATGTACTAGTTGGTATGCATCTCTTGGCGGCATCTCATTTTTAGGCATATTATACTTTGAAGCCGTATGTGCTAGAGATCTACCACCATAAACCGGATCACTATCTTGATTATCAATTTTATCGTTATGTACTCTTTTATGTAACACTTATTCTCCCTCTTACTCTTATTATTTGTATTTATTGTATGATAGCATTATGAAAATTAAACTTGACAATTATGAAGTATAAAAAACTAGGTTCTTTCGTAACCCAAGTCTATGACAACGGTATCTTACTACACACTTCTCGAAGTCTTAGAAAACAGTTAAGTAAACCGAGTAGAATCTCTTGGTGGATTGCCTTTCTCTTTATGGTAGGCTCTTCTCTATTTGCTAGTGCTTCATTTTTATTACTAGCATCTCTATCTACAACTGACTTTATCAATAGTACTTTTTTTATTGGTTCTCTTTTCTTTACAACTGCGGCTTATTTACAATACTTGGAAGTTATAAATGGGGATATTACTGTCCAAGCACATATAAACTCAAGTACACAGTTTTGGGTATGGGTGAAGTTCCGTGCATATAACTTAGGCTTTTTAGCAAGTTTTACTCAGTTTATAGGTACTCTCTTTTTTAATGTAAATACATTTGAATTTCTTTTAAATTTTAATGTTTTAGATGAGAGCAACTTATTTGTCTGGACACCAAATCTATTAGGCTCATTACTCTTTTTACTCTCTTCATTTTTTGCATATTTAGAGGTATATCATGATAAATTACAAGCCTTTAGATCTGTAACATGGTGGATTATTTGGATTAATATCTTTGGTTCTATTCTTTTTGGTATTTCCGCTATATATAGTTATAACTATGTAGGAGGTGACAATATTTTTTTTGATGCTATCTCTGAGTGGACAACTCTGCTTGGAGCTATCTGTTTTTTCTTAGCAGCTTACCTCTTGCATTTTGAAAAGAGCACTGTGTCTAGCTATTAATCATGACTTAATCATAAAACAGGCAAAATATAATAGATATTTAAATAAATAATTTACAGGATGTAAAGAGAAAATGAAAAAGATAATTTTACTACTTATTTTACCATTTCTATTATTAGCAGAAAAAGTAGATGATAATAGATCGATTTTTATAGATCCTAAAGATGGTTACTTGGATTTGAGTGAATTTTTAGCTTCTAAAAAAGGCTTTTTACCAATTCCTATGATAATGACTGGACCTACCTTTGGTCTTGGTGGTGGTCTGAATGTAATGTTCTTACATGATTCTTTAATGTCAAAGAAAAATGAAAATGGGCACTACATTCCACCAAGTATTAGTGGTGTAATGGGTGGCGCTACAGAGAATGGTACGAAATTTGGTGCAGCTTATCATATGGGATTTTATATGGATGGTAATCTACGTACAACTACCTTTATAGGACGTCCAGATGCAAATATGGACTATGGATCACATGATATTAGTTTAAATACCTTAGGTTATTTTGCTTATCAAGAGCTCAAGTATAGGTTTTTAGAAACGAATCTTTTTTATGGTGTAAACTATACTTATATGGAGATTGATACATCTGTAAATAATGTACCAAATAATATACCACCTGAAGTCGAAGAGTTTATTAAGCCATATCTTGGAAGTAAAGTATACTCAGGCTTAGCAGTAGTTATAGAGTACGATAGTCGTGATAGTATTTTTACTCCAGATAAAGGTCTTTATGCCAAAGTTTTAGCAGATTTTTATACAAGTACTTTAGGAAGTGAGAAGGACTTTATCAACTATCGTGCTAAGGCATTTTATTATTACCCTTTTAGCTCTAAATTTGTTATGGGACTTAGAGGTGAAATTCAATCTATTCAGGGGTCAGATAGAGCTCCCTCTTTTATGACACCCTCTATCATGTTAAGAGGTATATCAAACCATCAGTATCAAGGGCAAACAGCTGCAATAAGTGAGCTGGAGTTACGTTATGAGGTATTCCATAGACACTGGTTAGTTGGTTTTACTGGTGTTGGAAAGGTGTTTGGAGACTATACAAGTGAAATAGATAGAGATAACTTAAGTGGTAAACAGAGTTTTTCTCAAGCAGACTTCCATGCAAGCTATGGTATTGGCTATCGTTATGAGCTCGCAAGAAGATTTAAACTCTTAGCTGGTTTTGATATCGCCAAAAGTGAAACGGATACTGCATTTTATCTTACTGTAGGTTCTGCTTGGAATGCATTTTATTAAAAGGACAATTATGAAATACTTTAAATTACTAATAGTAACTATCTTTGCACTCTCCCCTTTATCTGCAGATGATAAAGCACAGGCAAATAACCCACTTGCTAATATGACAGCATTTAATATTCAAAACTACTATATTGGTGAGCTAACAGACTCTGATGAGACGGCAAACCAAGCATGGCTACGATTTGCACAACCTTTTGATGTTGCCGATACTAACTGGCTACTAAGAGTCTCTCTTCCTGTTAACACTTTTCCAACAGCACCAAATGGTGATAAAGAGACAGGACTTGGGGATTTAAATATATTTGCAGCCTATCTCATTGATACTGGAAACCCAGCAGTGAGTTTTGGTATAGGGCCACAACTAACACTCCCAACAGCGACTAAAGCACTTCTTGGAAGTGAGAAGTACTCAGCAGGTTTAGTCAATGTTCTCTTTGATGCAAGTTCAGCTATTTTTCAGTATGGGTATCTTCTCTCATGGCAGCATAGTATTGCCGGTAATGAAAATAGAGACACGGTAAATACAGCAGCCTTTCAACCCTTTGCTATGTATCAAGTAGGTGGTGGAACATACCTTCGAGCAGCACCTATATGGCTATATGACATAGAAAGTGAGACATACAGTATGCCCGTAGGTGTAGGTGTAGGACATGTTATAAAGAAAAACAAAACAGTCTATAATATGTTTATAGAACCACAATACTCTGTTGCAACGAAAGGTGCAAACCAGAGTCAATGGCAAGTATATATGGGGCTAAATTTACAGTTTTTAGACTAAAAAGAGAGGAAAGATTATTTAGAAGGAAATTTCTTTAATATTTTAGAAATTAATTCATCTATATACTTCGTTCTCTCCGCTGGAGACTCTTTTTTATCTAAATCATTTTTAGCAGTTGCAGTCCAAAAATCTTTTTTTGTAGAGGGATTTACCATACGAACATCAAAAGTCCCTTCTGTATAGTTATAATTGCTTACTTCAGTGTAACCACCAAAAAAGCCAATAGGTACAAAATCACTCTCAACATCTGTTTTATTTTTACTTCCATACTCATATATAACATCAAAATCAGCCTTTTCTTTAGGCATCTGTTTATAACCTTTTGACTCTAAGTCTGTTTTAATGGCTGCATTAATCCTATCAACAACAATAGAGTCATTGTAAGACTTATGCACTATGGCAAAACTATTTTTTGCAGGTATATTTACACTTGGATCGAAATCTGTATATACCTTAAGTGATGAACAACCTGTTATAGCTATAGCTATAATAGGAATAAATGTCTTTAAAATCATGATGTACCTTTAGATAGATTGTCTATTTTTATATTTAATGCATAATTATAAGTAAAAACAAGCTATAATGCAAGCTATTTATATAACTAAGGATTTTTTTTGAACCTACTTGACCTATTTAATAAAACTTTTGATAACAAACCCGCTGTAAAAGAGGAAGCTTCATCTCATTGGATTAAGTGTAAATCTTGTCACTCAACTATGTACTACAAAGAAGTTGAAAACCAAAACTATGTATGTCCTAAATGTGGCTATCATATTCGTATCGGTGTGAAAGAGCGTATAGCACTTTTAGCTGATGAGGGTACTTTTGTAGAGCATGACTCTAACTTAGAACCGGTTGATCCACTTAAATTTGTAGATAAGAAACCATATAAACAGAGAATAGAAGATGGTTTTAAAAAAACAGGTAGAAAGTCATCTGTTGTAGCTGGTAGCTGTAAGATGAATGGTGTTTCTGCTCAAGTTGTTATCTTTGACTTCGCATTTATGGGTGGCTCTTTAGGCTCTGTAGAGGGTGAAAAAATTGTTCGTGCAGTTGGGCGTGCTATTAAAAACAGAGAAGGGCTAGTTATACTTTCTGCTTCTGGTGGAGCTAGAATGCAAGAGTCAACTTTCTCACTACTTCAGATGAGTAAGACTTCAGCAGCCCTTGCTAAACTAGCAAATAATAATCTTCCATATATCTCAGTTTTAACTGATCCTACTATGGGTGGTGTTTCAGCATCTTTTGCAACTCTTGGAGATATTATCATCGCTGAACCAGGTGCTCTTATCGGTTTTGCTGGTCAGCGTGTTATCGAGCAGACTATTGGTTCTGCTCTTCCTGATGGTTTTCAGCGTGCTGAGTTTTTACTTGAAAAAGGTTCTATAGATATGATCGTAAATCGTAATGAGCTTAAAAAGACTCTATCAGACCTCTTTACACTTCTAAAAAGAGAAGTAGCTTAAGTAGATGAGACTCTATGCCCTTTGTGATCAAGACATGCTTGACTCTAAAGGGGTCTCACTTGAAGAGTATATAAACCTCGCAAAAAAACATAATGCTGAAATAATTCAGTACCGCAATAAAAATGCAGATATAGCATTTATCAAACAGCAACTTATCTATATACGTAAATCCTTTGAAGGCTATTTAATAGTAAATGATGCTTATGAACTTATAGAGTTTTGCGATGGCGTTCATGTTGGTCAAGAAGATTTAAAAGCGATTGATGAAGATATAGGAAAAGCTGTAAAAATTCTTCGTAGTGTAGTTACTAGTGATAAGATACTAGGAATTTCTACTCACAATGAAGAAGAGATACTCCAAGCGAATGAACTAGACCTTAACTACATAGGTTTAGGTGCTTATCGTAATACAAACACAAAAAAAGATATCACTGGTACACTAGGCGAGAGTTTAGATCCTCTTGCATCTCTGTCGAAACATTTAGTAGCCGCTATAGGTGGTGTAAAACTTGATGATGAGTTTGAAAATGTAACTTATAGTGTTATTGGAAGTGGACTTATCTCATGAACATAGAGTTAGTAAGCATAGCAAAAAAAGAGAAAACTATTTATGATCCACTCTATAAAGATTTAGAAAAGATGATAAGTCGCTTTGCAAAACTCAAAGATACAGAGATATTCAACAAAGATGTAACAAAAGCACACACTATTTCCCCAGATGCTGCTCAAAAGGCTTATACAAAGGTTTTAGAACCTCATTTAAGTGGTAGTTATTGTATAACTTTGCATCCAGATGGCAAATTAATCGATAGTTTTGAATTTAGTAAGCTTTTAAATGATAGAATGTCGGTGAAATTTTTCATAGGTGGGGCTTATGGCTTTGAAGATGAATTTTTAGAAAAAAGTGATGCTGTGATTAGTTTAGGAAAGTTGACTATGAGTCATAAAATAGCAAAAGCAGTTTTGCTAGAACAGATTTATAGAGGTTTCTCAATCTTGAGTAATCATCCATATCATAAATAAAAAAGGGAAATATACGTGCAAGCAAGTGAGCTAAGTTATTTTAAAGAGATACTAGAGAGTCGTAAAGATCAGATAAACAAAAATATAGATGGTGTAAATGATGAGTTAAGTCAACTTAATTCCTTAGAGTTAAATGATGAAGGTGATCATGCTTCAGTAAATAATAACTCTATGGTTGAGAGTGCAATTGTTTCACAACAGACACAAGAGTTACGTGAAATAGATATAACTTTAGGTAAAATATCTAATGGTGATTATGGTATTTGTGAAATGTGTGAAGATCCTATCGGTTTTCAGCGTTTAAAAGTTAAACCACATGCGATTTACTGCATCGATTGTAGAGAGATAGTAGAAAAATCTAAATAAAGGATTTCCTTATGTACATTAAAAGATATACAATAGCCGCATTTATTCTTATGGCTTTAGTTGGAGCATTCGTTTACACTTATGTGACTCCAGAGACAACAACAATCGACCTGTTTGGGATTCCTCTTCCTTCTTTATCGATCGCTGTTTGGGTTGTTATACCTCTTTTTGTTTTATATGTTGCAAGTGTACTCCACTTCTCTTTTTACTCATTTTTAGGTTCATTGAACCTACGTAAATATGACAAAGATTATGATAAACTTATTGATTCTATAGTAGAAGCATATCTTGGGAAAAAGAGTAGAGCACAAAGCTTTAAGACAGATCGTTATGTTCTTTTAGGTACACTTTTAGAAAACACTACACTCTTCCCAATGGGAAACCTTATCGGTAATACTGATAATGAAAAAGTAAATGAAGTTTTAAAAGCGATAGAGAAGATTAAACGGGGTGAAGTTGTTGATTTAAAACCATATGACCTTTTAATGGATAATGAGTTAGTAATCCAAAATGAGCGTAATAGATATAAGTCTGGTGAATTGACAGCAGATATGATACTCTCAAATTCAACTAAATATGCAGATATCTTAAAACAAGAAGTATATGTTGACTATGTGAAAAGTGCTTCTATCTCTAACATTGAAAAATATAAAGTACTACTTACAAAAGAGTCTCTTTATAATATACTAGCTCGTGTAAATGCAGATAGTTTTACACTTGAAATTAGTAATGATGAGTTAGTTTCTCTTATGAGTAAACTAGAGTTAAGTTTAAATGATTACATAAAACTCTCTTCAGTTATTTCACATGGTGGGATGATACCAGAACAGAGAATGAGACTTTTTGAAACACTAAGTGATACGAATGAAGATGCAGTTGCTGCATACCTTTACACACTTTTTGACTTAGAAGTACTTGCTCCAGTTGATGAGATCCTAGAAAACTCACAAGCTGATGAGTATCAAAAATTTAAAGCATACCGTGCACTCAAAGAGTGTAACAAAAATTTCAGTATAGAGTTATTTGTATAACCCTATGCTAGAGAACCTCTCCTTTGACAAACCAATTTATGTATTAGCACCATTAGCAGGCTTTACCGACCTTCCTCTTAGAAGTGTTGTAAAAAAGTTTGGTGCAGATCTTACTGTAAGTGAGATGCTTAGTTCCAATGCTTTAGCTCATGGCTCTAAAAAAACACTTCATATGTTAGAAAAATCTCCAAATGAAGATCCTTACTCTGTTCAGATATCTGCTTCAGAGGTTGATATGGCACGACGTGCTGTTGAAGTTTTAAATGAACATAGTGGTATAGATATTATAGACCTAAACTGTGGTTGTCCTGTTCCTAAAGTTGTGGGACATGGAAGTGGTAGCTCTCTTCTTTTAAATCTTCCTCTTATGGGTGATATTATTAGAACTATTAAAGATACATCAAACAAAAACTTAACTAGTGTAAAAATTAGACTAGGATTTGAGGAAAAAAATCATATAGAGATCGCTAAGATGGTCGAGGGAAGTGGAGCTGATTTTATAGCTGTTCACGGAAGAACTCGTGCTGGAAAGTTTAAGGCAGCTGTTGACTATGACGCTATAGCAGAGATAAAGAGAGCTGTAAATATTCCTGTTATCGCAAATGGAGATATAGACTCTTATGATAAAGCAAAGTGGGTTTTAGAGCATACTGGTGCTGATGGTGTGATGATAGGAAGAGGGGCTGTTGGTGCTCCTTGGATTTTTCATCAGCTTCGTACCGGTGAAGAGCATATAGATGAAAAACTCAAGCATGAAATAATTATGGAACATTTTGATAAGATGATAGAGTTTTATGGAGAGTTTGGTGTACCAATGTTTAGAAAACATACTCATACATACTCTAAGGGATACAGAGGGGCATCAATTTTAAGAAATAGTGTCAACAGTATTAGTGATATAAAAGAGTTCCGATCAGTTATTGATGAGTTCTTTAAAAATGCGGAGATTGCTTAATGATAAACCTCAGTAAAGATATCAGAAATCTTGACAATAGCGACATTAGTGATAACCTGTTTCACTACGACTACAACACTAAACATCTACTCTCTTTGATTGATAAAGGTATAGAGTTGGATGACCCTTCATATCTTAGCTCTTTTCGCTCTTTTGAAGGTGAAGTGTTTGAGAACTTTATATATGAAAAACTTCTACGTTATGCTCAAAATAGTGATGAGATAGAGAAGTTTATACTTAAAGGCTTTCATCAAAATAAGCACAAAGCTTATGCAAATACACTCTCTATAAGTGAAAAAGAGCAGATAGTTTATAGAACTAAAAGTCGTGAGATCAGCGAGTTTGATGCGATGTTTGTGACTAAAGATAATGAACTCTACTTTGTTGAGATGACACTAGTTAAGTCAGTTCTTAAACTACGTCGTAGACTAAGAAAGAAAAAAGCCCTTTTAGAGATTATATTTCCAAACTATGTGATCAAAGCACTTATCATTTTAAATGATGGTGCAACTGGGGCTAAACAGTTTCCTGACTACTGTAAGGTTTGGTTTACTAAAGAGTTCTCTGCTTCTAATGTACTTGAGTATATCATAGCTAAAGAGAAGAGAGAGCTACGCCCTAAAGAGAAGATAAGTGGTGGATGTATGATAGAGGCTCATGAACTCAAACTTCATCCATTTAGATACTATAACACTATGTCTTGGATTACAAAGACTATCAGAAGTCATAAAAAACATATTTTAGATATGAGTTTTCTTATGAATTCTAAAGTACAACGTTACCATGATTTATATAATAAATTTTATGTAGGATACCTTAGTATTGAAAATGCTAAAAGCCTGCTAGATTTAGGTGATGAATATAGCGAAGATCTAAGAGTTGTTGTCGCTCTAGAGAAGAAACACTCTGATGAAATTATTTTAACATACTACATACAGACAGGTAGAAAAAAACTCTACTTATATAGTTTTGATGATAACAACAAACTCTCTCGTGAGAAAAAAGATCCTTATGGAATCACAGTAACAGAAGTGTTTCATACAAATAAGCAGATGGATAAAAGTTATGAGTTAAATATGACTCACATAAAAATAATAAAAAAACTTTTAAAAGATCGTTATGAGAGTAGTAGAGAGAGCTAGTAGCTCTTTAGTACTCATCACTATATATAAGTGATGCAGCTCGCTCTTTGTAAGCTTGAAGGGGCTCTTTATGAGTCGGTGTTGAGGCAGAAGTATTTTGCTGTTTTGAATCACCTAAAAAATCTTCAAGTTCTCTATTTCTATCTTGTAAAATAGTTTCAAACTCTAACTGTGTAGTCGGTTTATCATCTCTGAACTTATCAAGTAAAATATTACTGTTACCCATCAGTACTAGATAACTCTCATCTCCAAAATCAAGCATAACAACACTATTTGTACTATTTATAGCTTTTTGAAAACGTATAGATACATTAGTACCATTTACTTCTTCACTAACAACTGCTTCAGGTTTAGCAGGTGGCTGAGTTGCTTGAGTGTTTGACTTAAATAACCAAGAGTCTTGAGCTCTGTTTTGGTTTGGTTGAACCATCTTCTTTTTGAGTACTAAGAGTATGATAATTCCTACGATTAATATACCAACAACTATATAGTAACTATTTGAAAACTCCCCATCTTTTTTAGTTGGAAGTGCTGAGAGGTCAGTTGTAGAAGCAACTGGACTATTTGATGTACTCTTACTAGCACCTTTTTTTGAAAAACGGAGTCTTAAACCATAAGAGTCAGATGTTTTTGAGGCTATAAGTCTAACACCTGAAGATATAGTTGCAAGTATCTGTGTCTGGTTTTTCATAGGTGTTATAGTAAGAGAGTGAAGAAAATCAGAGTTTACCTTTTTTATCTTGGATGTCTCTATTGAAGCACCTTCAAGTTTAATGATAATTCTGTTTTTGCCCTTACTCTGTTTAATAACACCTGAAAATGGTGTGTCAAAAGTTATCATAACATCAGCACGGTCAGTTCTCTCATAAATGTTATAACTCAGAATTTTTGATGCATAAAGCGAAAGGGGAAGTAAAAAAAGTAGTAAATATTTAATCATAGTCTCTCTTTAGATAGGTGATATAAAACAGCAGATGAGTCTAAAACTTCATTTATACGAATAGCAAGGTTTTTCTCATATACCATAACCTCGCCTTTCCCTAAAATACGACCATTTACATAAGATTCTACCGATTCTCCTGCTGGTTTTTTAAGATCTATGATAGAGCCTTTTTCAAGTTTTAATATCTCTTTAACTGTAAGTTCTGTCTCACCTAAGTCAGAAACAAACTCAACTTCCATATCTAAAATTCCAGAGTAGTCCATCCAGTTGAGTTCGCTCTCGTCATATTCAAGTTTTTTACTTTTTTTCATAGAATTATTCACTTAGTTCCTTAATAGCGATAGTCAGTTCATCTTTTTCGACTACAATAGTTTTTGCTTGATCAACTTCAAAATCAAACTCTCCAAATTTTTCAAAATGTGGAGTACCTATAGTGTAAGGGTTCTCATTCTCTTCTTCAGCAATAACCTTAGCACTTCCAATGATAAGATTGGCAGTTTCAAGAGTCATATCTACAAGAGTCTCTTCATCACTCTCTTCTTCTTCTAAAAAGAGGTATGAAACCCTCTGCATAAAAGATTTATCAGAAGCGATGTAGACACGATACTTCTTTGCATTCTGTGTATCTATGTCTATGTAAGCAATAAGTGTTCTCTTTTTGGAGATACTATCATTTATCTGATGTTCAATACGAATTTGGTGAATACAAAAATTTTCTGAAGCTATTTGTATTGTTTTTAACATTTGATACCCTTAAGTAAATAATGTTTGATTATACTCATATCAAACACAAAGCAAAATTAAATGCTATAATTCTCAAAAAATATCTGGATAAATATGATTGAACTCGCACTACTTGGAACTTTTGTTGGTGTGTTGTCAGGTTTTTTTGGTGTTGGTGGGGGTACTATTTTAGTGCCATTACTTCTACTCTTAGGCTATGAGACAAAAGTTGCCATTG
>Ga0256826_1002384_pt1 | contig 11484 bp, 8 predicted proteins | sample CV79metaG_FD_185975 | JGI IMG/M metagenome (GOLD analysis project Ga0256826, IMG submission 185975) | Hydrothermal vent microbial communities from East Pacific Rise, Pacific Ocean - CV79 | ecosystem: Environmental > Aquatic > Marine > Hydrothermal vents | place: Pacific Ocean: East Pacific Rise... | reverse complement strand
AATGACAGGAGAACCACTATTTCCTCGTTCAAAATGGAATCCTTCATCAACTTTAATTTTGTGTACATTAAAATGACGGTTGTCATCGTTTGAGTGAAGTTCCACGGTGTCAGGGTAGAGTGTCGCAGAAATATGTTTCTTTTGAGTTAGGTTCTGGTTGAAGTGACTAAAACCAATGACCTCAACATTAACGTGATGACAAGATGCACTTTGTAAGGTTAAAGGCGCTTGTGTGAGTTTAGGGACAAACAACACAGCCATGTCAACAAAGTGGTCTTGGGCAATTACTTTTGCTAAAACTTGTTCTACCACAGGTATTTCTACATCGTCAAGAATATGTTGACAGGTTAAAATGAAGACACCTTCGCTGTTCTGGTCAATGACAAAACCTGTTCCAAAACTACTGTTACTAACACTTTCAATTTTTACAATACTATTTTTCACTGAGACCCTTTTTCTAAGTAGAGACATTATAAACTAAATTAAATAAAATTTAATATAAAAAAACAAAAATATCTTTTGAATATGCTATAATTATTCATACAGAAGAGGAGTGTTTTTAGATGAAGTTTATTACTATGGGTATTGTTCTTATGCTTTTTTCCTTGTCCTTAGGGGGAACAATAGTTGAAGATGCAGAAGATAAAAAGAGTTCACGTTGGCATAAAATAGATGACGAGACCGTCTCAAGTGTGGTTAATATTTTAGACAAAGCTAAAAAGAGTCGGGTCATTCAGTTTAAAGGAGAGCGTACTCGGACGGCGTATCTTTTAAAAAATAGAATTACTTCTAAAAAAAGAGGTACCATAGAGTATTTACTTTCATGGGAGATGAAATTTTCTGAAGACTTTGTGATTATTGTCACTGTTGAGACAACAAGAGGGGAGAAAGTATTGCTTTATACTCCAGGAATTTTTCAGAGCTATATGCTTTTTGGTTTAGGTATGGACTCAGCAAATGGTGAATGGCAAAAGCAAGAGAGAAACCTACAAGCAGATTTAGATTATTATGACAATAGATGTAAAATTTTAGCTTTAAAAAGTTTTGTTATTCGAGGTAGTGGTGAGATTGATAACTTGGCAACAAGTGTGCTAAAAGTTTCTAAAAGTGTTGTTTCTAAAAAAAATGTTTCTCAGAAAAACGTTTTAAAAAATAGAGCGTTAAAGACTTTACTCCAACATAGAAAAATAATTTTACCTACCATTGAGATGAAAGGTGATAACCCACTTCATCTTGAAGTAGGAGAAGCATTTGTTGAACCTGGTGTCCGTGCACATGATGAACAAGATGGAGAGGTAGAAGTTGTTTCCATGAAGAACATTGACAGTAGTGAGGAGGGGAAATATACGGTTATTTATATGGTGAAGAACAGACAAGGAAACTCAGCAATTTCGATTCGCCACATTATTGTGGGGAACCCTCCTACTGCTGAAGAGGAGGCTACCTTGGAAGAGGGTGTGCTTTTGCCTAAAGAGAACCAAGATTTTGTTCTTGAAGAGAGAGAACTTCAAGCTGAAGAGTGGGAGCGAGAACTTGAATTACGTGAACAAGCACTAAAAGATGAGTTCAATCGTGAAAAAGAATTATTAAAAAAACATGATTAAACATAAATTTTCTTTATAATTTTTTATATTTATAGTTTATTTTGATATACTGTAATTATGAAAACCTATAAAATAAAAAACATTGCTGGTCATCTTGCTAAGGGATTTTTAGCCAATCCTCTAACGCCAATACTTGCCTTTGCCATTTTACTTTTAGGTTATGTCTCTTTGGAGGTAATGCCAAGGGAAGAAGATCCTCAAATTGAGGTGAGTGGTGGGTCAATTATTGTCGCCATACCTGGTGCAACACCCAGTGAGATTGTGAATGTCATTGTAAAGCCTATGGAGCGTAGAATACGTGAGATTAAAGGGGTTGAAAATGTCTACGGCATGGCAATGAACAATGTCGGTATGATAAATGTTCAGTATAAGATTGGAGAAAACCGTGAAGCTTCCAACTTGAAACTCTATGACAAAGTTATGCAAAATATGGATCAACTCCCTCGTGGAACCATGCCTCCTTTGGTCAAACCTTTTGACATTGATATTGACATTCCCATTTTGACCGTAGCCTTTTACAGGAACCGAAAGTCAGAGTTAGATAACGTAAAGTTATATAGAACTATTCGTGAACTGCAACAAGATGTTAATGCTTTGGATGATGTTTCAAAAACCACACTTAAAGGGGTAAAACGACCTCAGTTTAATGTCTTTGTAGATTTGCAAAAACTTTCAGCCTATCACATCTCTTTAGGACAGGTTGCCAAAGCCATTAAATCTATTTCAACGAATTCCCCTGAAATTGACACCTTGACACAGGAGGGAAAGCTTACCGTCTTTGGGGTTAAAAATGCCATTGATGATGTGGATGACTTGCAAGATTTAATTATTGCTCAATATATGGGTTCTCCTATTTACCTAAAGAGTATTGCAAAAGTTAAGTACAACTATGACATTCAAAATTTCCAGTCGGTTCTTTTGACGTATCAAGAGAGAAATGCAAGCGAAGAGCATCATGTAGGTGTGCCAAAATTTAAAGATGCTGGTGACCAAATAACCTTAACTGTTTCAAAACTCAAAGGAACCAATGCTGTACTTATTGCAGAAGCAGCCATTGCAGAGTTAGAAAAAAACAAAGCACTTTTACAAGAGCAAGGGGTGGGGTTTATTGTGACAAGAAACTACGGTGAACGAGCTAATGAAGCTGTAAATGAGTTGGTACATCATCTGCTTATTACCATTTTAATTATTGCTGTTATTCTTATTCCTTTTTTAGGTTGGCGAGAGTCATTGGTTGTAACCATTGCTGTACCAATGATTTTGGCAACCACACTTTTTATTGCCCTTATGACGGATCAGACCATTAACCGTATTACTCTTTTTGCGTTTTTATTGAGTTTGGGACTCATTGTGGATGATGCCATTATTGTTATTGAGAACATACACCGACGACTACATTTACCTGAGTCTGAGGGACTTACTTTTTCAGAGATTATTATACAAGCGACAGACGAGATTGGACCTTCGACGAACATTGCAACCATTGCAATTATGTTGACCATGATTCCCATGGGCTTTGTTGGTGGAATGATGGGACAGTTTATGAAACCAATTCCTCTAAATGTCCCTGTTGCCTTGGCTGTTTCTCTTTTTGTTGCTTATGTTTTTGCACCGTACTTAGCACGTAAGCTTATTAAGTTTGAAGAACACCCCAAAATATCAATTGAAGATCTCAAGAAAGAGGAGGAATCATAATGGAAAATTTTGTCTATGCCATTATTACCAAAGCTAGAAACAAATGGATTGTTACTTTTATTGTCCTTCTCTCTATGGCTGGTGCTGTTATGATGTTACCAAGTAAATTGGTAAAAGCCAAAATGCTTCCAGGAAAATCTGCCAATACTTTTACCATTTATGTCGATACGGCAACCAACTCTTCTATTAGCGAAACCAAAAAGGTGACGACTTGTGTGGTGAACTACCTAAAAGCAGAAAGAGAAATTTTAGACATGGAGGTGTTTTTAGGGCAGGGTGCTCCTTTGGACTATGCTGGTTTGGTAAAAGGTTCAGCGTTGAAGTCTCTTAAGAGTCAGGCTGAGATAGTCATTAACCTTAGTGATAAACACCATCGTGATGAACCTTCATTTATGATGGTACATCGAATTCGTCCAGAGTTGAATCAAATTTGTGGTTCTATTGTGCCAAATACAACCATTAAGTTTATTGAGATGCCATCTGGTCCACCAACTTTGGCGACAATTGTCATTGAACTCTATGGAAAAGATGATGTATTATTGAGAAAAACTGTCAAAAGAGTTGCTGAACTTTTAGGAGAGACAGAGGGCTTGGTCGATATTGACATTATGCAAGATGACCTCTACACTAAGTTTAATCTTGTCCCTGACAAAGAGAAAATCATTCGTTCTGGTTTGAGTGTTGACCAAGTAAATCAAATTGTCTATTTGGCATTTAAAGGGTCAGCTATTGCTGTGAAAAACACACGAAACCAACAAGACCAAATTCCTATCTTTTTACGTCTCAATGAAAAGACCCGAATGGTAAAAGAGAACTCTAAGAACTCACTACAGAGTAAACTCTCTTCTCTTCGACTGCTTAACCGACAAGGTATGATGATTCCTCTTAGTGAAGTGGTTACCGTAGAAGAGGTGAAGTCAAGTCCTACTATTTTTAGAAAAAATCTTAAAAATATGGTGACCATTACAGCAGAGTGTGACATGGTGAGTCAGGTTTACCCTCTGCTTGAAGCACGAGACAATATGTTAGAAAAACTCAGTAATCATTTTTACGTGACTAAAGTACCAGGTATTAGTACTTATATGTTTGACTTAGAGTTGGTAGAGAAACAGACAAAAGAGAAGATGTTGTTACGTTGGGATGGAGAGATGAAAGTTTCACTTGATACTTTTCGTGACTTGGGTGGAGCGTTTATTGCAGCGTTGGTGTTAATGTTTTTACTCATTGTGGTTTATTATAAGTCGTTTGCATTGAGTGGTATTGTACTTATTGGTAGCTTTTTATCTATTATTGGAGTTATTGTTGGACATTGGGTTACGGACAAGATTCAACTCTTTTTTACCGACACACATTTCTTTTTGACGGCGACTTCACTTATTGGATTCATTTCGCTCATGGGAATCTCAGCTAGAAGTTCACTCTTGCTTATTGACTTTGCTAAGTCTCTTATTAAAGAGGGGGAAGAGAAAAATCGAGCCATTGCTATAGCAACAGCAACCAGAGCAAAACCCATTATGTTGACAGCTGTAGCCATTATTTTAGGAAGTTTATTGTTAGCAACTGACCCAATATTTGGTGGTTTGGGTGTGGCACTCATTTTTGGAAGCATGGCTGCCACTTTGGTGTCACTCTTTTTCATTCCTGTACTCATGTCAAATGCAAGGGCCATGATGCCATTTGAACATGTATTTGAAGAGAAGTTACCTACGGATAGTGCTTGGTGTGTACTTACAGGAAATGTTTCTCAGTTTTTCTCTTACTACAATCAGAAGTGGAAGAAGTAGAGTTGGTTAAACTGACTTCTATTTTTTCTCCTCTTCATATTTAATTCCTACTTTTACATACATTCCTGGGAAAACAGGAAGTTTACCTTTTGTAAAGCTCACACGAATGGTAAAAGTATGGGTCATAGGGTTGGCACTAGGAACAATGGATTTAATGGTTCCCGTTGTTTTGTACTTAATGGAAGGAATTTCAATTTTTACAGAGTTTCCTTTTATGACTTTTAGTAAATCTACTTCTGAAACTTGTGCTTCTACCTCTAAATGGTCAAGGTCAACCAAAACCATGGCTAACATACCTGGAACGATGAGGTCTCCCACACGTATCTGTTTTTTTACAATGATTCCATCGTTAGGTGCTTTAATTTCTAAGTAGTCTGCAATGGTTGCAATTTGTTTCATTTTTTCAGCAGCATTTTTAACCAGCACTCTTGTTGCAGCCAGTCCAGCTTGTACATTTTCAGAAGAGATGTCTAAGTCATTCCAATCTAAACTTCCTTTGAGTCCACGTCTTTTTAAACTTGATTTTTCACGACGAATACTGTCCAGTCGTGTTCGGTACATGTCGACCATAATCTCGGCTTGTTCCAAGGCTAAGTCTGCTTGATTCTTCATGATGTCAAATTCAGCTGACTCCATTTCAAAGAGGGTGTCTTCTCGTTTTACCTTGTCTCCAATGTTAAAATAGATGTGTTTAACATAGCCCATGTATCGGGCTCCAATCATCTTTTGATTGTCAGAAACTACCGTACCTGTAACATCTAAAAAAGCTGCTGAGGAAAAAGAGAGTATAAGGGTTAGAAGAAGCATGAGTTTTTGCATAGAAATCCTTTATATTTTAACATTGTGATAGCTTATAGATTATAACGAATATCCTTTTTAAAAACAATGAACTGTGAACTTTTTATTGTTTAAGTGCAAAATAAAGAAGTACAAAGAGTTTTTTCGATAAAATTCGCCAAATTATAGACTCTTGTATAGATTTATTGCAGGGGCTAACACCAAATAGTACCAAACAAAGGACATACACATGGCACATCATCAGTCAACGATTAAGAGAATTAGACAAACTGCTAAGAGAACAGAGAGAAACAGATACTACAGAACAAGATTTAAAAACATTGTTAAAGCAGTAATGGTTGCAGCAGAAGCAAATGACAAAACAGCAGCACAAGAAGCATTTAAAGTTGCAAACAAGCAAATTCACAAAATGGTAAGCAAAGGTTTCATTAAGAAAACTACAGCTGCTAGAAAAGTAAGTAGACTTAACCTTATGGTTAATAAAATTGCTGCTTAATTATTAGTTATAGCAAGCACCTCTTCTAATTAAAAATATAGGGCATCTTTTTAAGATGCCACTTCACATTTACAAAATTCACTAACTAGGTTCCTCTTATGTTTAAAGAAAAACTCCAACCATTTATTGACCGTTATGACGAAATTAACACTTTGTTAAGTTCTCCAGATATTGCTTCTGACATTAAAAGAATGACAGATTTAGGTAGAGAACAATCTAAACTAAGTAAGTTAGTAGAAAAAGCAAATCAATATATTGAAACAGCAGATGCAATTGAAGAGAACAAAGAACTTCTTGGTGATTCAGAACTTGGTGACTTGGCAAAAGAAGAACTTTCAGAACTTGAACCACTTTTACCACAGTTAGAAGATGAGATTAAAATTCTTATGATTCCAACTGACCCTAATGATGACAAAAACATTATTTTAGAGCTTAGAGCAGGGGCAGGTGGAGACGAAGCAGCACTCTTTGTTGCTGATGTCTTTAAAATGTACTTACGTCATGCAGAGCTCGTGGGTTGGAAAGTAGAGATTATCTCTTCTTCTGATGGAACAGCTGGTGGGTACAAAGAGATGATTGCTCAGGTTAGTGGTGAGGGTGTTTACTCTCAACTTAAGTTTGAAGCTGGAATCCATAGAGTTCAACGCGTACCCGATACAGAAACACAAGGACGTGTACATACGTCAGCGATTACGGTAGCTGTTATTCCCGAGGTGGACGATGTTGAGGTTGACTTAAAAGCAAATGACATTAAAATGGATGTATATCGTTCAAGTGGTTGTGGTGGTCAGTCTGTAAACACTACCGACTCAGCTGTTCGTTTAACGCATATACCTACGGGTATTGTGGCTGCCATCCAAGATGAGAAGTCACAACATAAAAACCGTGACAAAGCGATGAAAGTTCTTAAAGCCAGAGTGTATGAGTTTGAACTACAAAAACAGTTAGATGCAACGTCTAGTCAAAGAAAACTACAAGTTGGAACAGGTTCGCGTTCTGAGAAGATTAGAACTTATAACTACCCTCAAAACCGTTTAACTGATCATAGAATAGACTTAACACTTTATTCTCTTGACAGAATCATGAATGATGGAACATTAAAGTTGGTACTTGACCCACTTAATGCACATGCACAAGCAGAAGCCATTCAAGAAGCTGGACTGTAATAAAAGTTTAGAAGTTTTTTACTAGAAGTAGTAGAGCGTTGAACCCAATCTCTTGGGTTCAAGAAGAAAAAGGCTTATTTGTAAGCTCTTTTAATATCTTTTTCGATTTGGTCTGGAACAGACGCAATCTCCATAAACTCACCCATACTTAGTAACGGTAAAGAAAGTGCCAAGTAGTACTTTGGATCTAACATTTGTACAGCATTTGAAAATACCATTGATTCGTAAGGAAGAACTTGAGCATTTTTCTCTTGACCAAGTGTTTTAAGAAATTTGTTTGTTTTTCCTCTTAGTTTGTGACCAACAAGTGTAACACCATTTGGAAGGGTTAATGTATAAGCTACATGTTTTGTATCTGCTTTCGCTTTTTCAGCTAAGCCTTTTCCTTCTTTAACTGTAATGATGTCAGCAAGTTTAGGCATACCAAACATAAAACGGAAATCTCCTAAATCAGAAAAATCTGCTTTTTGTTTAGAACCAGTAAATGAACCAAGTGCTTTTTCTAAAGCATTTACAGTTGCTTTAAATTGCCCATACTTGTACTTGTCACCAAGGTAAGCAGCTCCAAGGTATGAAGGATTTTGCACACGAACTTCTGAGTCACTAACGCTTACTTGAAGTGTAGCCATGTAAGTATTGGTCGCTTGTAGTTCAGCATTTGTAATGGTTACAACATTATGACCCTTTAAAATCTTTGTTGTTGCCAAAATTTCAAAGCCATTTGCTTTTAGCTTAGCTTTAACATCATCTACAGATTGTGCAGCTGTAACATAGTGTGCAGAAATTTTACTTGGTGTTGAGCCAAAGTCAAAAGCAAGTGCATTTGTACTAAGTATAACAGCTGTTGTCATACATAAAGTAAGTATTTTTTTCATAATTATCCTTTGTGGTTATATAATTAGTTTAACAAAGCTTATTTAATTTTTACTGAATGAGGTCATAAAAATGTGTTATAAGAACATTTTGTGTAGTAAATTTGGTTTTTTGTGTGAAAATATAGAATGAATCTTAAGTTTCCATTAAACCATATCCGACATTTCTAGCAGCTTTTATACATTTTTTGTTGGTCGATTTTTGGGTTCTTTTTATGAGATGCCGTAAGGTATCTAAAGTGGTGTTTTCCCCTTCATAAACATAGTCAATTATTTCATTATATGTTTTGATTTTACCGTAATCTAGTGCTAAAAAGTAGAGTAGTCTTTTACCTTTTTTACTAAGATGAATCTCCTCCTCATTATCATAAAGGGTTAAGGTTTTCATATCAAAAATATTTTCACAAATATCAATGTATCTCTCTTTACCACGTTTATCTTTTGCTATTTGATAGAGTGCTAGTTTAAGGGTAGCTTCTAATTCATTTTCTTTATAAGGTTTAATAATGTAACCATGGAAATCAATATGTTTTGCTTGTTTTAAAATTTCTTCATTGTAATAGGCTGTTAAAAATATGCTGGATATACCATATTTTTCTTGAGCAATTAAGGCAAGGTCTAGACCATTTTTATCTTCATTTAGTTGAATATCTGTAAGTATTAAATCTGGACGCTCTTTACGAATAGCTTCTAATGCGTTATTGTAACTATTGACTGTATCTAAAACCGTATAGCCTAGTTTTTGACAAAAAATCTCTAGAGCAAATGCTGTAACTTCTTCATCTTCAACAATCAATATATTTGACATAGCTGAACCTTTCGTTTTAATTTGTTATATTATACATTTTTTTAATTAAAATGACGTTTATGTTAAAAAACATCATTTTCACTTGTTAAAATTGGGAAAACAAACAAGGAATCTATCATGAAAAAATTATTCAGTTTGGCTTTAGTTAGCTTTATATTTATTCTTCTCGTTGGTTGTGGTTCTGGCTCTAGTTCCAGTTCCAACTCAGGCAGTAGTTCAACAACTTCAGCAGGAGGAACATCAGCTAAAGGACCTTTTGTACTAGGTTCAGATGTAAGAGCATTTAAATTAAATACAAATGGAACAAGAAGTGGTTCGTTTTCGAGTACAAGTACAACAGATGATTTAGGGACATATGCTTTTAATTCCATTTCATGGAGTGGGGCAACAGAGTTAGAAGTTTCTGGACACTATTTTAATGAAAATACAGGTACAAGCACACAAACAGGAGTACTTTCTGCAATTGTTAATGTACGTAGTGGTCAAAATATTTCTGCCAATATTAATATTTTTACCGATTTAGCAAGTAAACGTATTAAAAAGCTTATGGAGAGTAATTCAACTGTTGAAGAGGCAAGAACTCAGGCACAAGCCATGGTGGTTGACCTATTTGACTTAAACATGACAGCAGGTACAACGCTTGAAGATTTGGATTTGACCAGAGGTTCAGGTGAAAACAGTGAAGCCAATGCTGAACTTTTACGTGTTTCTGCTGCTATTGCTGATCATACAGCGTTACTGGGTCAGTTACAGACAGCTGTTGAAGATGGCAATGTAAGTAATGATGGAGCAGGAGTAAGTACCTTCGCTAGTTTAGCTCAAGCTGTACATGATGTAAATTTAACGCAAGTTGCTAATAATTTAGAGAACGAATTGGATGTAGTAGATGCACCAGATGAAAATGATACCAATGCTGATGCAAATTATGTAAGCAATGTATATGCTCCTGTTATTCAGAATATTGCGAATCAAGTGAAAGTAGAAGATACTCCAGCATATCATCTTACATTAGTAGCGACTGATGAAGATAATGATACGATAACTTTTGACTCCGTAAACTCTTCTAATCCAACAGTTGTAACTGCTACTCTTTTGGGAAATGAGTTGACTTTAACTCCCCAAGAAAATGTATCTGGTATCTCAACCATTACTGTTACAGCTACAGATGGTACTTTTTCTGCTACCAAAACATTTACAGTGACCATTACTCCTCTTAATGATGCACCCGTATTGTCTGCTTTAGGTACAGTGACAAAAGATGAAGACAGTGTTACTTTTGCTGTACCTTTAAGTAGTACCGATATAGATAGTTCAGGTATTACCTATAGTGCTATTTCAAGCAATACAAATAAAGCGACAGTGCGTGTTATGTTTGACTCCTTAATGATAACCCCTATTGCTAATGCAAATGGTGATGTAAATATTACGGTTGTAGCAAATGATGGTGATGGAGGAACAGATAGTAAAACATTTACGTTAACATTAAATCCTATAAACGATGTTCCATCAATGTTGAGTTTGTCAAATGAAGGACGTGTTTATGGTTCTACTGCATTTAATATTACCTTACAAGGCTCAGATGTTGACAATGAACCACTGACCTATACAGCTGTTTCATCAGATACTTCTGTGGCTACAGTAACATTAAATGCTAATATAATGACGCTGGTTCCTTTAAATGTAGGTGTTTCAACCATTACAGCAACTGTAAAGGATGCAGCAAATGTAAGTGTAATAAAAACAATGACCGTAACGGTGATTCCTAAAAATATTACGGTAACAGCAGATGCACAAAGTAAAGAGTACAATGAAGTGGATCCAGCATTGACTTATGTAGTTTCAGGTTTAGTTGGCTCGGATACTTTAGATTTAAATATATCAAGAGTTAACGGTGAAAATGTTGGTACTTATGCCATTAGCATTACAGAAGTGGGGACAGATAACAATTATAATATTTCATTTGTTCCAAGTTTATTGACCATTACAAAAATACATCAATCTTTACCAATAATTGTACAGAGTTCAACCATTCAAACAGTGGGTGACAGTTTAGTTTCTAATGTTTCAACAGGGGCAACGGGAACGGGTGACTTAGTTTTTTCAGGCATAGATTTTTTAAGTTCTACGGGTGTAATTACTGCTGAAGGTACAGGAACAGTAACGGTTTACCGTGAAGGAGGATTAAATTATTTTGATTCAAATACCACAACTTTTGATTTACAAGCCATTGCTCGACCAAGTTTTTATTTAGGCGATGCAAA
>Ga0256826_1002383_pt1 | contig 11484 bp, 7 predicted proteins | sample CV79metaG_FD_185975 | JGI IMG/M metagenome (GOLD analysis project Ga0256826, IMG submission 185975) | Hydrothermal vent microbial communities from East Pacific Rise, Pacific Ocean - CV79 | ecosystem: Environmental > Aquatic > Marine > Hydrothermal vents | place: Pacific Ocean: East Pacific Rise... | reverse complement strand
TTCTAGCGCTATTATGGTTGATTTTTTTAGACAAATTCCATACCCTCTTGAAGCAATTATTCCAAATAGGTTTAATGATGGTTATGGAGTCTCCCCAAGTGTATTACAAAGAATTGATGCTGATTTAGTTATAACTGTTGACAATGGAATCTCTGCAATAGAAGCAGCTAGAATTTGTTCTGAGCGTAACATAGAGTTAATCATAACAGACCATCATACCCCATCTGAGATTTTACCAGAAGCTTTTGCAATAGTTGATCCTAAACTCTCATCGTGTTGCTACCCTTTTTCTGAGATTTGTGGCGCACAAGTAGCTTGGTTACTTCTGGCACTTGTTAAAAAAGAGTTAACTCTACATGTAGATATGAAACAGTTTTTAGACATACTTTGTATTGCGATTATTGCCGATATTATGCCACTTATTGACATAAATCGTACACTTGTAAAAGAGGGTTTAAAAGTTCTTATGACCTCAACTCGTCCATCATCTATAATTATAAGAGATTTTTTAAATAAGGCTGTAATTAATTCTGAAGATATAGGTTTTCAAATCGCACCACGAATAAACGCTGCGGGAAGATTAGAAGATGCAAGTATAGCTTTAGAATTTTTTACAGCACAAGATACCCACACTGCTTATAAACAATTTGACAAGTTAGATAAACTAAATGAACTTAGAAAAGACACAGAGGCACAAACCACGCAAAAAGCCCTACTTCAAGGTAGCAAAGATGATGATGTTGTAGTAGTTCATGGTGAGGGTTGGCATGAGGGTGTTGTTGGAATAGTTGCTGCAAGATTAGTTGATAATTTCGAGCGACCAGCCATAGTTTTATCATGCGAAAATGGTGTAGCTAAAGGTAGTGCTAGAAGTATTGGAAATGTAAATATTTATGATTTAATCAAAACAAATGAGTCATATCTAAACAAATTTGGCGGTCACAAAATGGCTGCTGGACTTTCTCTACATGTAGAGGATATTGAAGCTTTTAAAATAGCCATAAACAAATCTGCATCTAAGGTGAACCCTGATGATTTTATACCAGTTGAAGATGTGATTGGGATTATGCCAAGTGATGAGATTGACAATGATCTTTTAAATTTACTTGATAATTTTGAACCATATGGCGAAGCAAACAATCGACCTCTATTTTTGATAGATAAGGCTCAAATACTAGAGATAAAACTTTTTGGAAAAGAAAAAAATCATAGCAGAATTATTGTTAGACAATTTAGCCATGAGAGAAAACCATTAGAGCTTATACTTTTTAAAAAGGTGTTTGAGATGCCAGAAGACAAAACGCTTACATGTAGTTATAGAATTACTAAAAATGAGTGGAACAATAGGGTTTCGGCTCAGCTTATTGTAAATAAGGTTTATTGATACTAGATTCTGAATCAAGTTCAGAATGACGGAAGTTAAGTTCATAATGAAACCCTCATCATTCCGTGCCTGACACGGAATCTAGTGACAAAAACTCAAACTCAAATGACAACCACTCGTCATTCCGTGCCTGACACGGAATCTAGCGACAAATACTCAAACTCAAATGACAACCACTCGTCATTCCGTGCCTGACACGGAATCTAGCGACAAATACTCAAACTCAAATGGCAACCACTCGTCATTCCGTGCTTGACACGGAATCTAATAACTAAGACAAATAATATAAAATTAATCTCTATTACATGTTTACAAATGTATAATATTGTCTTATAAAAATAAATCAGGAGATAAGATGAAAAAAATTGCTCTTTTACTTGCAATGATAATTACATTCTCATTGTCACTAAACGCTTTTTCACTGGGCAAACTAGGTGAATTCAAATTTGAAAAAATGGACAATACAAATGTATGGATTATGCATGGTCCTCCAATGAATCCATCTGTTGAAAATGAAGGTTTTATGAATAATCCATCATTTATAGAGAGTGAACACGGGACTATTGTAATTGATCCTGGTGGAAACTATAATGTTGGTAAAAAAATTCTTGCTGAATATAAAAAAGTTACTAACAAACCTGTTCTTGCAATACTAAATACTCATAAACATGGTGATCACTGGTTTGCTGGAAAAGCATTTGAAGAAGCATATCCAGATGCAGTTAGTTATGCTCACCCACACATGATAGAAGTTTCAAAAGCTGGTGAAGCTCAAAAATGGTTTAATATTCTTCAAGGTTTATCTAAAAATCTTAAAGGTACTGATGGACCATTCCCATACCCTACAAAAAAACTTGTTGATGGACAAATTATTAAAATCGATGGGCAAACTTTCAAAATATTTCACCCTAAAAAAGCACATACAGATACTGACATCTTAATTGAGCATGTTCAATCAAATACACTTTGGTTAGGTGACAACCTTATGAAAAGCCGTTTAGGTGGTATGGATGCTAGTTCAAGTGTATATGGAAATATAGAACTTCTTGAGCATATAGAAGCACATAAAGATGGTTACAGAGCTTATGACAGATATGTACCAGGTCATGGTCATTCAGGTAAAATGCATGAAACAATTGATCCTTTCTTAAAATATTTCAAAACTGTTTTAAAATTTGCAAAAATTGCTTATGAAAATGATCAAGAAAGTTACGAAATAAAACCAGATGTTGCTGCTGCATTACCAGAGTTTCATGATTGGGATGAATTTGACCGTCAAATGGGTAAACATCTTATGAAAGCAATGGAAGAAGTTGAAGCAAGAGATATGTAATACCAATGCCAAAAATTTATGAATGTATAACTGCTAAATCAAACATACTTGACATTGTTAGTTTAGATGGTGAAACACTAGCTTTTAGTACACTTCAAAATGGCATAGCATTCTTGGACTACCAAGAATGCGAGATTCAAAACAACATAACCCATAAAGATTTAAATGCAAATGTAACTGCTAGAGCATTCTCCCCAAATGCTGAACTATTTGCTTTTGTAAATAACAGGGTTATTTTTGTTATTGATATTCAAACAAAAGAAACCATAAAAACAATAAAAGTTCAAGATGAAGATATAACTATAATCTCCTTTGATCCAACATCTACCTACATTATAGCTGGTACAAGAAATGGACGAGTATTGCAATACAAATATGATAAAAGTTCACTTTTATCAAGATTATGTTCATTTCCTCACGACAGAAAAAGTATTTATCTAAAATTCAAAGAGGATGAAAATTATGTAAGTGCCTTTGCATTTTATAAAAATACTTTAGCTTGTACAGGATATGGTGGTGCAATTTTTATAATAGATATTCACTCTCAAGCAAATAAAAATATAATTACGCATCACAGAACAAAAGTAAATACGCTATGCTTTTTAAATGAAAACTACCTAATAAGTGGTAATGATGATGGTTCAATAGACATAGTCTCTTTAAAAAATACAAAAGAGTTTAAAACAATAAACACACCCCTCTCAACCGTAAGACACATAATAATTATGCCAAATAAAAACTATGTAATGATTTGTGGAATAAGTAATATTGTTTCAATTATAGATATTAAAAACTATAAAATAGTCCATAGTAAATATACTGAGTTTTCTGCAAATATTAATGGTATAACTATGATTAATAATGACTCAATAATAGTTGCCTTAGAAAATAAAAGAATCTCTTTTATTGATATTCCAAGTGCAGATAAACTTAAATCTCTTATACTTCATAACAATCTTACAAAGGCTTATAGCCTAATATATGCAGAACCTATGTTGCAAAATTCACATGAGCATCAACTACTAGATGCAAGTTTTGATGAACTGATTTTAGAAGCTACACAGGCTTTAATAAACCAAAATAAAACCTTAGCAAAAGATATTTTAAAAAACTATAATGATGTTTCATCAAAGCAAAAAGAGATTAGAGATCTTTTTACTGCTTTTGATAATTTTAGAAGATTTCAAGGCTTATTTTTAGAAAAAAAATATGCCCTTGCTTATGCTATGGCAGCAAGATTTGAAGCACTACAACAAACTCCACAATATAAACAGATGGAACAAGTTTTTAAAACTTCTTTTACTAATGCACAAAGACAAGTACTTTTAGGAAATATTTCTGGCGCAAAAGCCCTACTCTTTGAATATATTACAGTTATATCTAAAAAACCAATAATTCAACTAATACTAACTCAAAACAAAGAATTTATAGAATTTTTACAAGCAATAAATAAAAAAGATTATGCACAAATAAATAAGCTAATAAAGAAAAATAAATTATTTTCACAAATTCCAAATTATTTAGCATTAAATGAAGAGGTTGATGAAAAATTAAAAAATATTCACTTTAGCATAAAAACTGGCGAGATTATAATAGCAAAAAAACTTCTTTTTTCTTTGAGCAAGGTAAGCTATATTCAAGATGAAGTAGATGAGCTAAACCTTACTTGTAAAAATGCACTTATATTAAGAAAAGCATATAAAGAAAATCATTTTAGAGCATGTTATGAAATTTTAGATGCTCACAAAGCACTAAAATCTACAGAACTTGGAATACTCCTAGAAAAACATTGGTCAAAGTTAATGAAAAAGTGTGAAGAGTTTGCCCTTGCTGGAAATATAAAAGACATAAAAAAAGAGCTTGATGGACTAATAAGACTCTCAACAAGAAGAGGTAAAATAGGTGATTTAATAAGAGTTTCATTTCATGTTAGAATTAAAATGCTAATAAAATCTAGAAATTATCGTGGTGCAGAAACTATAATATATACTTACATAGATATTTTTGGACTAGATAGCGAAATAAATCAAATAATGAAAACTTTTGAAGAGAACTCCTCTTTAAAACTTGCAATTACACAAAGCCAAAACCAAAGACCATCAAGAGACAGCTGGTTAAATTCTCCAATTATAATGAAGTAATCAAACTTGCTAATCGTATAAAATTATGATACGATTAGGAGAAATAATCGTATCATTAGAGGAATTTAGTATGAAAAAATGGTTATGGGAATATGAACAATATCCTAGTTTTCCTTATCAAGCAGAAGTTATTATTGACGAAATAGATAAAGCAGCCCAAAATATAGGAAAACTATCCACTCTTATTGAGATACTAGATCAAAGCAAAGAACAAAATATTGCAGTAGATACATTTATTGAAGAGATTATAGCTAGTCACGCTATCGAAGGCGAATATCTAAATTATGATAGTGTTAGATCATCAGTTAGAAAAAGACTAGACAAGAGTTTTAACCTTGGAGAAGATAGTTCAACCCACCATACTGATGCTCTTACATCTTTACTTATTGATAGTAATCTTAATCATAAACCTCTAACTTTGGAGCGACTTCATAAGTGGCATACTTCACTCTTTATAGCTGGATATTCATCTTTACTCGAAAATATTAATGTAGGGATGTTTCGCAAATATGATGATATGGAAGTAGTCTCTGGAGTACATGGTAGAGAAAAAGTTCATTATCGTGCTCTGCCTGCTGCTAAAATTGAAGAAGATATAAAAAAACTGCTTGAGTATATAAATAATAGTCTTGAAAATCCATATATAAAAAGTGCTAAAGCACATTTATGGTTTGTAAGTATACACCCCTATGATGATGGTAATGGGAGAATTGCTCGAGTTATTGCTGATTACATACTCTCTAAAGACACAAATTTAGAATATAAATACTTTTCTATCTCATCTGCTATACAGCTAGATAAAAAAGGCTATTATGAATCTCTAGAGAGTAGCCAAAATCTTCTTTATAATAGAGACTATGATTTTAGTAAATGGATAAAATGGCATACAAAAACTTTAGGGGCTTCAGTTGATTTAGGACTTAAAAAAGTAGAGATAGTTGTTCAAAAAGCAAAATTTTTTAATAAAGTTAACCAAGAAGAACTTAATGCTAGACAGATAAAAGTACTCAATAAACTTTTAGAATATTCTAAAGATGAATTTGAGGGTGGATTAAGTACTAAAAAATATATGAGCATGACAAAAGTCTCAAAACCAACTGCTTTTAGAGATATGCAAGAGTTAGTTAAATTTGGATATATACAACAAATTAAAGGTACGGCTGGACGAAGTGTAAAATATGAAGTGCTAATAGTTTAAGTTTAGAGATAGTTTTAAATCAAGCATTTTTCATACTTCTTTTAGATATTAGACATTAAAACCCAAAAAATATAAAATTATTTGGTTTTAATACCAAATTTAAAAAGATATTAGAGTATCTTCACTCTCTTTAAATGAACTCTGATAAGTTGAGCTTTGAATCATAAACTGCTCCATTGCTTCTTTTTTGTCCATAGCTTCATCAAGTTCAGGGTCAGTCCCTTTTGTGTAAGCACCAATACGGATAAGCATCTCATTTTCTTTAAGTAGGGTATAGAGTCGGCGAAACTTCATAGCTGCTTTAAAATGCTCCTCGCTTATGATATCATTCATAACCCTAGAAGCTGAGTTTAGTATGTGAATAGGTGGATAGATACCAAAGTCTGTAAGTTCACGAGAAAGTACTATATGACCATCTAAAATAGAACGAGATTGATCAGCGATAGGATCACTCATATCATCACCCTCAATTAAAACTGTAAAAAAGGCAGTGATTGAACCTTTACCCTCCTCTTTTCCTGCACGCTCCATAAGCTGTGGTAAAAGTGTTAAAGATGATGGTGGATAGCCCTTTGAAGTTGGTGGCTCTCCAAGTGCTAGACCAATCTCTCGTTGAGCCATAGCAAAACGAGTAACAGAATCCATAATAAAAAGGACATCAAGCCCTTTATCTTTAAAGTGTTCAGCTACACTCATTGCAGCAAATGCTCCGTACTTACGCATAAGTGGGCTATCATCTGAAGTTGCTACAATTATTACAGTATTTGTTAAATCTCCGCCAAGATTTTTCTCAATAAACTCAGGAACCTCACGACCACGCTCACCAATAAGTGCTACAACTTTTATGGGTGCATCAGCTCCACGAACAATCATACCCATTAAGGTAGATTTACCAACACCACTTCCTGCAAAAATTCCAAGTTTTTGACCTTTTCCACATGTAAGAAGTCCATCAATAGTCTTAACACCAACCGAGAAAACCTCATCAATCATACCACGCTTCATTGCAGCTATTGGGGCTTTTATAATTGGTGCTAATTTTGTACTACTAATAGTCCCTTTATCATCTATTGGACGCATAAAAGGATCAACTACTCGACCTAGCAAGCCCTCTCCAACAGGAATATTTAATCCAGCAGAATCTAAAAAAACTTTATCTCCAGAGCAAAAGCCCTCTACAAAAGAAAATGGGGTTATAAAAAAAGTACCACCGTCTATTTCAGTTACCATACCCATAGTTTCTTGAGCAGTCTCATTTGAAATAATTTTTACCATGTCAGAAATACTAACTTTTAAACCTGTTGCAGTGATTACTGTAGCATTTATTTTTACAACTTCACCAAAAGATACAAAATGATTTTTAGCAGAGATTTTGCTTTTTAGTGAGGAAAATGGCATAATTTCTAGTAACGAGTCCCAGTTGGAGAGTTTATAAGCGAGAAAAATTCACTTCTTGTTTTTTCATCTTTTTTAAATAGTCCACGAAGGGCTGAAGAGGTTGTAGTAGAGTTAATCTTCTCAACTCCACGCATCTCCATGCACATATGTCTAGCTTGGATTACTACAGCTACACCCTTAGGCTCTATACTTTGCATAATAGCATCTGCAATTTGTTCTGTAAGTTGCTCTTGAATCTGCATTCTTCTAGCAAAAACATTAACTACTCGGGGTATTTTTGAAAGCCCTACAACCTTTCCATCTGGAATATACGCTACATGTACACGCCCAATAATTGGAAGAAGATGATGCTCACAAGTTGAGTAAAATTCAATATCTTTAATTAAAACCATCTCATCATTTGAAGATGTAAAAAGTGCCGATTCTAAGATGGCTTTTGGATCTTCTTTATACCCACCATACATAAATTCATAAGCTTTTCTAACTCTTTGAGGAGTTTTTTCTAAGCCCTCACGAGAAGGATCTTCCCCCACATGAGTCATCATAGTTTTTACTGCATTTTCAAATTTTGTATCTTTAGAATCAAACAAGATTTAGCCTTTTTATTAAAAAAGTAATTATACACTAAAGTTTATTTAAGTTGAAATATATATCAACATTAAATCAATCTTTAGCTAAAATAACAAATATTATAATAACAATAGATTGGAAATTCTAATATCTGCTATCCAAAAACAAGGTAAGAAAAACATCATGAACAACCTCACACTAAAAGATGAACTTACAGAGTTTTTACTCTATACAACCCCATCTAGCGATATAAAAGTAGAAATATTTATGCACAATGAGAGTGTTTGGCTTCCTCAAAAGAGAATGGCTGAACTTTTTGGAGTGCAAAGACCTGCTATTACTAAACATCTTAAAAATATATTTGAGAGTGGAGAATTAGAAGAAGATTCAGTTAGTTCCATTTTGGAACATACTGCCGAAGATTCTAAAAAATATCAAACAAAATACTATAACTTAGATGCCATCCTTTCCGTAGGCTACAGGGTAAATTCCTCACAAGCAACACAGTTTCGTATCTGGGCTACAAAGATTTTAAAAGAGTACATCATCAAAGGTTTTGCTATGGATGATGAAAAGCTTAAAAATGGTCGATACTTTGGTAAAGATTATTTTAAAGAGCTTCTTGAGCGTGTCCGCTCCATTCGAGCAAGTGAAAGACGCATATACCAACAAATAACAGATATTTTTGCAGAGTGTAGTTTTGATTATGATAAAAACTCACAAGTTACAAAAGACTTTTATGCTAGTGTACAAAATAAATTTCATTATGCCATTACGGGAAAAACTGCAGCTGAAATCATCTATGAGAATGCAGATACAAAAAAGCCAAATATGGGACTTACTTCTTGGAAAAACTCACCAGATGGAAGAGTTCTAAAATCAGATACAAGCATAGCAAAAAACTATCTTCAAGAAGATGAGATTAAAAAATTAGAGCGAACTATAGGAGCTTATTTTGACTATATTGAAATGATTATTGAAAACCGACAAGAATTAAGTATGAATGATGTAAGTGAATCTGTAAATAAATTTTTAGAATTTAATGAGTTTAAAATTCTTGAAGGAAAAGGTAAAGTTTCTCATTTGCAAGCCAAAGAAAAAGCTTTAAAAGAGTATGAGAAGTTTAATAAAACTCAAAAAATTGAGTCTGATTTTGATAAAGAGATGAAAAAGATATTTACTTAAAATAAAAACTAAAGACGAGAAAAAATCTCGTCTACATGTAGAGCTTATTGAACAAAAACATGAGGTACAATAAGTGGATATTTTTTCATTTTACGGTAAATATGTTTACGAACAACTTGGCGTAAATCATTCTCTAGCGCTCTTTGATTTTCTATTAGTCCCTCTTTAATGTTGATTAGGAAATGTTCTAGTACATCTTCTATCTCTTTAGCAAAGTATTTATCTTGTTTGTCTGCAACTAAACCAAAAGTTGTTACAAGTGGTTTTGAAAGCATTTTAGTGTGCTGTCCATCAACTTGAGCAACAATCATAACAATACCATCAGATGCTAGTTTTTGTCTGTCAATTACAATGTCATCATCAATTTTATGATTATTTTGATTGTCAATATATGTTTTACCAGTACGGACTGATTTTACTTTTCTCATATATTTTGGAGCTATCTCAACAGTATCACCATCGTTCATAATATAAATATTACGCTCAGGAACACCACACATCATACCAGTTTCTTTATGACGCATTACATGGTTATATTCACCATGAATTGGTAAGAAAAATTTAGGATTAACAAGACGAAGCATAAGTTTTTGCTCTTCAATGGAAGCATGACCAGATACATGAATATTTTGTTCTCTTGAAATAGTAGCACCCGCTCGTTGTAGGTGATTTAACATTCCAGAGATACTTCCCTCATTACCAGGAATCGCACGAGATGAAAGAACAATTAAATCAGTTGGCTTAATTTTTACATGTCTATGTTCACCAATACTCATTCTAAATAGTGCTGAACTTGGCTCACCTTGAGAACCAGTTGTAACTATAAGAACTTCTTTATCGCTCATATGGGCAATTTGTTCTGGTTCAACAAAAATATTTTTTGGTAGTTTAATGTAGTCATATTGCATTGCAATCTCAATATTACGCTCCATACTTCTACCAATAACCGCAACTTTACGACCATACTTAACACCATACTGAATAGCTTGAAGTACACGATGAATGTTTGATGAGAAAGTTGATAAAATTACACGACCCTCAGCCTTAGCAAAAACTCTATCAAGAGCTGGAGCTACACTTAACTCAGATGGAGTTGGAAGTGGATTGTAAGAGTTTGTAGAATCACTTAAAAGACATAAAACACCTTTATCTCCATAATAAGCAAGACGATGTAAATCAGCAGTATATCCATCAATAGGTGTGTGATCTATTTTAAAGTCACCAGTGTGAATAACTGTTCCAGCGCCAGTTGTTATTGCTAAAGATGAAGAGTCTAAAATAGAGTGAGTCATATGCATCCACTCAACTTCAAAATCATTACCAATTTTGTATATTTTTCTTTTTTCAATTGGGTTAAAATGACGGCGAGCTTCTTTAATATGATGCTCATCAAATTTATTACCAATCATAGCAAGTGGTAATGGTGAAGCATAAATTGGAAATTGCATCTCTTTAAACAAATAAGGCATTGCACCAATATGATCTTCATGTGAGTGAGTAATAACTACTGCTTTAATTTTGTCTTTAATCTCACGAATATAAGAAAAATCAGGAACTAAAATATCAACACCGTGCATATCTTCATCTGGGAAACTCATACCAACATCAACTAAAATTGCTTCATTTTGAGTTTCAAAAACTGTAATATTTCCACCAATTTCGCCAAGTCCACCAAGTGGAGTAATACGAATTTTATCTCTTGAATTTAAATCAAGCTTATAGTGAGGATTAAGTCTTTGTTTATGTGCTTCTGCGTTAATTGCTACAAATTTTTTAAGATTTTCATCTACTGGTGTAGATTGACGACGACGCCCTCTTCCTCCACCTTTATTACGGTTTTGATTATTGTTATTTTTACTACGGTTTTGGTTGTTATTATTTTTATTATTATTGTGTTGTGGCTTTTTGTTTCCTACATCACGAGTTGTTTCTTTAACATTTCCATTTACTTCTTTAACACTCTCTTGAGTGTTGCCTTTATTGTCTTGCATTAAGGTATCCTATTATTTATAATTTTTTATAAAGTTGGTGATACTGTGAAGTTGAGAGTTGATGAGGTCGAATCGTTTGTATAAGTTCCATGTCGGCAAAAGCCTCTTTTAGAATCTCTTTATCGTAAGTTGCAGATAGGTTTTTCATAAGAGTTTTGCGAGGCTGCTTAAATGCAACTCTAAGCATGCCCTCAAAAATCTCATCACATCTATCTGAACTTTTTTCAATCAAGAATACTGCAGAATTTATTTTTGGCGGTGGTTCAAAAGCAGTTGGCGGAACC
>Ga0256826_1002381_pt1 | contig 11488 bp, 9 predicted proteins | sample CV79metaG_FD_185975 | JGI IMG/M metagenome (GOLD analysis project Ga0256826, IMG submission 185975) | Hydrothermal vent microbial communities from East Pacific Rise, Pacific Ocean - CV79 | ecosystem: Environmental > Aquatic > Marine > Hydrothermal vents | place: Pacific Ocean: East Pacific Rise... | reverse complement strand
GGGAGTATCTTGATAAGAAACATTTAAATAAGAGTCATTAAACCCTCTATCTTTATAACCACTACCCTCTGTCTGAAAATAAGATGTCGCTATACCTAATGAAAAATTTTTATAGTAGTAATCTGCTTGAAGAGTTGTAGAAAAAGTATCTGTTTTGTTCAATGTTTGGTAATCAGAGTCGGAGTAACTTGCACCTACAATCACATCATAATGATGTCGTGACACAAGAATTTTAGTTGTACAACCATTTATATCTACAAGTTCTGTAAAAGGAGTGTTTGGACATTTGTCTACAGCATCGTCTACACCATCTAAGTCACTATCATCATAAGCAAAGAGAGTTGAAGCTATTAAAAAAGCAAAAAAGAACAAAATAGTTTTCATTTATACTTTTACCTTGGTCTCTGAAAATTAAATTGTGGAGAGGGAGACTGTGGAGGTCTATTTTGTGGTGTAGTCTCTGTTCTAGGCAATTGTTGCCCTGCTTGAAACTGATTCATATTTTGATACGCAGACATCTCTTCACCTTGACGCATCTGCATAGGTGGTGCAGGAGGATGAGCAGATGGTTCATGTTGCATTTGATGGTCTGTACTCATCGCTGAAGGAGTTTGACCCTGATGCATCTTACTACGAAGTCCTTTTATCGCATCGGCTCTTTGGTTTTGGTTCATGGTAGCTAGTTGCAATTTAAACTGGTTCATTAACTGCACTCTTTCTTGTGGTGGTGCATTTTTTATTCTATTTATCTGTTGGTCTATATTTATGGCTTTGAGGGAAAGTGTAAACAAACCAACAAAGAGAAAAAAAGTCATTAAAAATTTATTCATTTTTTTGCCTTATATTTTTTTACACTCATATTATGCCTCAGAAGTGTTAGCGAAGTGTTTCTTCTCAATATAGTTTTCATCTTGTATTTTTACACCTTTGTAAAAATCTTCTAACATATTTGCAGCAATACCATTAGCAAATTTTATCACTTCTTTATTTTGATTATATATTGGTGTTGTCCCATACCCACAACTTGGACTTTTTGATTTTAAGATTATAGCATCTATGTCACGATGTTTATGACAAAAGTTGTTGATTTCTTTGCTCAAAGAAGAAGTTACATCAAGTGCTGTCTCTTCTGTTATAATTTTCTCTTTACCTTCTATACTGACAACTGCAATTCTTTCTCTAGGTGTTCCAAAAAGAGGTGCTTCAGGGCAAAAAGGGATAATTTCATAAGAAGAATATGCTTCTTTGAGTGCAGAAAGCTCCTTCGTCTTACCGTCATAACGACAATATTCTCCAAGTAAACATGCAGAAATAATCACTTTTTTTTTCAAAGAAAACCTTTTCGCTTAGTTTTTTTTTGCTATTATATTGAAAAATTATTTTACTTAGGGTTATAGATGTCATTTACTCCAGTTGTTCGGACTTCAGTTTCTATCACAAAAAGCTTACTTGGGTTTGCTAAAGAAAGAAAAATAGATGTAAAAACTTTAGATTTTGAGCTTATTGACTTTGAAACACTTATGAAAAAAGAAGATGACTTAGAGTATGAAACAGTAGAAGAGACTCAAACAATTACTAAAGAAGATTTTTTAACCCCTACGACAATCATATTACAAGAATATAGTATCAAAATTCATTCTTTAAAAAAAGCATCTCATAACATTCGTTTAACCCTTGCAACAAACAAACTAAAAACGAAAGCTGTTGTAACACTACTCAAAGGCAGTGTATTTCATACAACAGTATCACTCCACGAATTAAGAAGTATTATATGGGCAAGAAAGTTAAGAGCTGGTCTTTTTATAGATATCTTTGAGGCTAAACTTCAGGCCCAACTTGAAAAAGTGCTCCAAGTTATTCCAAAAGACAAAGCACTTCCTAAAGATGTTAAATTTTCTGTTGCTCTTGGTATTGCGCCCACTCCTCCAGTAGATGCACATTTAGAAAAACTTTATGAACAAAAACATCATAATGGGGATAGTATTGTTGATTGTATTGACAAAGATGAACTCATTCTTCGTTATTTTAAAGAGCAAGATGGACAAAATGGAAGAGCATGCAATGGCAAGTTTTTACTAATGCGAGAACCAAGAGTGAAAAATATGCAGCCTGTGATAGATGAGACTATTCGCATTGAAGAGACTAAAGAGTTCATCAACTACTATGCAAACGAGGATGGTTATGTCGAACAAAATAGTGCTAACTTCACCATCTCAAAAACACTCAAACTTGAAGCTGCTGATTTTAAATCAACTGCAAACATTGATGGGGGAGACAGTTCTAAAGAGATTTCTGTTGAAATATCCCATAAAAAATCTCATAATGAAGATGCCATAGGAAGTGGTGTGAACATCGATGTCAAAGAGCTCAAAAGTAGTGGTTCAGTAGGTTCAAATGTAAACATAACAGCACAAGAACTTAACATTGATGCGCAAACACATAAAAATTCTAAGATAGAAGTAGCAAATAGTGCAAATGTAAAACTCCACCGTGGAGACATGGTGGCTAAAGATGCCGAGATAGATGTTTTAGAAAGTGGTAAGATTACCGCTCATAAATCCATCCACATTAAAAAAATGCTCGGAGGTGAGGCTATTGCACCTATAGTAAGAGTAGATGAGCTTCTCTCTAACGCGAAGATAGTAGCATCAGAACTTATAGAGATTCAAGTCTTTAGTGGTACACATAACACTCTCATCATAGACCCAAATGCAGTAGAGAGTTACCACAAAGACCTTGACGCCTTAAAACTCAAACAAAAGAGCAAGGCAAATGCCTATAAAGAGATGAAAGAAGAACTTGATAGTAAACTTCATGAGCATACAAAACAGATAGACCGTATAAAAACCTTTCAAAAAAGAGCTTTAAGCGCACAAAAAGCAGGTAAAACTCCCATGAAACAAGATATGATTCGCGTTAAAGAGTACAAACGAAATACTCTTAAACTCGAAGAAGAAAAAAAAGTTGTTTTAGAGTTTAAAAAAGGGTTAGACGATATCAACATGGAAGTTGACAAATTTCACAACCAAGACCTTCATGCAAAGATTCTCTCTCATACAGAGTACGATGGGCAAAGTAAAGTAATCTTCATAAATGTAAAAACAAAAGAAGAAATCCCTCATATTCCAGAAGGAAAAATAGAGACAATTTCACTAGTTTTAAATGAGGATAAAGAGAGAGTGATTAAACTAGATTAGCAAATCACCACAGACTTTATTTCCGTCATCTCTTCTATGGCAAAACGAGGACCCTCACGACCTACACCACTTAACTTCACTCCACCATAAGGCTGAATATCAAAACGAAGTGTCGGCATATCGTTGATGACTATACCTCCAGCATCTAGTTCATCCATAGCTTTTTTTGTCACACTCAAGTCATTTGTAAAGACTGAAAATTGTAGACCATAAGGAGAGTTGTTCATCTTCTCTATGGCTATGTCAAAATCATCTACTTTTACAAGACTTACTATCGGTGCAAAAACTTCTTCACATACTATAGACATATCGTCAGTTACGTCAGCCATAACACATGGATGGAACATTCTTCCCTCACGATTTGGAGCAAAAAGTGGTCGTGCTCCCTCTTCTATGGCAGACTCTACCCATCGCATCGCTCTATCTGCTGCTTCATCATCTATGAGCGGACCCATAAAAGTAGCATCATCATACGGTGAACCAACCACAAGTTTTTTACTCTCCTCAGCCATAAGTGAAGCAAATGCATCATACACATCCACTTGTACATAGATGCGTTGCAGAGAGATACAGACTTGACCAGAGTTTACAAAAGCACCCAAAGCACATCTTTGTGCCGCATAAGCTAAATCAGCACTTTTCTCTATGAAAGTAGCAGCATTGCCACCGAGTTCTAAACTTACCTTTTTAATCCCTGCTGATTTTGTGATGATGTTACCTACAGGAACACTCCCCGTAAAACTTATAACACGAGGAATATCTGAAGTGATAAGAGCACTTCCTACCTCAGCATCTCCATAGACAACACTCAATGCATCTTTTATAGCAAACTCACTCTCTATAAAGAGTTTTGCAAACTTGTATGATGTTAAAGGTGCTTCTGGCGTTGGCTTTAAAACAACAGTGTTTCCTGCGACAAGTGCAGGTGCTAGTTTATGGGCTACAAGGTTAAGTGGAAAGTTAAATGGTGTTATGGCAACCACTACACCCGCTGGAACGCGAGAGAAAAAAGCTGTTGTTTTCTTACCACTCATCATAGCATCTGTGTTGATAGTCTCTCCACTCATCGTTCGCATAGTCTCAGCTGCAAGGGTTACCGTTTCTATACATCGCTCCACTTCAACGCGAGCAAAAGCGATAGGTTTTCCAACCTCATCTGTAATCGTTTTTGCCATATCCTCTTTTTGTTCACGAAGTTTTGCAGCAACGTCCAAAAGCCAAGCACAACGCTGTGCTAGAGTAGAAGCTTTTGCAGATTTTGTAGCCTTTTGTGCAATTTCAAGAGCTTTAAGTGCATCTTCTTCATTACAAATAGGAGCAGTTGATACAACTTCACCACTAAAGGGACTTCTTCTTTCACTTATCTCTTCTTTTACCTCTGGTGCTGAACCAAAAAATACTTTTGCTTGCATCTTTACTCACTTTTATCTCTTATTTATCTAATCTTACCTACATAAGCATTAAACACAAATGAAAAGATTAATGTGATATAATTTTATAAAAATATTGCACACAATAAAAAGGTACATTAATGAAGATTTTGATTTTAGGTAGTGGTGGACGAGAGTATTCTATAGCAAGAGCGATAAAGAACGAAGAAGAGACTCATGAACTCTTTTTTCAACCAGGAAATGGTGCGACAAACAACCTCGGAACAAACTTAAATATCAAAGATTATAACGACCTTGCAGCATTTGCAAAAGAGAATGAGATAGAACTTACTATCGTGGGTCCAGAAGCACCACTTGTTGATGGTGTTGTAAACATTTTTAAAGCTCAAGGGCTTACTATCTTTGGACCAAGCAAAGAAGCAGCACAACTTGAAGGCTCAAAAGTTTACATGAAAAACTTTTTAGCAAAGTACAACATCCCAACTGCTCGCTACATTGAAACGGCTTCTATAGAAGATGCTTTTAAATTTACGGACACACTTACAGCCCCTATCGTTGTAAAAGCAGATGGTTTATGTGGTGGTAAAGGTGTGATTATCGCGACTAGCCACGATGAAGCGAAAGTTGCTATTTCTGAGATGCTTAGCGGTAAAAGTTTTGGTGATGCAGGACTCAAAGTCATTGTAGAAGAGTTTTTAGATGGCTATGAGCTTTCTATGTTTGCTGTGTGTGATGGCGAAGACTACATCTTACTTCCAGCAGCACAAGACCATAAACGCTTACTCAACAACGACGAAGGTCCAAACACAGGAGGAATGGGTGCTTATGCTCCAACACCACTTGTAGACGAAGAACTTTACCAAAAAGTAAAGGACAGAGTTATCCGCCCTACTCTTGATGGTATGCAAAAAGAGGGAGCACCTTTTGAAGGTGTTCTTTTCATCGGTATCATGGTTGTCAATGGCGAACCGATTACACTAGAATTTAATGTCCGTTTTGGTGATCCAGAGTGTGAAATACTTATGCCACTCATGACTTCAAGTGTGAGTGATATGTTCTTAAAAGCATCTACAAACAGACTCTCTGAAATAAAAGTAGAATTTTCTTCACAGTATGCAGTTGGCGTTGTGATGGCTAGTGGAAATTACCCTTACTCTAGTAGTACACCAGCTGAGATTATCTTAGATGAAGTCAAACATGAAGAGATAGAAAAAAACACACATATCTCTTTTGCTGGTGTAAGCATGGAAGATGATGTTTTATATGCTGATGGTGGACGAGTTCTTGTCTGTGTTGGTTTAGGCGACAGTATAAAAGAAGCTAGAGATAGAGCATACCTAAGATGTGGTCAAGTACACTTTGTTGGTAAAAAGCTTAGAACTGACATCGCATACCAAGCACTACAGGACTAATCATTGTGGATGAGCAGATAGAAAATATTCTTCATAGAGAGCACCTTACATTAGCATCCATTCAAAAACGTTCTTTCGCTTTTTTGATTGATGAGCTTTTACTCTCATTTTTACTTATTGTCGCTCTTTGGGATGCTTTTACAAGTGCTCAAACGATGGAAGAGATCATCAATGTAACAAACAGTTTTGTTTTAGAGTATATGTTTTTAAAAGTAGTCTACCAAGCTTTTTTCACTATGCAGTACGGGGCATCTATAGGGAAACTTTTACTCAACATCCGTGTGATAGAACTTAAAACCCTCTCAAACCCTAATGTCATAGAGTCTCTTAATCGTGCCATTTTTAGAGTCATTAGTGAAATGTTTTTTTATCTTGGATTTTTATGGGGTATGCTCCAACCCTCACGTCAAACTTTACACGATAAAACAGCGAAAACTCTGGTTGTAAATGCTTAAACTCATTCTCTCCCTTACTCTTTTTACTACTTTTTTACTCGCAAGTGACAAAGTAGAAATCTATGCTTCAACAATGACTTCAAAAGAAGATATAGTCGAGGCTTCGGGTGGAGTAAGTGTTATGTATGAGAACTATTTTTTAACGGCAAAAAAAGCCACTTACAACAAAAAAACAGGTGATTTAGAACTGTTTAACAACATATTTGTCAATTATAATGGAAAATCAAAAATCATAGGCTCTTATGCAAGATTAAATCTCGCAAAAAAAGAAAAATCCTTCAAACCTTTTTATATGCTTGATGCAAGTTCAAAAGTATGGATCAGTGCAAATGAAGGAAATGCAAAAGGGGATGATTTAGCCATTGAAGATGGAATGATAAGTGGATGTAACCCACTCGACCCTTTATGGACTATGAACTTTTCATCTTCAGATTATAATTCAAAAACAAAATGGATAAACCTTTATAACACAAGACTCTATCTCTATGATATTCCCATCTTTTATACTCCATACTTTGGCTATTCCCTTGACAAAACACGAAGAACTGGACTTCTCAAACCTTCTTTTGGACTCTCTTCAAGTGAAGGAATTTTCTATGAACAGCCTTTTTATATTGCTGAACAAAACTGGTGGGACTTAGAGATTACTCCACAGGTGAGAACGAACAGGGGGAGCGGTATCTACTCTACTTTTCGTTTTGTAGATTCACCCACTTCTCATGGAGAGTTTAATGTTGGGTATTTTAAAGAACAAGAAGATTATTTTTTAAGAGAAAATCTCCAAAATGACAAGCATTATGGTTTTAATTTTAAATACTCAAATGTAGATTTTATTAACCAATGGTTTAACACTAATCTTGAAGGTCAATCAGGATTATACACAGATATTGGAAGTATGAACGATGTCGATTACATAAACTTGGCAGATAACAACTCCATAAACCAATCAACAGCAACTCAAGTTCTCTCAAGAATCAATATGTTTTACAATACAGACAACTATTACCTTGGTTCATACTTTAAATACTATCAAGACTTAACAATAAGTAGCAATGAGAACACCTTACAAAAACTTCCAACCTTACAGTACCATACATATTTAGATACTTTTTTACAAGACCATCTTTTTTATTCACTAGATGTAAAAAGTAATAATATTCATAGACAAATTAACAAAAAAGTTGTTCAAACTGATTTGAACCTGCCTGTCACACTTCAAACACATTTGTTTGATGAGTATCTAAACCTTGCTTACAATGCAAATATTTATGGTCAGTACTCCAAGTTTCATGGAGAGGAGAAAGTATCATCTTTACAAACAGAGTATAATGATGGATATATTTTAAAAAATTATCATGATTTTTCTGCTTCTACTCAACTCACCAAAGCATTTGACACTGTAACACATGTTATTCAAGCCAAAGTAAGTTACACACAAAATGGAAGCGAGATGAAAACGGGTTACTATGAAGATAACAAAGCATACTGTGCAACTCTAGAAAATCAAACAAACGGAGACTATGCTGCACGATGTGAATTTTTTAATATTAACGATGTAGAGAACACAACAAAACTTGAGTTTATTCAGTACCTCTACGATTCAGATGCAAAAGAGTTCTTATACCATAGACTCTCACAAAACATCTCTTATAGTGGACAAAACCGTTATGGTGAACTTGAAAATGAGCTCAACTATAAAATCACAAAATATTTTTCTATTTATAACAATACCTTTTATAATTATGATAAAAACTTATTCTCTAAAATCATCAATAGTATCTCCTACACGGGTCAAAGTATAAAAGTAGATTTATCACACTTATATAAAGATTCTTTTATAGAACCAAACAGTTCTACTGACAATCCACGCCATACAAGCTATTTCACATCAAGTGCAGAGTATACTTACAACAAACATTACTCTTTTAATGGTGCTTATAACTTTGATATGGAAAAAAGTGAAAAAAAGAGTATGGAAGTTGGCTTTTTATATAAAAAGAGATGTTGGGATTTTGGGCTTCGTTATGCAGAAAACAACAGACCAGTCCTCACAACAGATGGGACAACACAGTCAGTATATGATAGATATGTTTACCTAAATATTGTACTTAAACCATTTATGCAATCGAGTAAAACATCTTCTACTTTTTCGTATAAACTACCATCACAAAACTAAAGAGAAGGGAAGATTTGCACAAATATAAAAACATACTCAAAAATCGTCAAGATGCTGCAAAACAACTTCTCGACATCATCCCTATGCAAAAACTCAAAGAAGAGTCTTGGGATATAGTCGCTGTCTCTAAGGGTGGACTAGACCTAGCACACCGCATAAGAGGGCGACTCAAAAATGAAATAGACTTTCTCTTTAGTGAAGCCATTATGGCACCAAATAATCAAGAATGTGAGATTGCAAGGGTAAGCGAGCATGAAGAGATAGTCATCCACGAGGCACTTGTTTCCTCTTTTGGGATTCAGTACGATTATGTTTATGGTGAAGCACATAGAAAACATGAAGAGGATATCCTGAGCTATGTATACCAATACAGAAAGGGAAAACCATTTAGCTCTATGAAAGACAAGGTAGTCCTACTTGTTGATGAGGGGAGTGAAACAGGTTCAAAGTTTATGACAGCACTCAAGACTATCTTAAACATGAAACCAAAAGCTGTCTATATCGCTGTTGCTGTTTTACCTACTGATGTACTAGAGTTGTTAGAACCCTTCGTTGATGATATATACTTTTTATATGACATCGATGATTATGTAGAAACCGCCCTTTATTACAAAGAGTTTGAAGAGATAAAAGAAGAAATGATAGAAAAATTACTAGAGGAATCAAAATGAAATATGATGTAAGTTTAGAGTTAGAAAATAGAGAAGAGTCTTACTCTTTTGGAGATGTTGCAAAACAGGCAAATGGTAGTGCATGGATAAAGTCAGGTAAAAGTGTCATTCTAGCAACTGTAGTTATAGATGAAACAGAGATAGTAAAAGACGACTTTTTACCTCTTACGGTACAGTACATAGAAAAAACATATGCAGCAGGAAAAATTCCCGGTGGTTTTTTCAAACGTGAAACAAAACCTAGTGATTTTGAAACACTTACTTCTCGCATAGTCGACCGTTCACTGCGTCCTCTTTTTCCTGAAGGTTTTGGACATCCAACTCAGATAACTATTATGGTTTTTTCAGCAGATGCTGAATCAGACCTACAAGTTCTCGCGTTAAATGCTGCTTCTGCTGCTCTTTTTACATCTGACATAGACATTAACACTTCTGTTTCTGCTGTTCGTGCTGCAAAAGTAGATGGTGAATTAGTACTTAACCCTACCCTTTCACAACTTAAATCATCTACTCTTGACCTCTATCTTTCAGGAACAAAAGATGACCTTCTTATGATTGAAATGCGAACATTTGGTGGTGAAAAAGTAGAAGTAACTGACATGATAGTAGACCCTATGCTTGACCCAACAATGGCAGGAACAGTCATAACAACACATACTTCAAATGCTATGAGCGAAGATGAACTCATCGAAGTATTTGAGAAAACTCAAGCAGAACTTTTTAGTGCTAACGCGAAGTATGAAGATGCTTTTACACCTTTACGTAAAACACAAGTAACACTCAACCTAAAAGCACATAGTTTAAATGAAACTATGGTTTCTTATGTTCAAGAAAACTGTATGAATGCAATCAAAAGTGCTATGAACCAAATGGCGAAAAGTGAACGATCAACTGCACTTAGACAACTCCGTAAAGAAATCCTTACTACAAAAGAAGAGTGGGCGACAGTAGAGTCAGAAGTAGAACTTAAAGATGCTATAAACAGTGTCAAAAAAGAGCAAGTTCGTGCACAAATCTTAAATGAAAATGTTCGTGCAGATGGTCGTGCTTTAACAGAAGTTAGACCCATAAGCATAGATACAAATGTACTTCCAAATGCACACTCTTCTTGTCTTTTCACTCGTGGACAGACACAAGCACTTGTAGTTCTTACTATGGGTGGAGCAAAAGATGCTCAAATGTTTGAGTCTTTAACTGACAGCGGTACTCAAAATGAAAACTTTATGGTGCATTACAACTTCCCTGGTTTTTCAGTAGGTGAAGCAAGTCCTGTTATGGGAACAAAACGACGTGAACTCGGTCACGGAAACTTAGCAAAACGGGCTTTAGCACCAACAGTAAACCTTGATGGACAAACAGTTCGTTTGGTATCTGAGATACTAGAGTCAAATGGTTCTTCTTCTATGGCAACAGTATGTGGTGGGTACATGGCTCTAAAAGCTGCTGATATCGCGACAAGTGACACTATAGCGGGAATCGCTATGGGTATGGTAAGTGAAGGTGACAAGTATGCCATCCTTTCGGACATTATGGGGCTTGAAGACCACGATGGAGATATGGACTTTAAAGTAACTGGTTCTAAAGAGGGTATCACTGCTATGCAGATGGATATTAAACTCGGTGGAATTAGCCTTAATGTACTTAAAGAAGCACTTTACCAAGCAAAAGATGGTCGTTCACATATCATTGACATTATGCTCAAAGCTGAAGATGAGATAGAGTTCAACGATGGTGTTCTTCCAAGTGTTGACCTCTTTCACATAGACCCTAGTTTCATCGGTGAGATTATCGGTCAAGCTGGAAAAACTATCCGTGAAATGATAGAAAAATTTGAAGTAGCTATCGACATCGACAAAAAAGATGGAAAAGTAAAAATCACGGGTAAAAACAAAACAGGAGTTGCAGGTGCAAAAGAGCATATCAACTCTATAGTAAATGCTCCTAAAAAAGAGAAAATCAAGTATGAAGTTGGTGGTAAATATGAAGGTACTATCAAACGCATTGTTGACTTTGGTGCATTTGTAGAACTTCCAGATGGAACAGATGGTCTTTTACATATCTCTAAAATCTCTGACAAAAGAGTTGACAAAGTAAGTGATGTTGTAAGCGAAGGCGAAAAAATATTTGTAGAAATCTTAGAATTCAAGGGAAATAAAATCTCTCTTGGTCGTGCTTAACAGCTAAAT
>Ga0256826_1002380_pt1 | contig 11490 bp, 13 predicted proteins | sample CV79metaG_FD_185975 | JGI IMG/M metagenome (GOLD analysis project Ga0256826, IMG submission 185975) | Hydrothermal vent microbial communities from East Pacific Rise, Pacific Ocean - CV79 | ecosystem: Environmental > Aquatic > Marine > Hydrothermal vents | place: Pacific Ocean: East Pacific Rise... | reverse complement strand
TATTGAAAGTTGATGATGTTGATGAAGTATTAGCAAAAGTGTCTACATCTCCTATGTCTGTGAACGAAGTGTTGAGAAGTAATACTGTAGAAGTTCAAGACAATAGACCAAGTATCGTGACTCCTTTAAAAACATCGGAAGAAATTAATACAGAATCAAGTCTTAGAATTGATTTAATGGATAATATTAACATAGAATATTATTACGGTGAAACTAAGAAAAGAGGTGTTGAAATTGTAAAAAATAATGATATGTTACAGTATCATTATTTTGCTCAAGACTATGGTCAAGTTGAAAGAGCATCAATGATTTGTATGGTCACGATAACAACAAATGGACTAAAAGAATATATTGGATTTGTTAGTCTTAATTCACCAACTTTAGATAAAATATTTAGAAATCAATTCTTCGGTAAAACTTTTTTTAGGAATATGTACAAATTGTATAAAGGAATGAAGTTTCTAACTATGAGTAGAATTGTTACTTTACCAAGTTTTAGAAGTTTAGGAATTACAAAAAAATTACAAGATAAAATTTCAGATGATTTGTTCTCGAACTCAATACCAAATTTTACTGATGTAATTTATATTGAGGTTAGTAGTGTTTTACTACATAATTTTAATTTTTCTGGTACAAAATTCAATCAGACCTTCATCAATTTGAAAGACACACTTACGAAAGAAGATTACGATATTCTCTTTAAAGGTAACAATCAAGTTAATACTAGGGGATATAAAAAGGGTGCTACTAAAGTTGCTAATACAGTGTTTAGATATAACGAAAAGTATTACTTCGTTCTTAAGGAATATATAGAAAAAACTTTTAAAGTTTCTGTGACTGAAGAGGATAAAAATGTTCTTCTAAGAGAAGTAAACAACATTGATTTTAGAGGAATAAAAGAACCTCTTATATTATTAAATTTAAGAATGGAGAATAACAATGAAATTGCAAGTTAATATTAAATATGAACAAAAGATGTATACAAAAGAGGAAGGTAAGATAATTAAAGATATATTTGGTTTAAATGCAACTAGTATATATTTCAATCTTAATATTAATGAAGAGATAGATGAGAAACACAAAATAATCAACTTTACTGGTATCTCTGGTTCTGGAAAAACTCTTATTAAAGAGCAGATAAAAGAACAACTTGTTTCTGAGAATAAAGAGGTGTTAGATTTTGATGATTTAGTTGAGTTTGATGATAAATTTGCTGATATTAATATCTTGGAACTATTCAATATTAAGAAGTCAGATGATGATATCTTAAAAATATTAGGAAGTTTTGGATTATTTGAAATGAGAATCCTTCTTAGTAAAATTAGTCTCTTGAGTCAAGGTCAAAAAACTAGATTAAAATATATCTATATGATTTTCAACTCTAATTCTAACCAACAAACAAATATTCTAATAGATGAATTTCTAACATTTGTAGATAGTACAACAGCAATTAGTTTTTCAAGAGGAATTGAAAAATATCTTAAGGGTAAAAATATTAGATTATTTACATTTGGTGTAAATTCTCAACTTGTTGGACAATTTGAAAGTATTTCTTATCAACTTGGTAACTCAAGTATAAATGCCATTATTGAAAATGGAGAAATCAGATACAAATAGAGTTCTTAAAATAAGAATTCTATTTTATATACTTCAGTAGAGATTCTTCTTTTTTGACTAATACTTGAATAATACTTTTATACTTATCAAAACTCTTATCAGTTTTTAACCATCTAAGTTCATTTAATGATTCTATAGTTAAGACATCTTTTTTACCATTTGATTTGACTAATGAGAGTAACTTCTTTTGTCCTTCATCACTATAAAGATGCATAAACAATTGTTGTGACAGTTCAATGTTCTCAGTTCTAATAATAAATAAATTATTAGTTCCAAGCACAGACTCTGACTCTTTCATCTCAAAGTAGGTCATATGTTCTCTACTCTTGTATGTTTCATAGATAAGGATATCTCCATCTTTTAGAAAATACTGATAATGTTTCATCAGAACTTTTGTCTTCTTCTGTATATCAGGTACTGTTGTAATACCATACTTAGAAAATGAAGTCTGTCCTAATTCATATAAGGTTTCAGTACCACTTTTAAAAGTTTTTCGTTGAGATTTAATTATCTCAAAATCAGGTAATATTTTCTTAGATTGCGCTGAATATATACTGTCTGTTAAATGATAACTTGGAAGTATATTATAGTTATAACTTTTAGGGTTTTGTATGTCTTTGTAACTTACATATCTTGATACTAAGTATCTATCTTTTGTATATGATTCATCAATAATTTTGCCATTATTATTAACATATACATCATCTATCTCATCATACTCGAATACATTTTTGAGGTTTTGATTATTATTTAGTACAAGTTGTCCATCTACCATTTTAGATAACTTTTCTACAGAATTTATTATATGAATACCATCTTGAATTTCAGAAGAAAGTTCTAATAAGACACATTGTTCGGTAGTATGACCAAGCATCCCTTTTGGTAATAACATTATTTTTTTTATTTGTTGTTCATCAATAATTTCTTTAATTCTATAGTTATACAAAAGATTCTCATGAGATTTTTTTCTCTCAAAATCTTCTATCGTAAAATTAATATGTATACTTTTGTCTTTCTTGGAATTATTAAGGTTCATTACACTGATAAAGGATAAAGGAACTACTATTAAACCAGTTGATTTCATTAATTTCATAGAGTGATAGTAGTGAATGAAGACACTTAAGTTTTTACTCGGAAAAGGAAACTGATTCTTGAACCTTTCATAGTGAATACTACTTTTATCTACTGACAAGAACTCTTCAGACAGATATGTAGGTAATTCTGTTGGTGGAATTGATATAGATACATCTATTTTAGTATCACTACTCTTATCATAGAAATCAATTTCATTAATATTATCAGTATTAAAAGTATCATCGATGATTTTAAATTGAATATACCGACATTGTTGTGAAATTGGATTTTTATCTTTTATACTAATGTTTAACTTCGCATTTTTATCAAGAACAAACCTTGATACTAAACTATCATATCCAACACCAGTTATATTTACTGTTTCAATTTTTCTTGATTTTCTTGATTTTTTTGGTTTTCTAGATTTCTCATTTAAAGTGTAATACCTTAAAAATGAGTTTAATGATTGAGGAATGTTTTTATTATTGTACTTACCTTCTAAAACTTTCCAAAATAATCTAATAGCAGATTCGTAACTTAGTTGAGAAAGACTTCTGAATGAATTGTAAAAGGTACTTATATTTTTTACAGTCATTTTTTGAATAGCAGTATTTTCTTCAACATGTACAATTTTTTTGACTAACTCACCATCAATTCTTTTTCTTACTGTTGTGTCTTTTTCATTTATTTTCACTTCATAAGTAGTATTATCTATTAACATATCAGCAAAACTGATTTTGATTGGAAATTTTGAAAGAGTTTTGTCTTTGTCCATGAATTTAGAATCTACAAATCTATTAAATGTTTCTTGAATGTATTGGGTATTGAACTGTTCTTCTTTTTCCTGAACGGATCCAAATGTACATAATTTTCTAAACAAGGTACTTAATTTCAAAGGTTGTATTAGTGATTCTTTTTCGTTGTTCTCATTTTCAATTTGAACTACAGTAGTATAATAGTCATCTTTTTTTATAATAAATGACTTCATTTCCTCACGATTATTATTAAAAGTTTCCATAAAATGTAACAACAGTAGGAAGTTACGATAAATCAAATAAACATCTAGTTCTTTATCTAGTTCATTAAAATATTCCAATTTTTGTTTATTTAATTTATCTGATGTAAGTAGTCCATCCTCATATACATCTTCAGAATTAATATCTAATGATTTGAATTTTTCTAGAAATAAATTATCTTTGTATTTTTGAAGTTCGGTCATATTACTATTTAATTCTATTTCTTTTGTGATTAAATTTATAATTCTAGATAGACTTGTTTCATCACTTTTTTTAGGTTTTCTATTCTTGGGTTTTCTATGCTCAATTTTCTTGTCTGTGACTATTTTATCAATTTCTGTATCTTTACTCATATAATCTCTCAATAGTTTTTCTTAACTATAGCGAATAATAACTTTAACATCGAAAATGTTTGATTATTGCAATAAATATTGCTCTAATATTGCTTTTTATTGAACTCTTGGACTTTGTGGTAATAAAGTTCTATAGTTTGGTTTAGAATAGTCATACTCTCTTTGAAAGAGGTTTCGTAGTTTATACTGATGTCATTAAGAATATTACATAAATCTTTTTCATCTTTGAGTTCAGTGTTTGAGAGTAAATAAATACTGTCTAAAAGTTTAGTGAATACATCTCTATCATCAACATCGACAAGATAGTATGGTAGTGAATATTCAAGAATCTTCTCACTCTCTGTTTTAGATAACTGGTTAGTGTCAAACTCATTGATAGTGTGATAAGTCTTAATCACTTTTAAGTCCTTTTTGTAAGTTCTTAAAAACCTTGTCTTCTATCTTTTGGATAGTACTATTTCTCTTCTTTTCATATAGGTAATTTTTCTCAAAATATTCTTTAAATGTCATATGTATCATTATTTCATTCCAGTCAATATTTTATTTTTGATGTTTAACTTCTCGATAGTAGATATTAACTCAATCAACATATCAGAATTGCTCGTATCTTTTTGTTTGATTTTCTTCGGATTCTTTATAACCTCAAATAGTTGTTTTTGTAGTGTTGTCATTCTAATCTCCTTTTATATTATTTATGATTGATTCTAAGTTCTTAATACTTTCATCTATAGAATTAATGAGTACTTTATATGTACTGTCTTTAGTGATGTAATAAAGGTAGAGATACTCTTTCAACATATCTCGTAGTTCAAATATTTCATTTAATTTAGAAGTACTACTCATCATCATTCTTTCTCACAAAATTTGAGTACCGTCTTGAACTCATAATTGATAGTTCTAAATATCTCGACATTCCTCTATTGGGAATAGTCTTTAAAAACTGATACATCAGTCTATTAACTCTAAACGAAATCATCTTGTCTTTTCTCTTGTCATCGTAAATCATTTTCTTCTCCTCTTGAACATTGAAGATGTATAAATAATTGTAGAAATTGTCATACATTTTTTATATTTATAACATCACCAATGTTTGAATATTTGTAGATAACAAAAAAATTATAATAACTAATCAAAGAAGAGAGGATAAAAAATGAAAGTAATAAAGGAACTTGTAGAAGGTGAGAACACTATTATAGACTTACTACCAAAATACACGAAGAAAGATTTCTCAGGGATTATATTTTTAATCTCAAATATCAACAATAAGTTTTTTACTCATAGACTTAATGATGATTGGATGAGAATATCGAAAGAGTTGAAGTATTCACTTTTTGGACAGAACTATTATAGAACTAAGATATCAAAGAACCCGAACAATATTTTCAACTTACTATTTCAGAAGATGTATAACGGTAACTCATTTTCAGGATTAACGGATGGTTATGAACCAACAACTTTAATGAAAGAGATTTATAAGAAGTGGATTCAAAATAATCAGAATTCTCACTTTGAGATTACTGATATAGATATGAAAGAGGTTCGGATCACAAAAGATATTGAGTATGTGGATTTTGAGAGAGAATACTCTTTTAGTGAAAAGGTATCTATCAATGTAGAGTTTGTAAATGAGTATATATCCTCTTACTCAAATGAATTACTCTCTGAACACAAAGAAATAGTTACACTTAAAGAGATACTAGGTTCACTGAACTCTAACAATGAACTAGAAATCTTTTACAAAGAAGCGATGTCAGGAAGATATTATTCTATTGGGAAGAATCATATACAAGGAATCAAGAAAAACATCAGGAAGGTACTTCTAAATGATTATTACGAGTATGATTTGAACACATCCGCTCCAGTGTTGTTATGTCAAATCTATAAAAAGATTTCAGGACTCAATCCACCTGAAAGTATTATTGACTTTATAGATGAGAAGGTGACATTTAGAGAGATTTTTGGTCTTAAACATAGTATTACTTTAAAGGAATCAAAAATGATATTTACTGCTTTGTTCTTTGATGCGAGACTGATTCCCAATGACCATAAAATGAAATCTAAACTCACAAAAGAACTAGGTGTTGATAAGATAAACTATATCGTTCACGATAAGTACTTAAAGAACTTGATTAAAGACATCTCTCTTGTGTACAAAACGATTTCTAAATATTATGAAGAAAAATATTCAGGTCGAAATATCGTTGGATATAAGAATAAAGAGTTTACATCAGATGATAAGAAAGTGAAGAAATCAAAAATAGTTTCTCATATCTATCAGAGTTTAGAGAGTCTAGTTCTAGATAGTATGGTTAAGTTCTATACGACTAAAACTAAAGACTCTAACTATGTTCGTATTCACGATTGTATTTACACTAAAGTTCAAATTGATGAAGTTGAACTTGAGAACTTCATACTTCAAGAACTGGGTTTAAAAGTAAGTCTTAAAGATAGAAACTCCACAAAACCATTGAAATATTTTGTGAAAGAATTACATATGGAGGATAGAGTTTATCAATGTTGGGGTCCATTTATGAATGATATTATGTATTTGCCTGAAGGTAAAATAGCATAAAGAGAGTTCTTATTTTGAGAACTCTTATTAGATAGTGAAGATAAATGATTAATCTACACCTCATAAACTATTCTTAATTCTATTTTCTTGCATTAATAAAACATTTCTGCCATAATAGTTCATTAAAGGACAATTGTAATGACAGATAAAGATAAAATTATAAAACTATTTCAAGATAATGTTAAAGGTAAAGTACCTGATACAAGTGCTGCCAATCAAAAGCATTCTGGTAAAGCAGGACATTGGTTAGAAACTCAGATGGGTATTTCTCATAATGCAGATAATAAACCAGATTTATTTGGTTATGAAATGAAGAATAAAACAACTTCAGGTAAAGTAACTTATGGAGATTGGGGAGCAGATGAATATATTTTTATATCTGATGCACAATCAAATAATACAAATAAAGAATTTCAATTTACGAGAAGTCAATTTTTACATGCTTTTGGAAAACCAAATGCTAGCAAAAATAATAGACACTCTTGGTCTGGAACACCTTGTCCAACATACTATAATGATATCACTACTTTTGGACAACACTTAACTATGGATGCAAATGAGAATGTTATCATTACATATAATTTTTCGAAAGATACAAGAGTTAATAAATTAACAATTGTACCGGCAATAATGCAAAGAGATGAATTAATACTTGCTAAATGGGATAAAAAATCACTAAAGAAAAAGTTAGAAATAAAATTCAATGATAAGGGTTGGTTTACTTGTCTTCAAGATACAGACGGTAAATATTCAGAAATATGTTTTGGTCCCCCAATGAACTATAGTTCATGGATAAAACTTTTTAAAAGTAAAGTAGTTTTTTTTGATAGTGGTATGTATGATGGAAATATTAGAAAATATTCTCAATGGAGAGCAAAAACTGGTTTTTGGCACAGTTTAATAACCGATAGATATTAAACTGTCTATTCTATATGTTGATATATTTTTGTTGCTAGTTCTTTGATAACTGGAACAGCAACACTATTACCAAATTGTTTATATGCTTGTGTATCACTTACTGTAATGTTAAATGTATCTGGAAACCCTTGTAATCTACCTGCTTCTCTAGGTGTTAATTTACGAGGATTACTCCCTTCTTGTTCGATAAGTATTTCTGAACCATCCTTGTAGTATCTTGCACTAATTGTACTTGTATATTTCGCTTCATGATTAAACATGGAATATCCAAACCCATTACCCTTTTTTTTATGTTCAACTTTTCTTCTTTGATGTCCTTCCCAAAGTTTATCAGAAATTGTATATTTTGGAAGTACTTCATTATCTAGTATATCACCAAGTTTAGATTCTTGTTTCATTTGTTTTAAAGGGTCAAAATTAAACTCTATTGTTTCATCTAAAAAAGCAAGAATATATATTCTTTCTCTATTCTGTGGAACACCAAAGTTTTTAGCATTTAAAACATCAAAAAAGACTTTATACCCTAAATCCTCTAATGTACCTTTTACAACATTGAAGGTATTACCTTTATCGTGATTTTTAAAACCTTTTACATTCTCTAAAAAGATTATTTTTGGTCTGTGATATTTTGCAATTCTTGCTACATCAAAGAAGAGTGTCCCTCTAGTATCTTCAAATCCTTTTCTATGTCCAGCAATACTAAATGCTTGACAAGGGAATCCCGCAAGTATAATATCATGTTGAGGGATTTCTTTTTCATCTATTTGAGTAATATCGCCAAATGGTATTTCCCCATAATTAGAATAGTAAGTTTCTCTTGCAAATTTATCAATTTCAGAAGAAAAAACAAATTCAATTTTATCTTGAAACACTTGTTCAAAACCAAGTCTAATACCACCAACACCTGCAAATAAATCGATTGCTCTATATTTCACTTGTTCTTGTCCTTTTTGTATGATATTAAAGTTAAAACTGTTTTGTTTATATATTTTTGTCATATTACTTCCTCGTAACAATTATTCTACAAGAAAATAAAAGTTAATAAAGAATCCATTGCAATTTGACATATATTTTAAGTGTGTAATTCTATCTAAAGTTTTACTACAATCTAATAAAACTAGATACTTAAATATTAATTAGAATACAAGACAACTAGTATCCATAAACTTCCCATACAACCAAGGTTCAGGAAGAGGTCTAGAGTTATTCTTTACTCTTATTATTGAATCATAAACTATAAGAAAGTTCTCCAGTTTACGAAGAGAATCTTTTCTATATTCACCATTCTTCTTTAGTAACTTTTCGTGTTCTGAACTCCAATGTTTTTTTGCTAATTCAGCAGAGAAGTTCAACTCGTTAGTGTATTCGAAAAACTGTTGTTTTCTTTTTTTGACTTCTTTTTCTAAGTTGTTTGTAGTATTCATTCTTATCTCCTTGTATAGAGTTCTCAAAATAAGAACTCATTTTATTTATGATTGAAAATAGTTCTTATAGATATACCTCTTCAGGTAAATACAATCTTTCACCATCATAGTTATCTGACATATTTAATGTTTGCATCATCACGTGCGAGTCGGGAATTGACTTGAGTAATTCTATTAAACTGGTATAACTTAACATACAGTTCTTAATCTCTAAACTTACATCAAAGTTATCTAATGACTCATTGATTAGAAATCTCATATTTTCAATATTCTCATTTATAGCAGTACTAAAGATAGTATTTCTAATTACTTTTATAAACTTATGAATGTCTAAACTACATTCACCTCTTAATGAAAAGTTTAATAATATTTCATTTTTATCAAACTTTTCAAGAATTTCTTTATCTCTTTGTTTCTCATTTTCAAGTTCTTCTTTATATACTCTTCGAGTTTCTTCAAGTTCTTTTTTATAAACTTCAATATCAACAAATTTTAGTTCACAAATATCCTTCAATTTCACATTTGACATTGTTCTATAAGTTTCTAATTCAGAGAAAATCTCCCAGTATTTTTGATATTCATTATATTTAAGATACATAGGAGAATAAAAACATTCCCCTTTTACTGTACAAGTGAAAAATTTATTCTCTAATTGTTTATAAGAAGTTAATTTAATTTCATTGTTTCTGAGATTTTCTAAATCATCTTTTTTTTGCTTCTCTTCTTTCTTATCTATAACAGGTTTATTTTTCTTTTCCATTAATTTAATTTCTTTGTTCCAGAGTTTTTTAAATAAGTTATTTAGTGTTTTAACTTTTTTATATCTATTGTTATCAACTTCATAATTTCCTAATTCAAAATTATTATATAAATCAATATTTGAAATTATCACTTTTAAAATTCTGTCATATAAGTGATAACATATATAATTTCCATTGTCTTCATTAGGATTTTCAATAATTTTCATATCTTTAGTTAGGTGTATATTTCCATCTTCAGATAGAAAAGGAATTAACTTTAACTCATTTAAGATTTCTTCTTTAATATTGATAGTTTGTTTTAGACCAATAACAGTTTCTTTTCCAAACTTTTCAATAGTATTTACTAATATAACTTTCCATTCATTGAAGTTGAAGTCATTTAATTTTTTCTCTGTGTTGTCTGTTAAGTTATTCATAATAAATCCTTTTTGATTTTTAGTTTGTTACTGGGGACTTACCCACCTAAATTTCTTCTTACATCCCGATATGTTAAATATTAATAATGTTGACTTTTAAGCAGATATTACACTTTCTATGTGATACTCTGTATTATTAAGTGGTTCGTCTCTTTTAGTCATTGCAAATCCACAATCTAACTCGGATATATCGAAGTACTTTTGAATTTCATTTAACATAATAAGATGTTCAAAACCTAAACTTTTATTACTGTTACCTAAAATTTCAACTTTCATATTTGGGTTGATTTTGAGTGATTCTTTTGCTTCTTTACACAAATTACTATTCAGTAAGTAGCGAGTGAAATTACTTATATTCATTATTGTAAGTTTCTTGTGTTTAATAATATTCTGAATTTCATCTCTTATGAGGTGAAAATCTTTTTCAGGATGAGAACGAACCATACTGTTGAAATCTAACAATGTTGTTTTCGCTATCTTGAGAAATAAATCACTAACAATTATTTCATTTTCATTTCCCAATTTCAGTTGTTTAATCTCTTCTTTTCTTTGTTTTGCCTGTCCCATAATAATTCCTTTAGATTTTGTTTAATTTTAATTCTCTCTGGGGACTTACCCAACTCTCTCTTTGTATCGTCTATATTAAATTAACTGAATTCTTATTATTAGAATTCTAAAATGCTTTTATTCCTAAATTATTACAAATCTGAACTTGATAATAATAAATTTCTTTATCTGTTAATTTCATTGCTTGTTCTAATAAAAGCAGTTGATTTGGTTCATTTAATGTTAATAACATTTTTTTTGATCTCACTAGTGTTCGTGGATAAACAACAGCAAGATTACAATCTTTAACATCCGTCTTCCAGTTTGTGTCTACCTCTTTTATTAATGCCATTAAAGTCTGTAGAACATATGTAAGTAATTCTTCATCTAAGTCTCTAACTTTCATATTTATCTTAAGTTCTTTAATTTCTTCTTTTCTTTTTCTTGCCTGACCCATCTGATATCCTTTAAATTTAATTCTATCTAGAGACTTTATCTCCACCTCTTCCTCTTACATAACCTATTATAACGATTAGATATTCTATAAATAATCAAACATCATTGATGTTATATAAAAAACTCTATGCAACTTTTTCAAGGTTGTATTGATATATTTCTCTCTCAACCTTATTATTTGATTCCACTATTATTTCTATTGGTGTAGAAAAAGGAGTCACGATACTTGGTCTATTGTCTTGAACTTCTACAGTATTACTTCTCAACACTTCGTTCACAGACATAGGAGATGTAGACACTTTTGCTAATACTTCATCAACATCATCAACTTTCAATA
>Ga0256826_1002379_pt1 | contig 11492 bp, 10 predicted proteins | sample CV79metaG_FD_185975 | JGI IMG/M metagenome (GOLD analysis project Ga0256826, IMG submission 185975) | Hydrothermal vent microbial communities from East Pacific Rise, Pacific Ocean - CV79 | ecosystem: Environmental > Aquatic > Marine > Hydrothermal vents | place: Pacific Ocean: East Pacific Rise... | reverse complement strand
ATTTCAGTAGAAAGTACTTTTACTTGAAACCAATTGGTAGATATCCATCCACTTGATATAGACATAATTATTACAACGATTATAGATAATAAAAACATCATACCTTCGACACTTCGTAAGGACATCTTTAAATCTAATAACCCATTTTCTTTATCTTTTAAAATTGCTGTTTCTCTTGAAAGTACCTGACTAAAACCCATATCAAGAAGCATCATCCAAGAGATAAACATTGTAAAGAAACCAACTAATCCATAAGCTTCAGCACCTAAATATTGGAGATATATTGGTAAAACCACTACTCCAATAATCATTGCATAAAATCTTCCAAAATAGTTGGCTATAACATTTTTTTTTAACATTTTTTAGCCATATAGTTTTATAAATTTACTTAAACGTTTCAAAGAACATCGTATCATTCTCTCTTTTGGTAATAGTGACATCTCATATGCTTTTTTTGACTTTTCTCCAGAATAATATTCATATTTTGGAGAAGTAGAAGTAAGTGCATCTGAAATATCTTTTGCAACTTCAATCGCAGGTATTGGCTTAATTCTTTCACGAGTGGCTCTATCTTGTACTTTAAAAAAATAATTATAGCCTTCTAGCAACTCATCTGAAATTCCTTCACGTAATTGAGCATCCTCTATGTTTTTTTCCCAAATAGCACTTTCTGTAGAAGTTGGTGCAACGTGAGATACAAACACACCATACGGAACCATCTCAAGACGTAAAGCGTCTGTAAGTGCTCTTACTGCAAATTTTGAAGCTGCATATGCTCCTCCACCAGCTCCCGACATAAATCCAGCCTCAGAACCAATATTAATAATTCTCCCTCTATTCTTACGTATTAAAGGTAAAAACTCTCTCGTAACAGTATGCATACCAACAACATTGATATCAAAAACTTTTTGAAACTCTTCCTTTGGAATAATTTCTAATACACTTCGCATACCAATTCCAGCATTATTAACCAATCCCCATAAAGGATATTCCGTCTCTTTAGATACAATTGAGACAGCACTTTTTATTGTCTCTTCCTTCGTTACATCCAATAGAAGTATTTGTAATTTATCTGATGCTTCTTTTTTTAAATTTTCTCCATCTGCACCATCTCTAACACATGCAAAGACCATATAACCCATCTTATCTAAGTAGAGTGCTGTCTCTCTACCAATACCTGTGGATGCACCTGTAATTAATATAGATTTTTTATTTTTCATTATACTGTTCCTTCTGCTCCGTAAGTACCATTTGATTCTTAAGTTCTTCTCTGTCTAAATATGGACTCATATCTTCAAAAGGTCTACTATAATCTAATAAAGGAGAAACAGCCATTGATTCATTAGTTAACTGAATTTCAACTATTTCACAGGCATCACTCTGCATACTCAATTTGATAATTTTTTCAATCTCTTCTAACTCTGATGCTTGATAACTCTGAATATTATAAGATTCTCCAACTTTTTTAAAGTTGGGTGCACTATAGTCATCTTTTGTTCCAATGTGATTAGCATCCAAAAATTCATCTTGCATCGTTGTTACCATATATAAACAAGCATTATTTAAAATAAATACTTTTATAGGAAGATTTCTACTTTTTATTACTTCAAGTTCTTGAATATTCATCTGAATACCCCCATCTCCAGCAATAACGATTGCTCTATTCTCCGTTCCTAAGGTTGCTCCAATTGCAGCAGGAAGAGCAAAGCCCATTGAACCAAGTCCACCCGTAAAAAGTATTTTTTGATTCTCTTTTACATCAAGTGCTTGAGCTGATAACATTTGATGTTCCCCTACATCAATACAAAATGTATCACCTAGTTTTGAATATTTAGAAATTAAAGAAAGAAGTTGATTCCCAATTTTATCAGTTTTATCAATCTCATACTGATGTGGATACTGTGTTCTATAGCTAAGAACTTTTTCATTCCACTCAACAATATTGATATTTATATCCTTTTGGTTTAATGCTTGAAGAAATTCTTTCACATTTCCCAAAATTGGTAAATCAACTGGAATTCTTACTCCTAACTCATATTGATCAATATCTACCTGTACAACTTTTGCATATTTGGCAAACTCTTTCGTATTTCTACCTGTTTGTAATGTGTCAATCCTTGAGCCTAACGCAATAATTAAATCACTATTTGCTAAAGTTAAATTTCCATATCGATTCCCCCATCGACCAATAAAACCAAGATTATATCTATAACTAGACTCAACACCATCTTTACCCATTAAGGAGTGAACAATAGGAATCTTTGTTTTATTTAAAAACTCTTTTAAATCACCCTTAGCATCAGCTAAGTTTACTCCATTTCCAACTAGTATTACTGGTCGTTTAGATTCATTAAGCCATTTTTCGACCGTTGTAATATCTGTATCTGCTACTGAACTAATACCCTCAAGCTCTCTATACTCATCACTGTCAAAAAATGATTTTTCAGACTCTGGTTCATAGTTACCTTGATACTGAAAATTAACAGGTATTGAAACTAGAACTGGTCCTTTTCTACCTTCTTGTGTAAAGAAATAAGCTTTTTCTAATTCATATCGTAAATTATGTATATCATCAATAAATACTGAATATTTAGTAATAGGTTCCACTATGGTTTTAATATCAATGTCTTGAAACCCAATTTGTCGCATACCTCTAGAAGGATCTCTCTCAAAAGAATTAATATCTCCAACAATAAACATTGACGGAACAGAGTCTAAAAAACAACTCGCTATTGGAGTCACTAAATTTGTTCCACCAGGTCCACTTGTTACAGTAGCAACTCCTGTAAGTCCAGTTACTCTTGCATATCCTTCAGCTGCAAATCCTGAACCTTGTTCATGCCTAGAATTTATTAATTCAATACCATCATATTTATCTACAGAGTCAAATAAATGTGCATTATTTCCTCCTATATATCCAAATACTTTTGTAATCTTTTGCTGGATTAAAAACTCTATTATATAATCTGATACTTTCAATTGAAATCCTTTATCTCTATTTATTCTAAAATATATGCTTGTAGCATCTCTTGAATTTGATTCTTTGAATTAAACATTAATACATCTAAAATAGAAAGATGTGAAACAAATTCATTATCAAATTGTTTATATTCAAGCTCATTCGTTTTTAAAAAGTTTAATTTCATATCTTTTTCTATAAAAGCATCTTTACAGTAAAGCTCTTTTCCTCCAACAGCATTAATATAATGTCTTGCATCTAATCTTTCACAAATATCAATTGTTCTCGCTTGTGCTCTTAATGTTGTTTTACCTTGTAAATCACTCAAGTATATAAATTTTGTATCCATATCTAAATATTTTGAAATTTCCTGAATTGAATTCCCTACAAATTGAGCCATATTAGATTCTGGATTTAATATAATTTTTTCTATTAATGGATAAACTTCTTCAAAATAAGGTGCTTTTTTATAAGCATGAAATATTGATTTAGCAAGTTTTTTTCTATTATTCCCAACTTTAACTTCATTGATTAATGTATTCTCTTTTACGCCAATTGCTTCTAGTGTAAACATATGTTTAGTGCCATCAATAAGTATATTATTTCTATTAATATAACCCTTTTTAATGTATTGCATACTATCTGATATTACATATATATCAGACAAATTTATTAACTGCCAATACCCAATATAGGGGAATAAGTATGGTTGATTACTTCCTATTGTCATATATATCCTTATTAAACTTAAGTAACTACTACTTTTAAATACCTATTCATATCATCCATTTTTTCAAGCATCTCACGCTCAGTATCAAATTTCATAATCATAGTTCCCAAGGTATTATGTGAACCACTAAACTTATTAACTTCATCTCCTATTTCAATAAATATATTCTCTTCAATTATATTTTTTTTAATTTCATCACTGTACCAAATCTCTTTAACTTTTCCATCTTCAAGTGCATGTAACATATATGAAGAATAAAAGCCTTTTGTATCTTTCATTTTTAAGCTACTACAGTCTAGTCCTAATGCTGAATCTACTGTATACTTTACTAAATCAACACCTGTTGAGTATTTAATTACCTCAGGAATTAAATTCCCTCCATTTCTTGGACCTAATTCTAAAAATGAAAAATTACCTTCTGAGTCATAATGAAAATCAAAATTTAATGCTCCACTCTTCATCTTTAATAATGATAAAAGTCTCTGCGTTTCAGAATGTGCTTGAGTAAGTGTATAGTTATTCATAATAGAGGGGAAACTTTCTCCAATTGGAACATAAGGGCTACACATTTCATCAAAATGTTCATTTGCCCAACATCTAAATACTAATTCTCCATCAACAACAAAACCATCACCAGCTACTTGATAACCATCTCTCACAAAAAATTCTTCTAAAACTACTTTCTTTTCTCTAGAAAATTCCAAAGCATAATTAAATGCTTTTTCTAATTCTTCTTTAATTTTTATCTGCGTAACACCTTTACTACCAGAGGAATCAACTGGCTTAACAATAATAGGTTTTCTTAACTCTTCAAACCATACATAAGCTTCTTCTAAATCATAAAAACTCTGGGATATAGGTACTAAAAAATTATGTTTTTTTAAAAAATCTCTAAAATAATCTTTTCTTGCCAAAATTTTTACTGATTCATAAGGATTAGATGGCAATCCTAATTTATTACCTACATAAGCTTGCGTTGGAGCAGCTGGATCAGAAGCATAAGCCACAATACCATCAACGTTTAACTCTATTGCTAGCTTTAATACAGCTTCCTCATCAGTTGTACTCACATTATGATATTCATCTGCATATTGATGTCCAGGATTATCCGGTAAATAATCACATGTAATTACATAATGTCCTTCTTCTTTTGCGTACTTAATCGGAGGTATTTGAAATTTAGATCCTCCTAAAAATAATATTCTTTTTTGCATCATTACATTCCATTAAGGGTATCAATAATAATTTTACTTACAGTTGGTTCAACTCCAGAGTGCATAGGAATAACTAAAATTCTACTAGCTATATCTCTTGAATTAACCATTACTTCTTTACAATCTACATACGGTAAAGTATCTAATGATGGTTTGAAGTACTGACGTGCTGCGATATCTTCTTCAAGCAATGCTGCTCTTACTGTTGACATCTCCTCTTCATTTTTAAAAACTATAGGGAAATAACTATAACTTTGTGATGCATTTTCATTTTTCTTTTGCAATTGAACAAAATCTTTAAGTTGATCAGTATAAAACTCATGACTAGATTTTCTCTCTTTAAAAATAATATCTTCTTCTTCTAACATGCACAATCCCATTGCTGCTTCTACTTCATTGATTTTTGCATTAATTCCTAACATTGCAACAGAATCAGGTCCATCAATCCCATAGTTTCTCACCACTTTTGCTTTTTCATATAGAGCATCATCTTTAATAATAATTGCAGCACCTTCAATAGTATGAAACATTTTAGTAGCATGAAAACTAATAATTGACATATCTCCATAACCTAATATATGTTTACCTTTATACTGTACATCAAATGCATGTGAAGCATCATAAATAACTTTTAAATCATGTTCTTCTGCAATTCTATCAATCTCTTCAATATCACAAGCATTTCCAAATACATGACAGGGAGCAATTGCACAAGTATTTTCATTTATTAACTCTTCTATATTTTTCGGGTCTATATTATAACTCTCCAAATCAATGTCAGCATATACAGGCTTCAATCTCTCTGCAACAATAGCACTTGTTGTAGAAACAAAACTAAATGGAGTAGTAATAACCTCTTTCCCATCTTGCTCTAAAATTCTATATGCCAACTGTAATGCATCAGTTCCACTTGAAATACAAAGTAAATTCTTTACACCTAGATACTCTCCAAGCTTCTGTTCTAATTCTAATGCTAATGGTCCAAAATTAGTTAACCACCCACTTTCATAAATACCATCAATATATGATTGAAATTTTTTTTTATCTGGCATGTATATTTTTGTTACATATGTCATTTTATTTCCTTCTCTAATTATTATTTTACTAAAGCTCTTAAATAAAGCCCATATTCATTCTTACTTAATCTCTCAGCAATCTCAAGTACCTGCTCCTCTGAAATCCAACCATTAGCATAAGCAATCTCCTCCAAACAAGCTATTTTATAACCCTGTCTATGTTCAATTGTTTGAACAAACTGTCCAGCAGCAAGTAAACTTTCATGTGTACCTGTATCTAGCCAAGCAAAACCTCGACCAAGTAATTCAACTTTTAATCTACCTTGCTTTAAATATTCAGCATTAATACTTGTTATCTCAAGTTCTCCTCTATCTGAAAGTTCTACATTTTTTGCAATATCTACAACTGTATTATCATAAAAATACAAACCTGTTACTGCAAAATTAGATTTAGGCTTCAACGGTTTTTCTTCTATGCTAACAGCATTTTTATCATCATCAAACTCTACAACACCAAAACGTTCTGGATCTTTAACCTGATATCCAAAGACAACAGCCCCTTCTTCCAAAGTAGAAGCTTTTTTAATCATTGGAATTAAGCCTGGTCCATAAAAGATATTATCTCCTAAAATTAAACAAACTGTATCAGCACCAATAAACTCCTCTCCTAAAATAAATGCTTGAGCTAAACCATCTGGCGAGGGTTGGACTTTATATTCAATATTAATTCCCCACTGTTCACCAGTACCTAAAAGTTCTTGATAGTTTCTTATATCTGATGGAGTAGAAATAAGTAATATATCTTTCATTCCTGCCAACATTAATACTGAAAGAGGATAATAAACCATTGGTTTATCATATATTGGTAAGAGTTGCTTTGAAATTCCTTGAGTTATGGGATAGAGTCTTGTGCCACTCCCCCCTGCTAAGATTATACCTTTCATCTGTATTCCTTTATTAAAGTATTATATTACTATATATGTTAAAATATTATTATTTGTTATTTAAAATACCACAAAAATCAATTACTTTTTTATTCAATATTTTTAAAGAACTAAACTCTTGATGACCTACAAGAAAAGCAATAACATCTGCTTGATTTATAGCATCTTTATAATCAACAATATCAAATTCTGAAAAACTATCAATATTTGGCTCAACTGCTAAAACATCAATATCTGAAGCTTTTAATTGTCTGGTAATATAGAGTGCTGGTGACTCACGTAAATCATCAATATTTGGCTTAAAAGATAACCCCATACATGCTACTCTTGCTTTTCTTTTATGCTCTGTTTCAAATGTCAAGGCAGCATTCTTAATTTTTTCAATTGCCCATTCAGTTTTGTAAGTATTTACCTCTCGTGCAGTACGAATCATCTTCGCATCTTCTCCACCAGCATGAACAATAAACCATGGATCAACAGCAATACAATGACCACCAACACCTGCTCCAGGTTGAAGAACATTTACTCTTGGATGTCTATTGGTTAAAGAGATCAACTCCCAAACATCAATACCAAACTTATCACATAAAATAGAAAGCTCATTTGCAAAAGCGATATTCGTATCTCTAAATGAGTTTTCTGTTAGTTTTGCCATCTCTGCTGTCTTAGCATCTGTGGAAAGTACTTCACCATCAACAAATGTTTTATAAAACTCTACAGTTTTTTCTGTAGCTTCAAGAGTTGTACCTCCTACGATTCTGTCATTCTCTACAAGTTCTCTCATAATTTGTCCAGGAAGTACTCTTTCAGGACAATGAGCAATGTAGACTTTAGAGGTATCAATGCCTTCTTCTTTTAGAACTTCTTCTACTTTATCTGTTGTTCCCACAGGAGAAGTTGACTCTAAAATTACGATATTCCCCTCTTTAATATATGGAGCAATAGCTTTTGTAGCAGAAATAACATAGTCAATATTGGGAACAAATCCTTCATGAAAAGGTGTAGGAACAGCAATAACAAAAATATCTGCTTCAACAGGAGTAAGTGCTGCTTTTAATTTTTCACTTTTTACAGCTGCTTGAACAAAAGTATCAAGCTCAGGTTCTACAATATGAATTTCACCTCTATTAATGGTATCAACTGTACTTTCAATAACATCTACACCATGTACATCATAACCCTTATTTGCTAACAGTGCTGCTGTTGGTAATCCAATATATCCTAAACCTATTACACATATTTTTTTCATTTTTTCTCCTACTTTTCTCTATTTATTTTTTAAAAAATCTATAATTTTAGAACAAGCTCTTCCATCACCATAAGGGTTATGTGCCTTTGACATTTGTTCATATGCACTGCTATTCTTTAATAACTCTTTTGCTTCTTTAACAATAAGATCCTTATTTGTACCTACTAACTTTACTGTACCAGCATCTAATGCTTCTGGTCTTTCTGTTGTATCTCTCATTACAAGTACTGGTTTTCCTAAAGAAGGTGCTTCCTCTTGAACTCCACCACTATCTGTAATAATAAAATAAGATTTATTCATTAAGTAAATAAACGATTCATACTGCATAGGAGCAATTAAATAAATATTTTTCACATCTGATAATAACTCTTTTACAGGCTTCTGAACATTAGGATTTAAATGCACAGGGTAAATAATACTTAACTCAGGATTATCAAGAGCAATCTCTTTTAATGCTGTACAAATATTAATAAAACCTTCTCCATGATTTTCACGTCTATGCCCAGTGACTAAAATAAATTTTGAACTTTTTAAACTAAAAGCGAAGTCATTAATTTCACGTTCAATACCCTCTTCTATTTTACTTTTTAAGATTAAATTATTATGTATTTTATCAAGTGCGAGATAGAGTGCATCAATAACCGTATTTCCTGTTACTTCAATCCCTTTTGGATCTTTATTCTCAGCTATTAAATTTGCTTTACTAGTAGTTGTAGGAGCAAAATGATAATTTGCCAATACTCCTGTGATTTGCCTATTTGCCTCTTCTGGCCAAGGAGAATAAATATTACCTGTACGTAAACCAGCCTCAACATGAGCCACTTTTATTTGTTGATAAAATGCTGCTAATGCCGTAGAAGATGTGGTTGTGGTATCACCATGTACAAAAACTATATCTGGTTGAAAATCAGATAAAACTTCTTTCATTCCCAATAAGACATTAGACGTTACATCATATAAATCTTGACCTGCTTTCATTATATTTAAATCATAATCAGGTTCTATTTCAAATAAATCTAAAACTTGATCTAACATCTCTCTATGCTGTGCTGTAACACACACTTTTAATTCAAAATATTGTGATTCTTTTTCAAATTCTTTTACTAATGGTGCCATCTTTATGGCCTCTGGTCGTGTCCCAAAAACTATTAAAATTTTCTTTTTCATATTATAACCTTACAAAAGAACTAGTATGTATTATTGTTTTAATTTATGATATAATATTTTTTATTCACTGAAGTTTAATTTATACAGTAATATTAATATTAAAGAGAAGAAATGAAATATTTAAATATTTTTAAAGATATTAAGAAAAAAAAGAGTAAAAGCAATAGTTAAATAAGGTTACTTAACTCGACCATCCACAACAGGTACAAAAAGACAAGGTTCAATAATTTCTGAACTAATTTTTCCATTTCTTTTGTAAAAACGTGTAATTATTTGTAAGCCGTCTTCTTCTATAGGAGCTAATAAAATGCCCCCTTCAGCTAATTGTTCAAACAGAACATCGGGAACCCTCTTCGCTGTTGCTGAAAATAAAATACGTTCATAGGGAGCATACTCTTTCCAGCCTCGTTGTCCATCATCAAAACGGGTAAAAATATTATTAATTTTTTCTGCACGAAAACGCTCTTTTGCTTCTTTTAAAAGAGAATCTATACGCTCAATGGTAAAAACTCGACGACAAAGTTTAGAGAGTATTGCAGCTTGATAACCACTTCCACAACCTACTTCTAAAATAGAGTCAACACCTTTAAGCTCTAAATGTTGAGTCATTTTAGCAACAGTTAACGGAGAAGAAATCCATTGATTTTGTTGCATAGGTAAGGCATCTAAAGTAAATGCCATCTGTCCAAATCCTTTAGGGACAAATCGTTCTCGATTGACTTCTAAAAATGCTTTTTTAACATGAGTATAGAGTTTAAACTGTTTCTCTATCTCCTCAACCATTAGCATTTGTTTCATATTTGTTGTCAATACCCTATCACCATTTACCTAATTTATTTCAAAAAGATTTTATCTAAAATGTGATTAAAAAATGTTATTTGTAAAAAAGTTATCAAAAACATAAAAGTTAGAAGAAAAATAATTAGCTATAATACATTATAAAAAATAAAAAGGAACAAAAATGGCTGGACTTATTGACATGATTATAAACAATCCTGCAATTGTAAAAAGTATTTCAAAACAGATAGGTATTGATCTTGGAGATGCAGGATCAATTATTGAAAAGTTAGCACCCATATTAATGGGAGGAGCAAAGTCTAACCTTGAAAGTAAAAAAGATTCTGGAGGACTTATTAAACATATTGAATCAAGTAACTATGCTGATATTTTTAACAAACCTGAAGAACATGTTAACAATGGAAATTTTAAGGAGATGGGGAATGATATTCTTGCAGAACTTACAGGTTCAAAAGAGAATTCAAGAGAAGTTGCCAAACATGTTGAGAAAGAGACAGGTATAAGTTCTAGTATTATTAAAAGTGTTTTACCAATGTTAGCACCGATGATTATTGGAGCATTAACTAATAAATCTGCACCAACTATGAGTAATCAATCATCAACCACTAGTTCAGGTATGACCGATATGTTAAAAAATCTTATCGATCAAGATAATGATGGTTCAACAATTGATGACATTATGGGCATGGCTACCAAATTCATCTTTAAATAGTATAAACGATCATCTACTTTTAAAATCCTATTGTATAATCCTTCTTATAAAATATATTAGGATATTGCAATGGGAAAAACCTCTCTTTTACTTTTTACTCTTTTACTCTTTACAGCTTGTACACCAAAACTTAATCAAATTTCTTCTCCAATTAATCATTCACAAAAAGCTAAAGAACTTCAAAAAGCAAATATCTTAAATAATAAAGGGGTGCATGCTTATCAAAAAAAAGAGTATAACAAAGCCATCACTTACTATTTAAAATCTATTGCTATCAAAGAGTACCTCTTAGGAAAAGAAGATTTGAACACTGCCACTTCATATAACAATATTGGACTTATATATAAACAAACCAGAGAGTACAAAAAAGCATTTGCATATCTTAATAAAGCCTTACAAGTTAGAAAGCGTGTGCTAGGAAATAGCAACAGTAAAACAGCAGAGAGCTACAATAACCTAGGTACACTCTATGCAACTATGGGAGAGTCAGACAAAGCCATAAAATTTACTAATAAAACGATTGAAATCAAACATAATATTATTCAAAAAGAGAGAGGAGATGTTGCTATTTCTTACACAAACCTAGCTGTTTTAGAGGAGATTCGTGGAAATAATGTAGCATCTATTCAATACCATATGAAAGCTTTAAAAATAAATAGAGAAATTTTTGGAGAAGAGCATGCCATTACTCAAAATAATTATA
>Ga0256826_1002378_pt1 | contig 11494 bp, 14 predicted proteins | sample CV79metaG_FD_185975 | JGI IMG/M metagenome (GOLD analysis project Ga0256826, IMG submission 185975) | Hydrothermal vent microbial communities from East Pacific Rise, Pacific Ocean - CV79 | ecosystem: Environmental > Aquatic > Marine > Hydrothermal vents | place: Pacific Ocean: East Pacific Rise... | reverse complement strand
GTTCTAAAATGGTCACAATCGTCGTTGCATCTGTTCCAATAAGCATAGAACCACTTAGCTCAATGGTTACGGAAACCATGATTGGTAATTTGACATCACGTTCAGCATTAGCTGCTTCACAACCATGAAGGGCTGCTTTAATTTGTAATGGGTCTTGACAAGTTTCAAGCATGAAAATATCACAGCCACCGTCAATTAGCCCTAGAGCTGTAAGTTTATAGCCTTCAAACATCTCATCATAATGAATATGACCAAGACTTGGAAGCTTAGTTCCTGGACCAATTGAACCTAGAACAAAACGTGGTTTTTCGGGTGTTGCATACGCTTCACAAACATCTTTAACAATTTCTGCACCAAGTTTAGAGAGTTCATAACATCGTTCACCCATGTCATACTCATCTAGTACCCAAGGCATTGTTCCAAAAGTATTGGTTTTAATGATGTCAGCACCAGCTTTGGCATAACCGTTGTGAACCTCTCGCATGAGTTCTGGAGCTGTTGCGTTGAGCAGTTCGTTACAACCCTCTTGGTCTACGCCTTTGTTGTCAAGCCATGCTTCTTGGGGAATATCTAGGTTTTGAATTTGGGTACCTGTTGCACCATCGATTACTAAGATTTGTTTTTCTAATAGTTGTTTAATTTCTTTTGAAGTTGTTGCCAATATTTTGCCCTTGGTATTCTCGCACATTTGGTCGGAAAACCGACCCTACGCGTTTTAAATTTACATAACTATGTGGGATCGATTTATCGACCCTCAAGCTGATTTTTTATTAATGGCATTGTAGCAAAAAGTCCTGATTGTTTAGACTAATCCTAAATCTTTAAAAATCTCTTTAAAGGCAATATTGTACTCCACCAACTCATCGTAAATTAATCCAAAAGCTCTATCTTCTGTAACCCACTCTTCAATGTGCTTTACACTTTGTGTCTTTTGCTCTTCATTTAATTTATCTGTTTTGTTAATTGCTTCTTTTAATTGCTCATATTTTGGCATTTTAAATCCTTTTATTACTATATAATTGAGGGAATACCTCTAAGCTATTATACTACTTTGCTATTGAATTTCTTCTTGTTATTTGGTTATAATCATTTTATGAAAAAACCTCTACTAATACTATTAATAACACTGCTCTTTAATGCATGTCAAGATGTTGGAGACAACAAGCCCTTGCTTAGCAATACCAAAAAGAAACAACCCATCATTATTGTGAATCAAAACCGACACTTAAACATGGCAGAATTTTGGATTGACAAAATTCAAGACCCTGATGAATTGATTATGAATGAAAAAGAGATAGAGACCTTTAACCAGTACATTAGAGAGAGACAAAACACGGTACAGTCCTTTGATAAAATGGGAAAAGAGTATGATTATTCATGGATTAAAAGCTCCATTCTACATAGTTACAAAGGCATAAAAAATAAAGCTACTTACTTTTCAGATGGCAATAAAATTAGCAATAAATTTTATAAAAGCATAAAAGAAGATTTAAACCTAGAGTTACTACAAACAGACTCCGTAGAAGCAAAATATGCATTGACCATAAACTACTGTAATCAAAGAATTGTTCCAACAGAGCTCTCTTTGCTTAAGAAAAAAAACCAAATTCACTTTGACCGAAATCAAAACTCAGCACTGGACATTGCAACACCATTGGTCATTTTACACAGTAGCAAAGATGGACTTTGGCAGTATGGCATTGGACCCACTAGTTCAGGTTGGGTACGCAGTGAGAACATTGCTTTTGGTAAGAGAGAAGAGATTTCAGACTACATTAATTCCAAAAATTTTGTTATAACTACAGCAGCTAAAACAGCTCTGAAAATTGGAGGAAGATACCACGACTACTTACGTATGGGTGTAAAACTTCCCACACTGCTAAACATAGATGACCAAACCATGGTCATGGTTCCAGTAGCCGATGAAAAAGGTCAACTGGTACTCTCAAATGCCACTGTAAAAACAGTAAATGTCCATAAAGGCTATTTAAAATATACAGCCGAAAATATTTTAACCCAAGCATTTAAATTTTTACATGCACCTTATGGTTGGGGTGGGATGTATGGAGAGCAAGATTGTTCAAAGTTTTTACAAGAGGTTTACGCAACGGTAGGTGTTAAATTCCCTAGAAATTCAACTTCTCAGTCAAATATGGGAGAAGCCAAAATTGAGTTAAGTGGTATTTCTAAAACATCAAAACATACTTTTTTGAAAAATTCAGCCATAGTAGGAGGTAGTATTGTTCATCTAAAAGGACATATTGTTCTCTATTTGGGAGAGTACAAAGGTGAGCCTTATATTATTCATACTGTATGGGGAGCATCCTCTCGCCACTTTGCCTTGGGACGAACAGCTGTCACCTCTTTAAACTTTAATGACTACTTAAAAAAGATTGACCGACTTACAAACATTACTCTACCATAGTGTTTGCGTCCGATTCAGGAACAAACAAAATGTGTGCATCTACATTGTTCCCTGAAATATTTTTTTTATTCACAAAAAAATCCAACTTTTCACCTCTAATTTCACTTTGATTGAACTCTAAAAGAAACGGTTCATCTGTTACAATCTCTTTCTTTTTTAAATCATAGTTTAAACTCTCTGTAAAAAAATCAATGCCATCATCTCTGGAAACTTTAACATTTTCATTCATATAAAGTACCTCATCTTTATGAATGGCTTTATTGGAGTGAATAATATGTCCTTGTTCATCATTTAATGCTACTTTATCAAAGTCCATATAGCTTTTATATTTAACAGCTTTTACAGCATGAAGTTCTCGTCCAGTGTTGTCTTCTTTAATGCTATAGAGAGAGAAGTTACTAAACTCAACTTCTCTTTCTCCTTTTGAAGAAACAGCTTCTTTTGAACTCGGATTAAATCCAAAAATGCTGACAATAAGTAGCGTAAAAACAGCCATGAGCAAATATTCGATTCTTATTGCCATAAAGCCAAGTACTCATCTTTTAAATTTTCTAAAACAATCAACTTCTCAACCATCTCACGAATGGCACCATTTCCACCTGCTACACTTAAGACCTCATCTGCAACCTCAATAACATGTGCAGAAGCATTGGCTGGCACAAATGCAATTTTGGAGGCTTTTAGCATCTTATAGTCATTAAGGTCATCCCCTGCCGAAGCCACATTGTCCATGCTAAGATTTAACTCTTTTAAAAGATTTTCTAATACCTCTTGTTTATTATGAATGCCTTGGTAAAAATGTTTAATGCCAAGCTCTTTTGCACGTCTCTCCACAATAGAAGAGTTCCGACCCGTAATAATAGCAACCTCTCTACCCAATTTAATCCAAGAGGCAATGGCAAGACCATCTTTTACACAAAAAGATTTGATTTCATCTCCATTTTGAGTATAAGTAATTTTACCATCGGTTAATGTTCCATCAACATCTAAGACAATTAATTCAATGCTCACAGTACACCTTTTGTACTTGGAATTCCTGCATTTTCATTGACCGTTGCTCCACGACGAAGCGCAACAGCAAGCGCTTTAAAGGCAGCTTCTATTCGGTGGTGTTTGTTGGTTCCTCTGTTACAAATGAGGTGTACGGTCATAGAAGCATTAAAGGTCAAAGCTCTAAAAAACTCTTCGACCAACTCTACATCAAAGTTTCCTACTTTTCCTTCCATTGGCATTTCAAAAACTAAAAATGGACGGTTAGAGATGTCTAAGTCACAAGTTACAGCTGCTTCATCCATAACCACTGTGGCATTACCATAACGTTCAATATTTTTAATGGGGTAAAGTTCTTTTTTTAATGCTTGACCAATAACAATAGCAACATCTTCTACTGAATGGTGGTCGTCAATGTGTGTGTCACCTTTACAGGTCACTTCTAAATTCATATGAGAGTGTTTTGAGAGGGCTTCTAACATATGGTCTAAAAATCCAACACCTGTATTGATGTTTGATTTACCTTGACCATAAAGTTCAAGTTTTACAGAGATTTGAGTCTCTCTTGTCTCTCTTGAGAGTTCTACCATAGTAATATCCTAAGATTTAAATTAAGATATTCTACCATATTTGTTCTATTGTTTTACTGCTATCTTCTTACAAGGAAAGCATCATTAATACCATATCTAGCAATGAATTTTTTTGCTTCTGAACGCGTAGAAAAACCTTCTATTCTTACTCTATGAATTGGCTTTTTATCTTTCAATCCCGTTTTAATCTCTACATGATATTTACCAGAAAGTAAATCATATTTTTTTGCATAACTCATAGCTCCAGCATATCGTCTAAACGCACCAATCTGAACAGCTGTTTTGCTACTGTACCCTCCCTGAGAACTATTTACATAAGAAATTTGCTGTGTTAACTGCATTGTTCTCGGTGCTTCCCTCTTAATATAGGTATCATCAGGTGTTACTGTATAGTCATAAGCATCATAACTAGAAGTATCAATTGCAGCAACATGTGGTCTAACCTTTGGCATATTTGAAAACGATGCAGAAGGTGGCTTAGAGTAATCTACTGTATTGTTAAACGTATCTGCTGGTGCTTTTGAATAGTCAAAAGAAAGTACTTCATTACTTTTCAGATTAAAATTATTAGTTTTAGCAACTTTCGCAATTTTTGATCCAACCAAAGGTTTGGCATAACAGTCAGGGCAATCTTCTTTTTGTATAGATGAAGATTTTTTAAAAGATGCAACTTTTTTCCATACATTTTGGTCAGAATGTTTTGCAGTAGCATAAATAGGCGTTATTTTATTTACTCTTGTCTGCTTGTTAGCAAATTCAGTTTTGGTCACACATCCGTTCATCATTAACGAACTAAGTGCCATGAAAATGATTGTTTTATTATTTATGTAGTTCATAATTTACCTTTGTATATATTGTGTATAATGTCTGTTATTTGATTGAATATTTTGAGCATAACGTCTGTAGAACATTCCAACTTTTGATGTAGGAATATTTATCTTATACCCGTGTCTACGTGGTACTTGTCCGTTCTTTAAATGGGCATTAATCTTCTTAAGATAATAGTCATTCATATTTAACATCGTTGCCAAGTTTGACAAAGTTTCACCCGAACGAACTTTGACAGGAGTAATACTGTCTCTGTTAATATAATTCATCATCTCACCAAGAGTATCTTCATTTTTAAAAAGATAATTTTCACCAATCATCGCCATAAGCAATACTTTTTGAATATACTTTTTTGTTTCAGCCTTAATAAAAGAATTATTAGAAGAAATAAGTCTACCAAGGTCTTTGCTTCCTGCTCTTTTTACAGCTCGATTAACACAACCATTACCACAGTTATATGCCATCGTTGTCAAGTACCATTTATTTAAATTTCCATTCATTTTGTAAAGGTATTTAATGGCTGAATTTGTTGCACGTATGGGGTCATAACGTTCATCTAAACTTTTGTTAATTTTTAAATTAAACTCTTTGGCACCAGTATTAACTGTAAATTGCCATAATCCACCTGCTCCTGTGCGAGATTTTGCTTCTGGGTCAAACTCAGACTCTATCATTGAGATGTAAAGAAATACAGGTGAAATATCATGCTGATACATCATCTCTTTAATTGTAGGAATAATCAATCCACCACGTTTAACAGCTTTAATAAAACGTTGTCTATACTCTCTTTTATTGACAGCTATAAATCTTTTAAATTCTGGATTATCAATAAAACTTTCAGGAACATCAAATTCCGTTAAAACATAAGAGTAGCTTGGAAAATCTGATCGAATATTGGCTTGTGAAGAGATGGTCAAAAATAGTGATATTAGTAATATTTTATATATATTCATTATTAATCCTTTATATGAATTAATAGTATATTCTAGTTTAACTTAAAATTAAACTTAAACTTTAAAATTAAATATATATTTAATAAATTTATAAATATTATTTTTGACTTGTTGTTATTTTATATTAAAAGTAAATAGTGAAATTGTTTTTCACTATTTTTTTATGCTATTTTTCTAAAAAGTTTTTTAGCATTTTGAGTTGTTTTCTCTTCCAAAAGAAGCTGTTCCATTTCTGAAAGTTCAACCATTTTAGAAGCAACCAATTTACAATATGAGGGCTCATTTCTTTTACCTCTATGGGGATGAGGAGTCAAATAAGGAGCATCCGTTTCAATAATGAGCTTTTCTGTAGGAATTTTAGGGTAAACATTAATGAGTTTTTTAGCATTTTTAAAAGTTAAAACACCACCAATACCATAGTAAAAGTTTTTTTCTGCCAGTTTTAAAAGAGACTCATCTGCATTGTAGCAGTGTAAAACCCCTCCCTCTTCACCAGCATGTTTACTTAGAAGTTCTAAACAATCAGCTGAAGATTCACGAACATGAATAATGAGTGGGAGTTTTAACTCTTTTGCCCAAAGTATCTGCTCAATAAAGACTTTTTTTTGTAATTTTTTTTCTGTTTCAATTTCATGGGGGGTTTCAGGTAAACGAAAGTAGTCTAAGCCACACTCGCCAATGGCGACACATTTAGGATGGTGGACAAAGGATTCTAAAAATTTTCTATCATAATTTTCTACATCATAAGGGTGTACGCCTACAGCAAAGTAAACTTCCTCATAGAGTTCACTAAGCTCAATGGCACGTTTTAGTGTCTTTGGATCTGCACCAGGAATAATAAAACGTTCAACTCCTTGACCTTTTGCCCGTTCTATTACTTCTGAAATATCATCATTGTATCGTGCATCATCTAAGTGACAATGTGTATCAATAATCATTGGATTGCCTTTAATTAAAATTAAAGGATTCTACCATATTAATATGGTAAATTAATTGTTTCACCTGCATAAATTTTACCATCAGTAGCAATAATACCACCATTACTTGCAATAATTTTATCGTACTTCATTGAGTCACCATAAAACTTAGCAGAAAGACTTGCTAAAGTGTCACCTTTTTTTACAATAACAACTCTGCTCTTTTCTACTTTAGAGGGAGCGTCATTAACTACGTCATCTTTAATCTCTTTAATAAGTTCTTTTGTGTAGTTTGAACTGTCCAATACACTAGAATCATCAATAATAGAACTCATTGCTTCACTCAAACTCTCTTGTGCACTTGTATCTAATTTGACGTTTTCGTTCTTCTCTTCTCCCAAGATATCTACTTCCATATTATTCAATGCAATTAAATAGTCATCTTCGACTTCTCTTGTATGTGTTGCACTCATTACAACCGATGGTAGTGTTTCGCTAACTTGTGCTAAAACAGCTGTTTGATTTGTAGATGCAACTGCAGAGTTATAGTAGTTAAAAGCGAAATAAGCAGCACTTGATAAAAGTCCAACTACCACAAGGCTTTTCATTGTAGTACCAAAGCTCCCTTCCGTTTCATATGCATGAATTGATGCTCCTCTTACTGCTCTTTCATATTCGTCTTCTGTACCAAACATTCTCATCTCCTAAATTTTTATTCTAAAACATTCTAGTCTGAGAGTTGGTAACAAATATGAAATTTTAAAATTTATTTAAAAAATAAATTAATTTTATAACAGTATAGAATATTAATAAGGAATATATATTTCTTTACCCACATAAAGTGTATGAGATTGTTTATTTAAATGAGTATTCGCAGAAATAATTTTTTGAAACTTCATTGCACTTCCATAATACTTTTCAGCTAAAGTAGAGAGGGTATCCCCTTTTTTGACAATGACAACTCTATAATCTCTCTTTTTATCATCATCTGCCTCTAACTCTTTAGAGATAGCATTCGTATAAGAAGAACTGCTCTGAATTGTTGATTCATTCATAAGTACTTTCATTGAGTTATTTAGGGAATCAAGAGGCATCTGTTGACTGTTTTCTTTAACAGTATCAACCTCTGAACTTTTTAAAAGTTTCAAATATGTAGCTTCATCTCTGTTTACCTCATCAGCTGTTATGCTCACACCTAAAACTGCTGTTTTTTCATTTCCCTCTGTTTGTGTAAAAAAAAATATTACATATCCAATAACCATAAGAAGCAAGAGATTTAGAACAATCATCTTACCATTTACAGAGTTAGACTCTACGTAAGTATTAACCTGTGCATGTCGTGTTGCGTTTTCGTATTCATCTCTATTACCAAACATTATTACTCCTAAATTGTTATTCATTAGAAGAAATTTTAACAAAATTAATTATAAGTAAAGTTTAAAATATTAAAAATTTTTTAAATTTAAATATTAAATATATTTTTAATATTAAGATAATATTTTTTTAGAAAATGAAATTGCCTCGATATTTGGGTTCTCTCCACCAATAATTCTAGCAATCTCTGCTACTTGTCCCTCTTTATCGAGTAAAGTAACTTTACTTTTATTCTTAGATTTAGAAACAAGTAGATGTTGATTGGCTTTTGAAGCCAAATGTGCCTGATGCGAAATGGCAAATATTTGATAAACTGAAGAGAGTTTTGAAATCATATTTGCAATAGCAATGGACTCATCTCCTGAAACATTGGCATCTATCTCATCTAAAATGAGCACCCCACCCTCTTTTACACCAGAGAGTGCCACAACCATAAGTGCCAAACGAACACGGTTAAACTCTCCACCACTTAAAGTATTTGCTTTTGAACCATTTAAATTGACCTCTACTACATCTTGTCCACTGCGTTCTAAACTGTTTGATGAGAACAAAAATTCTAAAGGTGCTAACTTCAACTCAGCCAAATAGTTCTTTAGTGGTTTCTCTAAAGCTCTGGCTTTCTCTTTTCTCTTTAGTGAAATCTGTCCTGCTAAAGTACTAAGCTCCATAAACTCCATATTTAAAAAAGACTCTAACATGCTTTTGTCTTGTTCAATATTTTGATAACCTGCTAACTCTTTTCGTTTTTCATCAACATAAACAAGTGCCTCATCAATACTACCATAACGGTTTTTAAGTGAAGAAATTTTTTCTAACCTATCAAGCACTCCTTCAATATCCACTTCTGCTAACTCATCGGACAAAGACTCTATGTCTTCAAAGTCTGCACGAAGTTGATTCATCATTTCAGAAAAGACAGTATCATCTTTGTCTAAGAGTCTATAAACCTCAGAGACTGATTCCTCAAAAGAGAAAATACCATTTGCACCCTCTAAAGCATCATTGACCTTGTCAATACGTGAAAGCTGATGCTTGACCTTGATGAGTTCTTCATCTTCTCCAGCTTTAGGATTAATAGTTGTAATCTTTTCTATTTCAAAGGTTGTAAACTCAATCAGCTCTAAAACTTTGGCTTCATCTTTTTTAATCTTTTTAAGTTGTTCAAGCTTCTCTTTGTAATTCACATAACGTTTACTATACTCTTTAAAAAGCTTCTTAAACGCTTTATCTTTAGCCAACAGTTCATTGTCAATGAGTGCCAATAAATCTGAACTTTCAAATCCACTCTTGTCTCGTACAGAAAGGAACTGAACAAAAGGAGAGAACAGTCCGTTAAGTACTTTTTTAGAAACATTTTGACCATCTATACTGTAACGAACTTTCTCTTTTTTAATACTCCTAAGTGTCACTTCATCTTCAAACTCAAATGCTTCACTCTCTAACTTTGAAGGTTTGGTCACCAACACTTCACAAAGTGCTGCTTCTGCTGTACCATAACCAAAAGTAGAAAGTATGCTGTTCATAAACAGTGACTTACCTGCACCAGAAGGTCCAGACAGAACAACCAATCCTTTTTCTAACTCTAACTCAACTTCATTAAACGATATTAAATTCTTTAAATATACTCTATTAATCATTATTCGTCATCACCCCATGATAATTTCTCTCGTAATACGGAAAAATAATTTCTCTCTCTTTTATGTAATAGTTTTGCACCAATTTTTGCTCCGTTAATCACCAGTTTTTCACCTGCTTGCATCTCATAGTCATCTTGTCCATCTACCATAACAACAACCTTATCTTTTGGAGAACTCAAAGCAATGGTAAAGTTAGAAGGCAAAACCAGAGGACGTTGAGTTAAGGAATGAGCAGCAATTGGAGTCATAATAAACGCCTTTGTTAACGGATACATTACAGGACCTCCTGCTGCTAAATTATACGCCGTTGCCCCCGTTGGTGTTGAAATAATCAGTCCATCACCACGATAAGTGTTAAACCACTCACCATCAATAGAAGCATCTATCTTAACCATATGCGAAATACTTGGTCGTGTTATAACCACATCATTAAAAGCATTAAAATTCTTACGTCCATTTTCTGTTTGTATATAGCCATCTATCATCATACGGTCGTCAATCCGATAATTAGCAATAAGTAGATTGTCTAGAAATATATCTACCTCAGAGATGCGTACATCAGCTAAAAAGCCTAAAGTACCAGCATTGATGCCCAAAACAGGTTTGTGGTAACCATAACTTTTACGAACCAAAGAGAGAAGCGTGCCATCTCCACCCAATGAAACTAGAAAATCGGATGCATCACACATCTCATCAAAATTCATTCCATTGTTGTGCCCAATCATCTCAGCAGAGTGTTCAACTAAAAGTACTTCAATATCTCGCTCTTCAAACTTTTGTTTTATCTCTTCATAAACAGGTCTAATTTCGGGTGCATCAGGCTTTATTACAAACCCAGCCACTTTAACTCGTGCTAACTTTTCATTACTCACCTATGCGCTCCATTTTTAAATTATTAAAAGAATATCATAAAATCTCTTCATCATCTTATTTATATGTCAAATTGTCATGTTTTTCTTTTAATGAGTGATACTTTCTCTTTACGGCTCATTTTCTTTTTTATAAAATATTCCCGTTTGGAAGCTTCACTTCTGTTTTCATACTCTTCACTGTAGACCAATTTTACAGGTCTCCTTGCACGGGTATATTTAGCCCCTTTGTCCGAAGAGTTATGCTCTTCAACACGACGTTCTAACTCAGTAGCAATACCTGTATAAAGTGTATCATCAGAACATTGAACCATATAAAGATAATATTTCATTACATCTTGTGAATGTGTTTGTCAATATACGCTTTAAACTCTTTTTGTTCTAGCTCTGTCATCACATTTTTAGGAATAATTTTAAAACTACGTATGCTCGTATACAAAATGTAGTACCTTTCATCTTCTTTGTACTTAGTAAAGGTATCCCAAGAAATCGAAGCACTCTGATCATCAACTTTAATGCCTCTTCCTGTTACCCGTAAAGTCACCTCATTTGACAAAGTTGTACTCTTTTCATAAAGTTTTTTATTTTGATATGTTCCAATAATACGAGTTAATAAAATATAAAATGAAAGTGCAAAGAAGAGTACAAATCCATTGGTCATGACCTCTCTACTGTTAGAAAAATCCGTCCCAATCAAAATAACCATAACAGCAAAAGCAATGTAAACTCCCATCAAAATCTTCTTCAACCCACGTTTCTCATGCAGTTTCAATGCTTCCAAATACTCATCTTCACTGAGTTTATAGTTTATTTTCATTTTTGCCCTTTAAACTTTTTTGGTATTATGCCCAAAAATCATCAATACTCATACCACCACGTTTCTTTTTAGTAACCATTGAAGCTTTCATGCT
>Ga0256826_1002377_pt1 | contig 11497 bp, 10 predicted proteins | sample CV79metaG_FD_185975 | JGI IMG/M metagenome (GOLD analysis project Ga0256826, IMG submission 185975) | Hydrothermal vent microbial communities from East Pacific Rise, Pacific Ocean - CV79 | ecosystem: Environmental > Aquatic > Marine > Hydrothermal vents | place: Pacific Ocean: East Pacific Rise... | reverse complement strand
TGATGCTCCTAGCGAGGAGTTGAATGTTCGGATTAATGAGATTGCTTGTTCTATTAAGATGGATTTGAATGATGAAGATTTGCTCTATAACCCTGAAAAATTTCAAAAGAACATCTCTGAATATATGGAAAATCTAAAACCCTTTGTTAACAAAAACCCCGATGAAGTTTTTGAGATTGTCTTTGATTTGGCAGAGAGTATTGAGAGTCTGCAAGAGGAGGGATACCTCTATATTGACCGTTATTATGATGAAGAGTATTTTGATTTTGATACTTTGTCATCAGAGATTATGGAGTTGATATATAGGGTAACGGATAAGCAAAAACAGCTTGATATATTTATGGAGTCTGTAAATGTAGCTACAGGTTATATGAGTATAAGCTACGATTTATTGGAGGTGGAAGACAAACGGGTATTTTTGGACTATTTTGATGAGGATAGTAGTTTGAAGTTGTATAGCTTTGTCGAGGAGTTTTTATCGTTTGAAGAGAAAGAAAAATTTCTATTGAATCAATCTACCAACTGGGTATTTCGTTGGTTGGTAAATCTCTATTTAGAGAATGATAAAAAGGATTTAGCCATAGATTATGTAGAGAACTTGATAAAAGAAAAGTTCGAGTTAGATTATATAGAAAAGCTTATGGATATTACCGAAATTTCTAAAGATAGATTAAGAGCATTTATTCTTCAAGCTATTGAAAATGGTGGATATAGAGATTATGATTTTACCCTTAAATATATTGACAAGATAGAGGAGAGAGAAGAGATAGAGCTACTTTTGAAAGAGAAAACTCTTGGTCGTTACTATCAACTACTTCAAAAAGAGGAGAGAGTAGCTGAAATGTTTGAGCTTTTGGATAAGCTTTCCGATAAAAAAGAGAAATTTTTCAAAAAATATAAAAAAGAGTACCCTACAGAAGCGATAGCCTTTTTTAGGGCAGAAATAGAGAAAAATCTAAAATCAACAGGTGATGAGTATTATCGAAATATTGCAAACTACTTAACCCATCTCAAGGAGCTTATAGGAGAAGAGGAGGTTGGTTTTATGGTTGAAAAATTTAAAAATGAGTATAAGAGACGGAGAAATTTTGTGAAGATTTTGAATAATAGGTTTGGGTAGCAAAAAATAAAAGGATAACAAATATGAAAGAAAAAGAGTATCACTGTAACTGTAAATCGGGTTGCAGAACAAAAAGATGTGTATGTTTTAAAAACAATGAACCTTGTGATGATGAATGTGGATGTAAAAAATGTGAAAACCCACTAAATGGTATTGATGTGGAAAAACTGTCAGATTGTGCCATTCAAAATATTAAAATATATAAGACCCTAACAAAAGAGGAGTTAGAGAGAAAACATCTTGCAAATTGTGGAGATGGAGAGGATGATATGTGGTAGGTTCTTAAACCTACTTCACAAGCTCCTGAATAAGACTCTTTTTCTCACCATCTTCCACGCCATAATCTTTATAATATTTAATATCTTTCACCTCTTTTACATTGGCAAAATGCTCTTTTAACTCTTCGTCACTACGGCTCTCTAGTAGATGCAGATGAAGTAGGGCAGGTTCATAGTTTGAGTCTATCTCTAAAGCTGTAAGTAGATGTTTTGATGCCTCTTCTCTCTCTCCTAAAGCCATACAACAAAGCCCAAGATTTCCATAACATTGAATGGTTTCACTGTTGATGGCTAACGATTTTTCAAAATACTCTTTGGCTCTTTTATAATCTTTTATATCCAAATACTCAAAGGCTTTCTTGAAAAGTTTATCTGATTGAATATACTCTCTTACAGTTACATTTTCATACCCTGCTTCAATCATATCAATAAACTCTTTGGCTACTTTATAGAGTTCACTACTGCTATCTTCTATCTCCATAAGCGATAAAAATTCAGAAGCCATCATGGCTAACTCTGTTTGCTCTTTGTAGATAAGTGCCTTGTTATAAAATGCTTCTGAAAAGAGAGGATAGATATCTGTAGCCTTATTTAGATAGACAAGTGCTTTATCAAAATTCTTTTTCTGAATCTCTACAACACCCATTGCATAGTTGGTTTGATGATAATTGGGATGCTCTTTAAGTAGCCCTTTTATCTTCTCTTCTGCAAGGCTAATTTGACCTCTCTCAAACAGTTCAAGAGCCATATCAACCTCGTCATCAATTTCAGGGGAAAGCATGGCTAGAAATTTAGAACTAGAACCACTTTTCGCTTTTGAAATCTCATATTTTTGATGTGATTCATAAAATTCACAATCCCCACAATCGCTATTTCTAATCTCTGCACAACATTTTGAACATATCATCTCATTGTCTCGGATAAGACAACTTCGTCTTGATTTTCCTTTGTTACATAATGGACATCTCTTTTTCAACTTTTAGCCTTTATCTCAATCTGTTTTATTGGAACAATTTTTAACTAAAAATGGCTTAGGTTTTGGTTAATTTAGATGCCGTAGGGTGCTGTTTTCAACGCATCACCCTTTAAATTTCAACCTAAATAGAAAGAAAAGAACGTTTTAACTCATAAAACGGTTTATTTTTTTAGGGATGCTTGTAGGTCGGACTGCCCTCTGTCCGACACCAATTTGTATACCAAAGTATTTCATCGTTCAGATATTGATATGCCAATATTTTTTGTTTTATCAGATTTTTGATGTATGCGAGTTAATGTCGGACAGAGGGCAGTCCGACCTACACCGTTTCCAACATTTTTTTTGATGAGGTTTGGTTACGACGCAAAATAATTGAATAAATAGGGGAAAATTTTTTTTCCATTTACTTTATAACGTTTATCTTGATAACTCACAATTCACACATATTCTTAAAAATAATAAATAATAAAATATTAATAAGTAAAATTAATTAAAATTATAAGTAAAATTTATTAATATTTAAATTTATTGTGATATTATGGTGTTTATAAGTGTTGTATTCCAAAGGTAAATGTTATGAAAAAAGAACCTTCTACATTAAAAACAAAATTTACTAAAATTAAAAAAATATTTTTTCTTATAGTTGTGGTTATTCCACTAATTTTATTTGGAATATATTTTTATATTTCCCATCCCCTAAACTCTTCTAGTTCATCACTCTCTAAAAATTTCATTTTTAAGACAAGTCAAAATCAAGAGTTTCATATTGATGTATCTCCTAATCATATTAAAATAAAAGAGTTTTATGGAAAAATAATTTTTTTAAAAGTTTTTGGATGGAATTGTCAATATTGTCAAAAAGAGATTCCTGAACTGATACAAATGAGAAAAAATTTTAAGAGTGCTTTTAATGCAATAGCCATTGAATCACAAAATCATACAGCTGAAGAAAATCTTTTATTTGTTCAAAAATATCATATAAATTATAATATTGTTGAGGGGGCGAAACAAAAGGATTTCCTCTCTTATTTGAAAGATGTATACAAATGGGATGGGGTTATCCCTTTAACCATTGTTATTGATGCAAAGGGAAAAGTCTTAGCCTTTGAAGTGGGTTATAAATCATACAGTTTGACAACACTGTTACAAACAACTTTAAAAAATATTACAAAAACAGCATTACCTAAAGAATAAGGAGAAAAAATGAAAAAAATCATGCTACTACCATTGACAATAATAGCTTTATTTATTGAGGGATGTGAAGATACAAAAATTAAAAAGAATGTTTCTCATGATATGGTAGTGATTAACGAGATTGAAAAAAATATAACCCAAAAAAATACCTCATTGGGGTGCAATAATAAAGAGGATAAAAATTCTCAAAATTGTACCGAAAATAATTCTGCTAAATTTATTTTAAGTACTTTAGCAAAAGAGTCAGAAAATACTATGGAAAAAAATACTTTAACAATTAAAGAAAATTTATCTAAATCTCTTGAAGAGATAAATAAACAAGAGCAAAATAAAAAACAATTAAAAGAGGAATTAATTGCTTTTGTTGAGGCGACCAACCAACATAGAGGAAAAGATATAGAAAATTTTATTAATGAAATTAATAAAGAGGAAAATGAAAAACAAAGGATATCTAGCTTAACAGATATATCATCTATTAAAGAGGGACTTAATAATTTGTTGGAATTAAATGGATCTAATGTAAAAGCAAAGGAGGTAAAAAAAAGATTAGAAAACTTAATCTTAGATATTACAGTATCTAAAAAAAATTTATCTGAAACAAAAACAATATTACAAGAGATGGTTAGTGATGTTGAAGAAAATGGGACACAATCTAGTAAAAAATTTGTAACAGCTTTGATTGAAGATGTATCAGACAATAAAATAAATATTATTCAGGAAAATAAAGATTTTATTATTGTTAAAGTTCAAGATGGTGATAATCTTTCTAGTTTAGCACAAAGATATTATAACAATACAAAAAACTTTAGACTTATATATGAAGCGAATAAAGATAAAATCAATTCAGATTATGAGATTTATCCTGGTAGTGAATTACTTATACCTAAAATTTAAAAAAGGAGAAAAAATGAAAAATAAAATTATAACAACATTATTGTTATTAAGTTATTCTTTAATTGCAGGAGAGGTTAATATAACTGAAGAGTTAAAGAATATTGTTATTAAAGAGAATGGTAAAGAGTTAAAAATAGAGAGAATTCAAGATACAAAACATAGGTTGACCTCTAATTTCAGTAAAACATCGAGAGAATGTCCTCCTTTTTGTGTTCAACCTATGACAATAGGTAAGGTTAAAACCATTGGAGAGATAGAACTGCTTAAGCATATAGAAGAGATGCAAAAAGAGGATAGTAACATGCTTTTAATCGATACTAGAACGCGTGATTGGAACAGTGAAGGGACGATACCTTCTTCGATTAATCTTCCCTTTACCATGTTGAAAAAAGAGAGCAAATATCTTAAGAAAATTCTTTCTCTTCTTGGAGCAAAAGAACGTGATGGGAGATGGAATTTTCAAAATATACCAACATTGATACTTTTTAGTAATGGTATTTGGGATGCACAAGCAACCAAGGCGATAGAGAGTCTTGTTGCATTGGGGTGTCCAGAAGATAAGATTTTATATTATCGTGGGGGTATGCAAAATTGGAATATCCTTGGATTGACCGTAAAATAGGAGAGTCAAATGGTGTTAAAAAAAATAATAATTCTAGTTTTTTTAGGAGTCACTTTCGTAAATGCAAATGGAAACCTCATGGAAGGTTTAACCAATATTGTTGATAAAGCAGAAGATAAAAAAGCAGAAGATAAAAAAGTATTAAATTATGCATTTAAACAGAGAATGAGAACACAATGGATTGCACGAGACATCTTGTTGGTTTCAATGGATTTTGATGCTTCCCATTATCAAAATGAGGCAATTAAAAATGCCAATGCTTTTAATGAGAATTTTTATAAACTTATAGAGAGTAAAGCTGATATTGAGAAAGCAGAAAAACTCTATCCTAATTTTCCCAAAAAAGTCAATGAACTAAATATAACTTGGTCAAAATTTTATGAGAGTGTAAAAAAAATTTCAAAAGATAAAAAAGATAAAGAGTCAGTTAAGTTTATTGTAGAAAACAACATTAAACTTTTAGACGATATCTCCTATATTTTTACCCATTTTATTAACTCATATCAAAGCAGTGATAAGCTTGAAGCCTCTATGGCACATATAAAAAGTATGCTCTATACACAAGTGGGTAAACCCCGTTTGTACGTCAATAGAATGGTGAAAAATAAACTTTCATTAGAGAAAAATATTGCTGTAAAAGAGAGTAAAAAATCGATTCAAGAAGATATTGAAAAAATGGATCAGTTGATGAAAGCACTTAAAGATGGGGATAAAGAGCTGGAGTTGAATGGAACAGAAGATAGAAAAATTTTAGAGAAACTTTCCGTAAGTCAAAGTTTATGGGAAGAGGTTAAAGTATTGATTCAAAAGAAAAAGTTAAAAAAAGAGGAGTGGTCGATACTTATTCAAAAGAATGATGATTTTATAGAAGCTCAAACAGAGGTTGTTAAGTTGACCTTAGCATCAAATGATAATTAAAAGGATATAACATGCAAAAAAAAGGGACAATATTGGTAGCACTGTCTATCTTGTCAACGCTTAATCTTTCAGCCTTTGATATTAAAAAAAAAGTGGGTGATGTTGATACAAAGCTTAAAATTTATGGATTCTCTCAATTAGAGATGAGGGGTGGTGATGGTATCATCACTGATAAACAAGATTCTGATGTCGTTTTTTCGGCACAACGGATACGTTTAGGAGTTAATTATACAGCTGATAAAGTTTTTGGAAAACTTTTTTTAGATTTTAATAAAGAACACAATGACAAGAGTGGTATAGGTCTTCCCGAAATGATAAAGGATGGCTTTGTAGGGTATCACTATGATGATGCTCTTTATGGAAAAATTGGTGTTATGAAGATGCCTCATGGTATGGGGTTTACCCTTCCTGGTTGGAATCTTGATGTGGTAGAACGTGGATTTGATAAAAAACTTGCCATGGAACGGGGCATGGGTGTGATGATATCTGGACGTGGTATTGGTGGAGAAGGTAATAAAGTTAATGGTTTTGAGATGGGACATGAACGACCATGGCATGGTTTTGGATATGATGTAATGGTAGCCAATCAAGCTGGACGAAGTGCTTCTGTTATTAATGCCAAAAAAGGTAATGATAATGCCTATGCAACACGTGTGATGTATGACAATGGAGAGCTTTTGCATACTGAACTCTCCTATGCCGTATCAAAACAGGCAGGAGGTATACTTTCTCAAGAGGTAAAGGGAGAGGCACTTACTCATAAAACAGAAGATTATAAATCTATAAACTTTGGTATTGATTCCCATTTTGGTAAGGGGAATGCAAAATTTGAATATTTTGATGGTCAGAATATCAAAGGGGTTGATGGATGGGATGAGTCATCTTTTGCTATCACGGGAACTTATTATGTGACAGACAGCACAGAGATAGCATTTAAACATATTCAGGGGAGTGCAGAAAAAGGTGGAGTAGAAACAGATTTGGGAAACAGCTATATTGGCGTTAATTATTATCTTGCCCCTTTTGACAATAAGATGAGTAGAAGTGCTAAACGTAAACGTAATGCACATCGGCTACAACTTAATTATGTTGTTGCCTCAGGTGATACTGATAGATGGAATGGATTGGGGGGCTACAGAGATGATGTGTGGCTTACTCAATATCAATATAAGTTTTAATATAAAATGCTGATTACTTAATAATTTGATAAGAGATAGACTCTGTATGCTCTTTTATATAGGTAAAGGCACTTTCACTCAATGCAAAGCTAGAAAGGTTGTATTGTAGTTTGATATCATAATCTTCAAAAATAGGATTTTTAACGATAAATTCATCTTTGTGTGATTCAAACTCCTTTATGTCCTCTAAGGTGATGTCATTGGGGGTATTGGGACAGTTCATTAAGATGATTTCTCTATTTTTTTTGGCAATATAATTGATGTTTTTATTGTCTTGGGTTTTCTTTTCACTAAAATCCCATAAAATATACCCTTTTTTTTGATAGTAATTACGTATTAACTCTTTATATTCTTCTGATTCTTCAGGTTTTTTTTCACCATCTAAGTGATGGGTGATGGCTTGGATAAGTTCTTTATTGTTCACTATTTTTTTGTCCCAATATATAAATCTAACCTTACTATAAGTATGTGTATGTACTTTTGCACTGTTTTTTTTTCCAAGTTTTGTAGGTATATAACGATTTTCTGTCCAAGATAGTTTTGAAAGGATATGGTCTAATTCCCATAGATTAATCGAAAAATGTGTTGCCAGTTGAGCAGAGGTAATATGTTTAGATGCTTTGTATGAATTTGAGATCATTTCCTGCTCCTTACTTAATATTTAGTATATTCTATATTAAAAAAAAAATTTTTATCTTAAAAATAATATAAAAAATATAATTATAATTTTAGATATATTTATTTATAATATTATTTAATTATAGTCAATATAAACACTTTTATTTCAATTGTTTTTTATGAAATAGTATTTTCATAAAATTTGTTTAACCCTGTTTTTTTTGTTAGGAAAATAATTTAAGAAAATAAATAGCTGTTAATTATTGATAACATGTTACTATTCCTAAAATCGTTTATGGGGGTATTCACATTTTTACCAATAAATTTTTAATCATTTTATTTTTGTTCGTTTTTACGACTTTAGGTCTCTCTGCAAAAACTGACAATTATTTGAGAGACACAGCTCTGGTTAACAACCGATTGATATTAACATTTAAGTATAAAATTACTAAAGTCAAAGCTTTTACTTTAAAGCGTCAAAATATTAGAAAATATATTTATGATATAGAAGGTGGGGTACTACCTGCAAGTAAAAATATTTCTCAGTATAAGTATAAAAATATCAAAGCGTTTAGAATTGGACAATACAATAAAAAGTCCTTACGTATTGTTATTGAATCTTTGGTTACAAGTAAAGCTTTATATGCTGTAAATGGTAAAGTATTGACCATCTACTTACCTATACATAAGAGTAGTAAAAAAATAACTACTAAAAAAACAACTATTAAAAAAGTGAAAAAGTCAAAATCAATATGTTCTAAAAGACCCATTATCATTATTGATGCTGGTCATGGGGGAAGAGATCCTGGTGCTATTTCAAGAGGACGAAAAGAGAAACATATTACTTTGTCGATAGCACGTAAGTTAAAGAGAAAATTACAAGCCAAAGGCTATAAAGTTTTAATGACTCGAAAAAAGGATAGGTACTTGTCTTTAACACAGCGTACGGACTTTGCCAATAGACATAAAGGTTCTATTTTTATATCAATCCATGCTAATGCTGGACCTAAAAAAAAGTCGAGACATCATGTCTATAAAGGTATTGAAGTTTTTTATCTATCTTTGAGAAATATAAAAAGGGTGAAACGTAAGAGATCTTTTTATAGAGGAAAAAGGGTCTATAGTAGACATACCTATAGACAGATGACAAGCCGATTGAAAATTAGAAAATCACGTAAACTCTCTATACATTTAAAACGGGAACTCTTTAAAAGTTTACGTAAAAAATATAGAGTGATAGACAAGGGTATTAAAAGATCTGATTTCTGGGTACTTTTGGGTACGAAAATGCCCTCTATTCTAATTGAAACAGGATTTTTGACAGACAAGCAAGAGGGGAGACGATTGGTAAATAATCATTATCAAAATCTATTGGTTACAGGTATTGCTAACGGTGTTGACGATTATTTTGGAAAATAGGTTTTAGTTTCCTTTCCCCTAACAAAAATAAATTAAGATTATGATAAAATGCGACAATTATTATATGCGTGAAGGAATAACAGTTGTTAAGCACAGTAAACATAGTACAAAGATACGGTAAAAGAGTACTTTTTGATAAAATTAGCATCACTTTAGATGGTGGAAAACGTTACGGTCTCATTGGGGCAAATGGAGCAGGTAAATCTACCTTTTTAAAGATTTTGGCTGGAGAGTTAGAACCAACAGATGGAACGGTTCAGATACAACCAGGATTAAAAATGGGTGTTTTGGGACAGAACCACTATGCATTTGAAGATTTTACTTTAAGCGATGCTGTTTTATATGGAAATAAAAAACTTTATGAAGCTCAAAAAGAGAAAGAAGAACTCTATATGACAGGTGACTTTGAAGATGACAAAGTCAATGAACGTCTTGGAGAGTTAGAGATGATTTGTGCCGATGAAGATCCAACTTATGAGTCTGATGTAAAGATTGAAAAACTTTTAGCAGTGTTAGGTTTCCCCTCAGAAGTACATGGAGATTTAATGTCATCGTTAACAGGTGGTGACAAAGTAAAAATTTTACTGGCACAAGTACTTTTCTTGAAGCCAGATATTCTTCTTCTTGATGAGCCTACCAACTCACTGGACATTGAGACCATCGCATGGTTAGAGCGTGAGTTAAAGCGTCATGAGGGTGTTATGATCGTTATTTCACATGATAGACACTTTTTAAATAACGTTGTAACCCATATTTTAGACCTTGACTTCTCAAATATTCGTGAATTTACAGGGAACTATGATGATTGGTACATCGCTGCGAACCTTATTGCGAAACAAGCAGAAACAGATCATGCCAAAGGGATGAAAGAGAAAGAGGAACTTGAGAAGTTTATTACCCGTTTCTCAGCAAATGCTTCAAAAGCAAAACAAGCAACATCGAGACAAAAACAGCTTGATAAATTGGATGTGCAAGAGATTAAACTTTCATCAAGAAGAGACCCATCTATTGCTTTTAAGCCCCATAGAGACTTAGGTAATGAGATTTTAGAAGTGAAAAACATTGGTAAATCTTATGATAACCTAGAAGTTTTTACAGATATCTCATTTAAAGTAGAGGGGACAGATAAAATTGCCATCATTGGTGGTAATGGTGTTGGAAAATCAACTCTGTTAGAGATTATTATGGAGAAACTTCCTGCTGATAACGGTTCATTTAACTGGGGTCAAACAGTGACAGCTAGTTATTTCCCTCAAAACTCAACCGACTTGGTTGTTGGTTCTGACAAGCTTTATGAATGGATTCAAGGGCATGATGCAAAATGGCACATTGATGAGATTCGTCAATGTCTTGGACGTATGTTGTTTTCAGGTGAAGAGCAAGGGAAAGCAGTAGGTGACTGTTCTGGTGGAGAAAAACACCGTGTAATGCTTAGTAAAATGATGATGGATTCAGCCAACTTCTTGGTGATGGATGAGCCAAACAACCACTTGGATTTAGAAGCGATTATTGCATTGGGTGAAGCGTTACATAAGTATAAAGGTGGGGTAATTTGTGTTTCACACGATAGAGAATTAATTGATGCGTTTGCCAATCGAATTATTAAAATAAATAATGATGGTTCTATTATAGATTTTGAAGGTGACTTTGAAAGCTTTATGGATATTCACGGAGCATAAATTTTAAATAAGAGAGAAGTTATTTTCTCTCTTATTTTTTTACTCTCTTATATCCACAATAGTATTGGGGGATATATTGTTCCAAATCATATCAATCCCTTCATTGGTCATGGCGATACACCCCTGTGTCCAATTTCTTGCTAAGGTATAGTCATTTTTTTCTCCATTCCAATTCCATGGTACTTGTGCATGGATAGTGATACCCCCTCCTGGATTAAATCCAAGCTCTTTTGATCGTTTTATATCTTCTTTATTTGGATAGGAGATACGAATCTGTTTATAATATTTTTTGTCACTACTTTTGTTGACAACATTGTAAACACCTTCAGGGGTTTTATAGTCACCACGTTTAAGTTTTGTTCCAATATCATTTTTTCCCAATGATATTCGATGACGACTTAAAAGATTTTCATTTTCATCCAGTACAACCATAACTTTTCGTGATTTTAAAACAACGATTTTAGATGCTATACCATCATTAATACTTTCATCATTGTAGTATGAAGTATAGATATCATCTTCATTAATCTCCTCGTTAACAATGGGTTCTAATTCAACTTCTATGGGTTCAAGCTCAGGTTCAGGTTCAAATACAAGTTCA
>Ga0256826_1002376_pt1 | contig 11498 bp, 9 predicted proteins | sample CV79metaG_FD_185975 | JGI IMG/M metagenome (GOLD analysis project Ga0256826, IMG submission 185975) | Hydrothermal vent microbial communities from East Pacific Rise, Pacific Ocean - CV79 | ecosystem: Environmental > Aquatic > Marine > Hydrothermal vents | place: Pacific Ocean: East Pacific Rise... | reverse complement strand
GAAGGTACCCGATAGCTATCGGGTGTGAAGCCGCTAAAAATGCTTGTTTGCATACTTTTCAGCAGTGAAAAAGTATGAGAATTATGAGACAAAGTTACAACTACAAAAATATTAGACCTAAATTCCATAAAAGAGTATAAACTATCTATAATATTATGAAAGCCGCATTCTATAGTCTTCATATCCAAACGTTTTAACCACCTCAACACCCCCATCAAGATCAACCAAAACCAAAGCCGGTAACTTAATGCCATTAAAAGTAGTATTTTTTACAAAAGTGTAATGAATCTGATCTTCAAAGATTACTTTGTCCCCTACTTTAAGAGGCACATCAAAAGAGTAGTCACCCATGATGTCACCTGCCAAACAGGTATTGCCTCCTAAACGGTAGGTATAGGCTTTCTCTAAGGGCTTAGAAGCACCACGAACCTCTGCTCTATACGGCATTGCCAAAGTATCGGGCATATGTGCTTCAGCAGAGCTGTCTAAGATGGCAATGTCCATACCGTTATGCATCACATCTAAAACTGTTGTAACTAACTCACCACACTCCCAACCTACAGCTTCACCTGGTTCAAGATAGACCTCTATATTGTTGTGACGCTTTTTAAATGCTTGTATAAGAGCAATGAGTTTTTCAACATCATACCCCTCTTTTGTGATATGGTGTCCACCCCCAAAGTTCACAAACTTCATACCATCAAGATACTTTCCAAACTTTGTCTCAAAAGCCTCTAATACCCCTTCTAAAGCATCTGCATCTTGTTCACAAAGCGCATGAAAGTTCAATCCATCTAACTTCTTTAAAAGTGTCTCGTCAAAATGATCAAGAGTGGTTCCCAAACGGCTGTTGATACCACAAGGATTGTAAAACTCAACAGGAGAAGCAGAATACTCAGGATTTACCCGCAAAGAGATCGAGACATTAGGATCAACCTTTTTAACATCATCATAAAAGCGGTTGAGTTGAGAAGGAGTGTTAAAGACAATATGGTCTGAGATCGTAGTGATCTCTTCAATCTCTTCAGCTTTAAATGCGGGTGCGTAAGTATGCACTTCACCTCTCATATAAGCTTTAGCCAGTTTTGCCTCATGCAAGCCACTTGAAGTGGCACCATCAAGATAGCGCGCCACTAAGTCAAAGGTACTAAACATCGCAAAGCCCTTTAGCGCTAAGATGATCTTTGCACCACTTTGTACTTTAACATAAGAGAGAAGCTTTAAGTTTTTCTCTAAAAGCTTAAGATGACAGACATAAGCAGGTGATGGTATTTTGGTATAATCAATCATAAATCAAAACTTTTTTTGTTATTATAACGCCATATTGTAGTCATAGCTTTAAAATAGTTCTTTACTCATAAAATGAAAGAGAAAAAATGAATCTTAAAAAACTCGCAGTTCTGGCTATATTTGTCCTTCTTGTTGGAGTTGGATACATCATCAAGTCCTCACTCAATATGGATACTCAAAACACCGTCGTAAAGACTGATATCAATAAAATAGCTCTCGTAAAAACAACACCTCCTACACCAAAACCAACACCTGTAGTCGTTAAAAAAGCAGCTAAACCAGCATACGAAGTACCACGCTCCACACCTGCATCAAAGAAAAAGTTCTTAGAAGATACCATTGCAGCCATCACAAAGGTCAAAAGCCGTTTAGACAAACAGTATCAGATGGTCTATGAGTTGAGTAAAAAAGAGCAACTTACCCCTAAAGAAGAGGCTATCATTGCTAAGTTAAAAAAACGTTATAAGGTTAAAGGGATCCCTTGTCTACTTAAACGTCTTCATACCCACCCCATCAGTGTTATCATTGCTCAAGCTACACTAGAATCGGGTTGGGGTGGTTCACGTTTTTATCGTGAAGCCAATAATATCTTTGGGGTATGGTCATTTAACTCCAAAGAGCCTCGTATGGCAGCAGGTACACCAAGAGAGGGAAAAAAGACCATCTATGTTAAGAAGTATGCCAACTTAGAGGCCTCTATAGAGGGTTACTTCGGCATGATGGGAAGAGTAGGTGCTTACAAAAAGTTTAGAACGGCTCGTTTGCATACTGATAATCCATTTAAGATCATCCCTTACCTCGATCACTACTCAGAACTACGGCATGAGTATGTCAAACGTCTCTACTTTATGATCAAGCATAACAAGTTTTATGAGCTTGATGACCCAGTATATCAACCACCAGGATGGAACAACATCGAACCAGCTGATCCTTCATACTTAAAGCCTAAGGCAGAAAAACCAGCGGCTAAAGTGGCAGATAAATGTAAAAAAGATCAGTTAAATATTGATAATAATGAGAGTAATAGCTCTCAACACTTTGATCTTACCGCAACACAACCTGATCAAAACCGTAGCAGTACCAAACAAGAGCACAATATCACTCTAACAAATACAACTTTACAAGCAGATATCAACAACAGTACTCAAGAGCAGAACCAAACATCACCCGTTGTTGATACTAACGAAAGTAACCAAAGTCTCTAGAGCTCTTTGATCTGCCAAGGAAGGCCTTGAAGATTTAACTCCTCCATAAAAGGATCAGGGTCAAACTCTTCCATATTATAAACGCCTTCAGCCTTCCACTTCCCCTCTAACATCAACTTGGCACCAATCATAGCGGGAACACCTGTAGTGTAAGAGACTGCTTGTGAGTTGACCTCTGCAAAACATTTCTCATGATCGCTCACTTGATAAATGTAGATCTTTTTGGGTTGACCATCTTTGATCCCCTCCGCTACAATACCGATGTTTGTCTTACCTTTAGTTCGTGGTCCAAGAGAAGCAGGATCAGGAAGTAGTGTTTTTAAAAACTCTATAGGGATGATCTTTTGACCCTTATGCTCAACAGGTTCTATACCTAACATACCTACATTTTGTAAGGCGTTCATATGCATTAAGTAGCTCTCACCAAAAGTCATAAAAAAGCGGATACGTTTAAGACCTTTGATATGTTTGACTAAAGACTCAATCTCTTCATGATAAAGTAAGTAGCTATCTTTAGGGCCTACTTCTGGGTAGTCCCAGACCATCTTAATCTCCATAGGCTTCGTCTCAATCCACTTACCCTCTTGCCAGTAACGCCCATTGGCACTCACTTCACGCAAGTTGATCTCAGGGTTAAAGTTGGTCGCAAAAGGGTAACCATGATCACCCGCATTACAGTCTAAGATATCGATAGTATGGATCTCATCAAAGTAATGCTTTTGAGCATAAGCACAAAAAACATTGGTCACACCAGGATCAAATCCACTGCCAAGCAGTGACATCAAACCCGCCTCTTTAAAAGCCTCATCTTTTTCCCACTGCAGCTTATACTCAAACTTGGCCTCATCAGGGTGTTCATAGTTTGCAGTGTCAAGGTAGTCAACCCCTGCTTTAAGACAAGCGTCCATCAAAGTAAGATCTTGATAAGGAAGTGCTACATTAATGACAATATCAGCACCGACTTTTGTAATAAGTGCTGCTGTTTCATCCGTATTGTCTGCATCAACTTGAGCGATCTCAATAGCACCTTCAGGAAGTTGTTGCTGAATCTTTTCACAACTCTCTATACGACGACTCGCTAAGATGATACGCGTAAAGGTATCTTTGTTGAGTACACATTTATGGGTTACAACACCGCCAACACCGCCGGCTCCAATGATTAAAACTGTAGACATACTTGCTCCTTTAAAATGCTTGTCCTAATGAGATGTAAAAACTATAATACTGTTCACTCTCAAACGTCGTACCACCCACACCCATATAAAAAGGTCCAATGATCGTATCTGCCGCTAAGTAGATACTTGAAGCATACTTTAGTTGGCCTACAGAAAGGGAGTCTCTTCCATTGACAGGGTCAAGATCTTTGTTGTACCAAGCATCACCACTCTCTAAACTCATCCCCACATATGTTGGTGGGGTCAGCGAACCAAAAAAGCCATCTTCAGTCAAACGGTAGCGGTAGACCACTTCTCCAAAGGCAACATTGTTTCCTGTCAAAGCATTGGTAGGCAATCCTGAAAGATGAAACAATCCACCTAAGGTTGCGTAACTACCAAAGTCTTGAGAGTTTTGAAAGTTCTCTGTTGCAACGGTCTCTGCAAGTTGTAGACGTGGGGAGAAAGTATGTCTTCCAAAAGTAAAAGCACCGGCATACTCAAGATTGTATTTAGAGTATGTTGTCTTACCTTCATTGGGATTTACAGGATCTGGATCTTGCATATAAAACTGATTGTTATAGCTATATGTTGCATCAAAGCGATGTCCACTTCTTGGAAAAAAAGCATTATCTAGTGTATCTACCTCAAATTCAACGCCAAAGTTATAGATATCTGCCGTTGCACTTTGTGTTTGATAGGTAAGTGTGTTGTTAATCACATCCTTGATGACAAAATCAGCAGAAGGTTCAACCCGTTTAATTGAACCAAACAACTCTATACGCACACTATTTGAGATGTTAACCCCCATGCCACTTCCTACACCATAGTCTTTGGCCTGAAGTGGAAAAGTGTCACTTAATGATGCCTGAATATCAGGATCTAATATGGTAGGAGAGACATAAACTTTTTTATTTCTAAAGTAACCAACGGGTCGTACATAAAAGTTACCATCAACATCAATAGGTTGATACAGTTCAGAAAGGATCAGGTTTTCAACACCAAAAGAGACACGGTTTCGCCACTCACCCCCATAAGAGTTCAGACCAAACTTGATGTACTCTAGTTTAAAAAAGTAGTCACTATGACCATTAAAGTTATCGCTAAAACCAAAAGCAAACTTGATCTGTCCATTGACATCCCAACTTGGGGTTGTCGTGATCTTTAAGACATTCTCACCATCAATCTCAATGACCTTAAAACTCACATCATCAAAGATCATCATGTTATAGATATCCGCAATATCTTTGTCTAGTTGCTCAGGGTCTAATTTGACACCAAGAGGGGCATGGATCTTATCTAAGATGGCTTGGTCATTAAGATAAGTTCCATTATCAACAATGATCTTATCAATCACAGGAGGCTCGTACTTTTTAGGTTTGGGACGATTGGCGATGTAGTTGTAGTAATCTAACTCATAAAGACTCAGATGAGAGAGATCTTCTTGATAGACTGCTTCACCTTTTTTACGACCAATAGCGATGATCTCTGGGTACTTATCTGCATCCAACGAGCCATAACCGGTAAGATCTGGACGGATCAAGATCTCATTGTCTTGACCCACCATACTGTCTACCGTCTGCTCAACATTTTTACGCATTAAGATGTTGACCAACTGCCCCATCACAGCAAGATAGTTGTCAAACTTCTCATGTTCATCATAAGGTGTTGAGATATCTACAACCACGATGTAGTCAACATCCATCTCTTGACGCATTACATCTAAAGGGAGGTTATCTGCTACCCCACCATCAACTAAGACTTCACCATTGATGGTAATAGGGTCAAACCCACCTGGAATTGCTAAAGAAGCGTAGATAGCTTCAGCTAAAGAGCCATCTCTTAAAACACGTGTATGGCCATCTTCTAAGCGACTAGCAACCGAACGAAAAGGGATACGCAGTTCATCAAAGTTTTTAAGATGAGAGACACCATAGGTCTTTTTTTTCAAATACCCAAGCATCATCTGTCGTTTAAAGAGTCCCGTACCTAAAACAACATCATTGTCTTTGTTAATACCCATCTTCGCATTACCTGGAAAGGCACGTTGTAATCTTTTACGACGAAATGGTATCTCTTTTCGATCATAATCAAAGGTGATCACCTCTGTCCAGTCCATGGTCGTCAGCTCTCGTTCGATCTCGCTAGAACTCATACCAGAGGCATATAGCCCTCCAATAAAAGAGCCCATACTTGTACCTACAATGGCATCAATAGGGATGTTATGGTACTCAAAAGCTTGAATGATACCAAGGTGAGCACCCCCTCTTGCACCACCGCCGCTTAGAACCAAACCAATACGAGGACGTGTCTGTTGCTGTGATGATGTCGAAGAGTGGTTAGAGAAGACACTAACCCCTGACACCAAAGCTGCATTATGATTACCTTTAGTAGAGAGTTCAAACTTCTTAAACTCTTTGTTCTCTTCTTTATGTATCTTTTTTTGATGATAAACATCAATACCACGCTCTTGGCTCTTTGGAATAGTAGGAATGGCTTGAAGTAACTCAGGAGAGATCTCATAAGCGTTATCTTGAGCAATCACCGTAGCACAGCTAAGAAGAGAGAGTAAAAAGATCTTATAAAACATCTTAAACTACTTTAAATGCCAATGCTAAAGTCGACAGCCAGATCGCCGCTAACGTCACTAAAGAGATAAAGACAATGGCCGCACCCGCATCTTTGGCCTGCTTGGCTAAGATATGATAATCTTGTGTCACTAAGTCAACCACACGTTCAATAGCACTGTTGATGATCTCTGCAAGAACAGGAAGGATCAGAGAGATACTCAAAATGAACTTGTAGCCAATCTCAATAGGTAAAAACCACGCTAAGGCTGTACCCAAGACAAAGAGAAGGATCTGCCACTTAAAAGAGGTCTCATGTTTGGTAATATCAACAAGCCCTTCTAGTGCATAGACCGTGTTTTTAAATAAATTGTGTTTAGGTTTATTGTGCATAATATTGATCCTTAAGTTTTTGTACTGCTATTTGCAACTCATGTGCTGTTGTTGTCATCGCCATCGCCTCACCATATATTACAGTGACTTTGCGACGTACAAGGGCTCGCTCTTCAACTTTTTTCTCTTTTGATCGAGAGAAACGACTCCCCCAAAGACCACCAATGTAGGTAGGAATGATCACACCTTCATTGCCTTTTGCTACGATCTCAAAACCACGTTGAAACTTCTGTAGTGGTTCAGAACGGTTTATGGAACCCTCTGGAAAGAGTGTCACAAGTCTATGATCTTGGATATGTGCTCTGGCCATTTTCAAGGCATCTTTTGCGCCACCATTGGTGACAGGAATAGCATTACCCCACTTAAAGAAGTAGTGAATGATTGGCCAGTTGTAGATATCGCGATCCATCATAAAGATCGTACGTCGTTCAATACCATATTGCACAATCAACCAATCAATCCAGCTTACATGATTGGCCGTTAACAATACCGCCCCATCATTTGGAACATTTTGTGAACCTTGATAACTAAGATCGTAACGTAAAGAGAGCAAGAGTTCACCAATAAACCAAGCAAAATGTAACAGATATTTTTTACTCATAAAGAGGGCCATAATAGCACTCAAGACAAAGATAAAGTAAAAAAGTCCACCTGCATTTAGACCTTCATATGCAAAAAAAGTCGTGGTTGCTAAAAAGAGCAACATAAAGATGTTTTGAATAAAGTTGTTACCGGCTAAGATCGTTCCCAAGTGTACGTTAGGGGAGTGTTTTTGGATATAAGCATTGAGCGGTACGATAAAGGTACCCGAAGAGAAACCAAAGGTAAAAAAGAGCAGTGCAATAGGCTCAATATGATCTAACATCGGGATAAAAAGTAGTGAAAGTGCCATACCAATAGCACCAAATGGTGTTAGACCTAAGTTAATGTAGTACTTCGAAAAACGTGCAGCAAAAAGTGATCCTAAGATAATACCTATAGCCGTTAGCCCAAGAACCCCTTGCACATACATTGTATTGGTAATACCCAGCTCATTTTTAGCATACGCACCAAAGATAGTCAAAGCAACTTGTGAGACACCCCAAAAAACAGAGAGGGCAAAAATGGCATGTAAGATATCTTTTTTACGGGTCACTGTCTTAAGATTTTTCTTTAAGTAAAAACCATTCACATACTTACTAAACCTAAAGACCCTTTGAGAGTTAACATCATGACGGTTGGGAAGACGTGACATCATAATAAATTCAATTACTGAACCAAGGACCAACAACCATCCCAAAGGTGCCACTTGACGCAAGATATCATCAGCATCTGTAAAATCACCCAATGAACTTTCAAAAACAAAGGTATAGACAACAATTCCTGAAAGAATAGCTACCGTTGTTGCAGCTTGAACTGCAGCATTACCTGCAGATAAAAACTTATTTCCTACCAACTCTTTAATATAACCATACTTAGCAGGTGAATAGATAGCAGACTGTGTTGCAAGTAAAAAGGTAAATCCAAATGCTACTTCAAACCAACCCATGTAGTATGAGAACGTAATACAGAGTGTCAATATAACGGCAAGTGCTGCCGCATAGGTCATGACTCTGTTTTTTGGAAACTTGTCAGAGAGAAAACCTGCAGGAGTAAAGACCAATATAAAAGGGAGTAAGATCAATGCATTGACCACTGCAGTCAACATGATCTGCATCTGATCATCATAGATTTTAAAGACTGTGTTTTGAATGATGATCTTATGTCCAAGATCGGTAAAGGCATTCAGAAAAAGGGCTATGATATAAGCATAGGTCCCTTTGATCTTAAACATCTCTTTCATTCACTAAGCCCTGTTCCCCAACCACTGTAATGGCCATGTTCTTCTTGTGCAGTTGTGATCAACTCAAAAGCGATATCTTCTAAGATTGTTGCATCAATAGTATGTACTTTACTCATGACCAAGGTATATCCATGATCATCTTGAGGATCATAACTGATCCCTTTGTGTGTAAAGCCATGACCTTCGAGTATGGCTATGGCACGGTTGGCATTTGACTCTGTAAAAAAAGCCAAGTAGTGCTCAACTTCACGCTCTTGAGAAAGGTCATCGCCGGCTTCTTGTAGCTCTTCGATAATATAACGACTTTGGATCTGCTGCAACATCAGTTCGTTTGGATAAAGGTTATATAAGTAGTGTTCCCACTTTGCATCTTTACTGCTTCCCGAATCCACCATAAACTGCGACTGCGTTACTGCACTCACAATGTTTTGAAACCGTTTAGCCGTTGGCGCATAGTAATAAAGTTCTAGCCAACCATCCTCATACTTTTTACCCACAAGTCCTGCCTCAATCTCTTGAGAAAGTTTTGTAGTAAGTTCACTTACAAAAGCTTCGAGCTTCTCGACTTCATTTTCAGCAACAAACAGACCATCCTCACACTCTGAAAGCTTCACAAAAGCCCAAAGCATCCAAGGTGCACTTTTGTCTGGAGCGACTGAGATGTAATCCATCTCTACTTCTGTTTTACTGAGACTCTCGTCTGCACTGTTTATATAATATTCAATCATTTTTAATCTTTTTAGAAAGTAAGACATTTTATCTTTTTAGTGGTTTAACTTGGCTAAAGAAAAGAGCAGTTCCACACCACACGCTAACATTAGCATTTATATCGCTATAATTATGTATGCAAAATATCTACCTAATCATTCTTTTTTATATTGCTCTTGAACTTTTTGAGATGCAGTGGCAACGGGGCAAGACCATGATGGAGATGCTCGCTAAGATGTTTCGATACTACCATCGAAACATCTTTCTCTTTTTTATGATGCACCCCACTTACTATGGCGGCATTGCGCTTGTACTTTTTACAGACTATGCTGCTGCAGCTGTCATCCTACTTCTCATCAAAACTGTTGATATCGCTACAAAGATTTTATTGATACAACAGGTATTTGAAAAACGTATCATCGCACCAGAGATTGCACAGATGCTCATAACACCACTGCCTAAAGGGATGGCCTTTTTAGGTGTTGTTGTCTATACCCCTATGGTCTATTTTGCACTGACTTCTAACATATACTACTAGTTATTGGTAGCCTTTTTTCATCACAATATTATCACCCTAAATTATAATAATCTTAATATACATTGATTACTTACCCTTTTTGACTATAATATCGCACTTTGAAATGTAGGAGTTTTAAGTATGAATGTTATTAAACTAAGAAAATTTTGTCGTCCTTTTCGTATCACAGCAGGTGCACTACTTATTAGCATCGGTGTTTATAGTGGTAATGCATGGTTCTACCTTGGTGTTGTTCCTCTTATTGCTGGTCTCACCAACTTCTGTCCACTTTGTAAGATCACCCAGCAGTGTGAGATCGTTTAAACCTCTTTATATCATTAAAGCATGAGTGTTAAGCAGCACTCACGGCTCTCTTTTAGTCATCTTCACCTACCCCTTTAACGATAAACCCAAAGTATCTTTTGCTACAATCCACTCATGATTTTTAAACTCTCTTTTTTCATACTATTGGCCACCATACCCTTCTTTGAAGGAGCGCCTATCTACGGTATTCCCTTTTGGGCAGTAGCTTCACTCTCTATCACCCTTGTCTATGCCATTTTCATTCTACTTAGTATTGAGTTGGAGTGGGAGCAACAAAAAGGGGATGAACATGAGTAGTGAAGCCCTTTTAAGCAGTGGTGGTATCTGGTTTTTGCTCATCTACCTCACATCTCTTATCTTAGTTGGTGTCGCTGGAAAGATCGCCTCTAAAGGTGACACCATGAGTGAGTTCTACCTTGGTGGTGCAGGTTTTGGCGTGACCATCCTCTTTTTGACCATGTACGCCACACAGTACAGTGGCAACTCACTTATAGGTTTTGCAGGTAGTAGCTATAGAGGGGGATGGTTCTTTCTCATCGCTGTTACATTTATGATCGCCATTGTGGCGGGTTACCTAATCTACGCACCCAAACTTTACCAACTCTCTCAACGTGAAAAGTTCATCACCGTAGGTGACTACATCAGCTATCGTTACAACAAACCTCTGCTCACCTATATCATCGTGGGCATTGGTATCTTTGCTCTGGCCAACTACATGCTCACCAACCTCAAAGCCATCGGCTATATCCTCACCTATGTCACCGGTAATTTCATTGGCTTTAGCGAAAGTATCATCGCTATGGCCATCATCATGGTGATCTATGAGACTTTAGGTGGTATGCGTTCTGTTGCTTGGACAGACGCCATTCAAGGGGTACTTCTCTTAGTGGGTGTCATCTTGATCTTCATCGTTGTTTGGATTACGTACGGCTCTATTGAGGCCAATCAAGAGCTGTTACAACAGGTACGTCCCGACTTCTTTGATGCACCCTTACTCAATACTCAAGTAAAATGGCTTAGTGTACTGCTACTCATCTTCTTTGGCATCAGTGTCTACCCTCAAGCCATCCAACGTATCTATGCTGCTCGTGATGAATCCACACTCAAACGCTCCCTTCAGCTTATGGTCATCATGCCTTTTTTAACCACACTACCCCTCATCATCATCGCCATCATCGGAGCTGCTCACTTTCCTGGACTTGATAAGAGCTCAAGTGAGCAGATCATCTTACTTATGCTCACTAAAGTCAGCCATATTGAAGGGATGAGCTATGTCATCACCCTCTTTGTCGCAGCAGCTGTTGCTGCCATCATGTCCACGGTAGACTCTGCTATGCTTGCCATCGCCTCACTCTTTACCCAAGATATCTACCATGCCAACCGTCCAGAGGCCTCACAAAAAGAGCTCACACTTGTAGGTAAACTTTTCTCATGGATCATGATGGCCTTCATGGTCTTTGTTGCCATCAATCTCAACACCACCATATGGTGGCTCATACAGATCAAACTAGAGATTCT
>Ga0256826_1002375_pt1 | contig 11500 bp, 2 predicted proteins | sample CV79metaG_FD_185975 | JGI IMG/M metagenome (GOLD analysis project Ga0256826, IMG submission 185975) | Hydrothermal vent microbial communities from East Pacific Rise, Pacific Ocean - CV79 | ecosystem: Environmental > Aquatic > Marine > Hydrothermal vents | place: Pacific Ocean: East Pacific Rise... | reverse complement strand
CCACTTCTATAGTAGAGTCAGGGATACATATGCCTCATGCGAACACTATGATAGTTGATGGTGCTGATAATTTTGGTATCGCAGATTTGCATCAGCTTAGAGGGCGTGTTGGACGTGGAGGAAAAGAGGGATATTGTTACTTTATGGTAAATGATAAAGAGCGTTTGAGTGACAATGCCAAACGAAGACTTATCGCTTTAGAGTCACATTCAGACTTAGGAAGTGGTGCAGTACTTGCTTTTCATGACTTAGAGATACGTGGTGGGGGTAATATTATTGGGGAAGCACAGAGTGGACATATAAAACAGATAGGGTATTCACTCTACTTGCGTATGCTTGAAGATGCCATTAAGGAGCTTTCAGGACAAGACAAAGAGGTGGCACAAAACATAGATATGAAACTCTCTATAGATGCTTACCTTAATGAAGAGCTGATAGAAGAAGATAGGTTACGCTTAGAGCTTTACCGTCGTCTCTCTCTTTGTGAAAGTACGGGTGAAGTGTATGAGATAGAGTCTGAAATAGCAGACCGTTTTGGTAAACTAGATACGATAACAAGACAGTTTATAGATGTTATAGTTATGAAAGTTTTAGCACGTGAAAAAGGTATATCTAAAGTCTCCTCTTATGGTGAAAATGTCTTTATAGAGTTTATAGAAGAGAGCAAAGAGAGAGTGACACTAAAGTCACCTAGTAAAGATGATGATGACATTATTGCTACAGCAATGAAGTATTTGAAGTAAATAAAGAGTCAAATTAATGTATAGAATTTTTTATCTTATCTTTACACTATTTGCTTTTACAGTTTCTATAAGTGCCGTGCCTTTAGTAACACTAAATAGTGAAAATACCAATATCGATAATTTTGAATTGGAATATTTTGTAGATAAAAATCAAAGTATGTTATTTGATGAAGTAAAAGAGAAAAACTTTCATAAGATAAACAGTCAAAGCAGTTTAGGTAAAAAAGCGATTATCACATGGTTAAGATTTAACATCGTAAACGATACAAAAGAGGATAAGAAACTTCTTTTACATAATAAAATTTCATACCTCTCTAAAGAGATGGAGTTTATTGAAATAGATGATAATGGTACATGTCAAAAATATAAAGTTACTTTATCTAAAGAGATAAATATGGAAATTATGCATGGAACAGATGCTATTTTTCCATTTAGTCTTAAAGCTCATAGTAAAAAGACGATTTATATTAAAAATAAAATGTTAGATTATCAGTATTTTAATATCGCTTTATATGATGAGAAGGCTTCAGATGAACGAATGAAGAAGAAACAGACCTATTATCTGTTGATATTAGGGATGTTAATTGCACTTATCGTATACCATAGTATACTTTATGTGGTGACAACCTATAAAGAGTATCTCTATTATATCTTATATCTAAGTAGTGCTTTCTTGTGGGAGATTCAACTCTCAGGAATTTTAGCTAGTGAATATAATTTTTACTATACCCCAAATACTGAATATATATTACTTATAGTGCTGTTTGTTCCTATCTTTTTAGTACTATTTACACAAAAAATATTTAATACAAAAGATAAGTACCTAAAAGAAGAGCGTATTTTAAATAGCATTATATGGCTCTTTATACTCAATATAATCATAGGAGTATTCAATATCTCATGGGCATTAAATATCGCTTCATATACTTATATGTATCTCTTTATTGCACTTATTTTATCTACTTATTTTATCTATAGAAAAGGAAATCCTTTAGCTCTTATATTTCTTATAGGAAATGGTTTTTTCTTACTCTTTACTTTAATCAACCTTCTTTTCTTTTTGGGAGCTATTCCTTATAATTGGTTTACTTACAACTCAGCACTTATAGGTATAATAATAGAATCATTGGTACTTGCACTGGTTATTTTGTATCGTATTCGCTTACTACAAAAGAGTGAAATAGAAAAAATAAAAATTATCGTACAGAAAGAAGAGTTAAAAAAAGCCAATGAAATACTACAAAGTAAAATAGATATAGCAGTTAAAGAGATAAAAAGGAAAGAGAAACAACTTCAACAACAGTCAAGATTGGCTCAAATGGGTGAAGCTATAAATATGATAGCCCATCAATGGTCTCAACCTTTAGGGGCAGTATCTGCTGTAGTAATGGGTATTCATTCTAAAATAGCACTAAATAAGTTTAACCTTGCTAGTTCAAAAGGACAAAAAGAGTGTACGGATTATTTGGATAATAAATTATATATTATAGATGAATATGTATCTGCGATGTCAGAGACTATCAATGATTTTAAAAACTTTTTTAAAAAACAAGATAAAACAGAATGCTTGTCTGTTAATCTAGTGGTAGAAAAAGCTTTATCAATGATAAGTATATCTTTAAATAAGCATAATATAAAGGTGACTTGTAAACTAAAAAGTCAAAAAGAGATAGCCCTTTTTAACAATGAAGTGATACAAGTAATATTAAATATTTTACAAAACAGTAGTGAAGCTTTTATAGATAATAAGATAAAAGAGAGAATAGTATTAATTTATACTTATGATATAAGTGATGAGGTCATTATAGCGATTCATGATAATGCAGGAGGAATACCTGAAAATATAATAGAGAATATTTTTGATCCTTATTATAGTACAAAGATGGATAAAAATGGAACAGGGATTGGGCTTTACATGTCTAAAATAATTATGGAAGATCATCATAAAGGTGAACTTTCAGTTAAAAACAAGAATAATGGTGTAACTTTTATGTTGAAATTCCCCTTATTAAAGGAGCTGTTATCGTAGATTTTAAATTACTTTTTTCTAAAACTAAAACACTTACATTACTTTTAGTAGAAGATTATGAACCTTTACGTAATGATATGGCAGAGATGCTAGAAGATTTCTTTGCCGTTGTGCATGTAGCTTCTAATGGTAAAGAAGCACTTGATACTTATCAAAGGTATTTTGATGAACATGAAAAATATTTTGATATAGTGATTACTGATATTGAAATGCCTATAATGGACGGTATAGAGTTGTGTGAGTTGTTATATAAGATAGAGAAAAAACAGCAAATTATTGTACTCTCTGCATATACAGAAAGAGAGTACCTTTTAAATCTTATAAACCTCGGCGTGGCAAAGTTTATTATTAAGCCTGTAAAGTATGAAGAACTTATCGATGCTTTACATAGTGTAAGTCAAGAGTTACAGCCATTAGAGAAACTAAAAATTGATAAACATAGTGAGTTAATTTATTTAGATGAGACACATATCTGGAATCAAGAGCTAGGACTACTTTTTCACAATGAAGTAGTAGTAGAATTAACAAAACATGAACTGCAGTTACTTCAGTTTTTCATAGATAGGAAAAATAAAATTAGTACAACAGCAGATATCTTAGAAATGTTTTATTTAGATAATATAGATATACATGAAAATACTATTCGAAATTTAGTCTTCAAATTAAGAAAAAAGCTACCGAGTAACTCTATTAAAAATGTCTATGGTATGGGATATATGTTTACTATATAATCAATATAAGATTTATTGGGTATAAAAATATTTTTTTTAAAAATATCAGTATATTAGTATCATACCTATGTTAGAATACTAGATTATACTATTGATAATGCCAAACTATCTGTGAAGGTAGGACGGAAAGCTACGGATCTTACTCCCCCCTCATAGGAATAGACCGCCGAGCCACCTTGATATTACATAGATGTTTGGAGTGCTAAAAAGATTTTTATACTCCTTATTATCAACAACAAAATAATGAACTTAAACGAAGTTCTATCACAACATACCACCTAAAGGGGATAATAAAATGAATAGTAACACTTTAACTCAAATGCCAAAAAGCATATTTCAGTTTATACTACTTTCAGTTATTTTTAGCTTTGTATTTACAGGCAATTTATTTGCTTCACGAGATATGCAACCTACCGTATTTACCGATAGCATGGACCCTGTACCTGCTAACGGAGAATTTGATTATGAATTAACATTAACCAATAACGGTGATGAAGATGCACTTAACACAGAACTTAATGTAACCATACCAAATGGATTTACATATATAAGTAACTCTCTTGATGCAGAGTGTAGTTTAACTGGAGATAATCCAAGTACAGGAGATACAAATGTAACTTGTAATTTTGGAACTTTTGCAGGAAATTTAAGTAAACATTTGAATATTACCCTTACAGCAGGTACTGAAACTAAGGTATTTCAATCAGATGCAAGTATTTATTGTGATGATGATGCCAATACAGCCAATGATACTGAGCTAGTTAAAACCACTATAAAAGTAAGTTCTGATTTAAATCTTACAAAAACAAGTCTTACTAATCCTATTGCTGCGGGTGGTATAGAAACTTATGAATTTGTAGTAGGTAATAAAGGTCCTTATAAAGCTACAGAGGTAACTGTTACAGATACATTACCCTCTGGCTTAAGTTTTAGGGGTAATACTACAGGTTCAGGATGGAATTGTTCAGCAAGTGATCAAGATGTTACTTGTACTTACTCAAATGAATTAGATGTTAATACTAGTAGTACTTTTACTTTTGATACTAAAGTTACTACGAATATAGTAGGAACATTAAGTAATGTTGCTGTAGTTAGTGCCAAGGAGATGGAAGTAGATTCTGATGATAATAATGGTACAGATGATTTGACAGTGACAGCTGGTACAGATATGAGTATCACTAAGTCTAAAGTAGAAGATCCTGCTATAGAAGAACATACGGTTACTTTTGAGTTAGTAGTTAAAAATGAAGGACCTATGGTAGCTGATGATGTTATAGTAACAGATACACTACCTAGTGGGTATAGTGATATTACAGCTAATGGGACTAATTGGAGTTGTTCTATATCAGATCAAGAAGTTTCTTGTACACGTGATGATTCAATGAATGTAGATTTATCAGAAACTATTACTATTACAGCTACAGCACCTACGGTTACGGGTGCTGCAGACGGTCATACCAATACAGCTGATGTTAATACTACAACAGATGATCCAATACCAAGTAATGATAGTAGCACAATTAATTATACCTTATGGGCAGATCAAGCAGATTTGGAAGTATTCAAATCTAAATCACCAGATCCTGTTGCAGTTGGTTATGAAGCAATTTCAACTATTACTGTTAAAAATAATGGACCTCAAGATACAGATGGTGTTCAAGTAGTAGATGTATTAGATGAGAATGAAAGCTATCAAGAGTCTAGTGGTACAGATTGGAATTGTACTTTAGCTGATGATAATGTAACAGTTACTTGTGATTATAGTGAAAACTTACCTTATAAGGATACCACACCTACTTTAACTATTATTACAATACCAACTACTGGAGATACTAATCTTAGTAATACAGCATGTACTGGTGGTTCAGGTGGAAGTAGAGAACCAAATATAGAAGATGAATTTGAATCTAATGACTGTACAGGCGTAGGAATTTTGGCTACAGAAGAGCTTACAGATATTAAAGTGACAAAAATTACTAGTGATGATACTATTGAAGTAGATGAAAATAACTTTACATATACAATGATAGTAGAGAATGTAGGGCAAGATATGGGTGAATCTGTAAAATTCACAGATATTATCCCTCAATACATAGGAGAACATGGAACTAGACCTGCTACTGGAATTTCTTTTACTACTACAGCAGGTACATGTGAACATGACGCAGGAACAGTATCTTGTGATTTAGGTAACATGGATGTAAATGACAGTATAGAAATCAATGTAACTGTAACAAGACCAATGAAAGATGGACTAAAAACAAATACAGCAAAAGCTTACTCTGAACTTACAGGTGACACAAATAGAACAAATAATGAAGATAGTGTAGCTGTTACAGTTAAAGAGATATCAGATATAGAGTTAGTTGAAAAATTGGTCACATATGCAGAGGGTAATGATACTCATATATTAGCAGGAACAGAGGCAATTTACACCATAAAAATTAGAAATAATGGTCCATCTATAGCAAGAGATGTTAATATTTCTGATGTTTTCGATGGAGAAAGCTTTACTTATATCTCTTATGAAGCAAGTAAAGGTACTTGTAGTTATAGTGAAGAAAATCGAACACTTAATTGTCAGTTAGGTAATATAATCTATACAGATACAGAGACTATTAAAGTAGTTATTCGTCCAGATCATAACGCAACAGTAACAGACGATTGGGAAATCACTAATATCGCAAGTGTAGTAACATCTTCAATAGAATCAAATACTACTAATAATGATAAGAACCAAACACTTTCTGTTCAACTAGGTGAACTAGATCTCTCTATAGAGATTAATGAAGCACCAACTTTTCAAGAGCCTGTACCTTTCGACCCTGATAACAATGAGAGTAATGTTATAGTCTACGAAGTTGTAGTTCAAAACCTTGGACCATCACTTGCAACAGACATTAACTTTAGTGTACATGTCAATAAGGTATCTCCTGATAATGATCAAAATTTAACATTTTTAAGAGATACATCAAATGAAGATGGAACAGATGATGGCAATGGTAATATCTGTAGTGACCCTGATCCTAAAACATTTGAGGTAAATGCATCAGCACCAATGATTTATTGTATCCCTCCTGATTTAGATGTAGATCATGAGTATAAAAGATACATTGTTTATCATATAGGTAATGCTCCTCACTTGGTTTCTGGAGATGTCTATAAGGTAGATGTAAATGTTACAACTAAAGAGACCGAGCTAGAGTATGCTAACAATACTGAAGATGAAAGAACAACAGTTAGGATTAAAACAGATCCACAGATGATAAAAACTGTTTCTAAGTCTGCAGTAGAGATAGGTGAAGATTTTAACTATACACTTCAAATTATCAATAATGGACCAGGATATAGTCCAAATACAGATATAGAAGATAGTTTACCAGAGGGTATGGAGCTAACAGGTACACCAACTCCACAGCAAGGTAGTTGTACAGGAGATGCTGGAGATAAAAGTTTTACCTGTAACGTAGATAGTAGTGACGGAACCTTGCACAGTCAAGAGGGTGAACCAGGTGGTATATCTGAAGTTAATATTACTGTGCCTGTGAAATTTGTAAGCTATGAAGGTACAAATGGAAGTACAAGTTATATTAGTATAAATGAGGCTTGTGTATCTACTACTGGACCAGATAAAAATCTAAGTAATAACTGTAATGAAGTAAATGTAACTGTATATGCACCTGCTTGGATAGGTGATAGAGTATGGTTAGATAGAGATGGTGATGGTAAAAATGATGATGGTTATTATGTTGAAGGTGTTACTGTAAATCTCATAAACGATAGTGGTACAGTGGTCGATACAACAGTAACTGACTCTGATGGTAAATACCATTTTGATATTAATCACGCAGATGAGTACAGAGTAGAGTTTAATCTTACCTATATTAATGGTGAAGATTTAACAGGTAAAGTATTTGCAACAGAACAAAATGCTACTGATAATGATAGAGATTCAGACATTAATGCTTCAGGAAGTACAGAGTTATTTACCGTTAACTATGGTGATGTAAATGATACTATAGATGCAGGTATCTATCACTATACCAATATAGGAGATAGAGTCTGGGTAGATGAAAATGGTGATGGTAATCAAACTACAGGAGAAGATCACTATATAGCAGGTGTAGATGTAACACTATGGCTTAGAAATAGTGATGGAAGTTATACTCAAATTAAAGAAGATATAAATGGTGATCCTATAGGTACAGATGGTGTACTCACTACTAATGGTGATGGTAAATATCTATTTGAAAAAATAAGACCAGCTAAATATAGAGTAAAATTTAAAAAATCAACACTTCCTCCTGAGTATGTTTTTACCGTTCAAAATGCTTATCCTTATACATGGAATGTTGATAAATTAGACTCTGATGCAGGTAGAAATAGTGGATATACAGAATATCATACAATTAAAGCATATAAAAAAATTAATACAAATTATAAGTATAGATATTTTGATGCAGGTATTTATATCCCCGTAAGTATCGGTGACCATGTGTGGCATGATCATAATGGTGATGGTATACAAGATAGTGATGAGAGAAATATCTCTGATGTTAATGTGACTTTACATTATGAGTCTAATGATAGTATCGTTAAGTATGAACAAGATGGTACAGAGATAGGTACAGAGGGTGTAATATCTACAGATGAAAATGGTAGTTATCTCTTTAAAAATCTGCCACCTGGTAGATATTATGTAGAGTTTGAAACACCATCAGGATATGCACATACTTTACAAGATGCAGCAGATGCAAATGATGCAAATGACTCTGATGTAGATGCAGATACTAACAGAACTATAGTATACGAGTTAACTTCAGATGAAGATAATCTTAGCGTAGATGCAGGGTATTTTATAGAGATAAAACTAGGTGATAAAGTTTGGTATGATGATAACTATAATGGTATTCAAGATGATAATGAGAGTAATGTAACAGGTGTAACGGTAGAACTTTATACGGATGGTAATGCAACAGGTATTGAACAAAATACTACTGCTACAGGATATCTCTTTGAACATCTAGCACCCAATCATACATATAGTGTTAAATTTTCAAATATACCAGCAGGATATTACTACACTAAACAAGATGAAGGTGATAATGATGATATTGACTCAGATGCTAATGCTAGTGGGTATGTGTCAGAAGAGACTCCACATGTAGTATCTAGTGATGAAAACTTGAGTTTTGATGCAGGTATTTATAAACCAATAGTAATAGGTAACAAGGTATGGGAAGATACCAATGCAGATGGTATTCAAGATGCTAATGATTGGGATTTAGAAGATGTAAGAGCTACTATAGTTATAGATGGAACAGTTTACCCAGATATAAATACTACTACTGATGCCAATGGTATGTATCTTTTTGATGCAAGTTATATGCTTAAGCCTGGACATAGATACGCAGTACAATTTAGTGAATTACCTACCGATACAGATAGACCATATTTAGTATCACCTCAAAATGTAGGTAGCGATGACACTATAGATTCTGATATAGATGATACTAACACTACAGATGAGACAGCAGTAATGATGTCAGGTGATAGTGATATGACATTAGATGCTGGTTATTATAGATTGGGGCTAGTAGGTGATAGAGTATGGTACGATACAAATGGTGATGGTAACCAAACCTCTGGTGAATTAGGTGTTCCAGATGTTAATGTTACACTGTGGTATGAAGATAATCATACACAAGTTACTCATGATGTTTATGGTAATGAATTTGGTGGTACTGGTACAGGTGGTATAGTAACTACAGATAGTCGAGGTGTATATAAATTTGATAATCTTATGCCAGGTGTTACTTACTATGTTGAGTTTAACAAATCTACACTACCAGAAGATTATGTATTTACACAAATAGATTTTCTTGATGACAATGGTTCATCAGATTATACAGATTCCGATGCCAACAGAACTACGGGTATCACAAAATGGGTTTATGTATATTCAGATGCCAATCGTACATGGATGGATGCAGGTATCTATGTACCTATAAATATAGGTGATAGAACTTGGTTAGATAGTAATGGAGATGGTATTCAAAATAATAATGAATCTAATCTCAGTGGAGTAAAAGTAGAGTTGATGAATGATGGTTGTACTCTACTTATCTCACATGATCAAAACAGTAGTGCAGAGTTTAACAATACACAAATTACAGATGGTAATGGTGAGTATCTATTTACTAACCTAGCACCAGATACATATTGTTTAAAATTTACAGCTCCAACAGGATATGTGATAACTATTGAAAATAATGGAACTGATGATAGTATTGATTCAGATATAGATAATGCACATACACAAATAGGTACAACAGGTAATTATACCTTTAACTCAAGTGATGATAATATAAGTTTTGATGCAGGGTTCTATATACCAGTATCTGTAGGTGATAGAGTATGGGTAGATAGAGATTATAATGGTATTCAAGATGCAAATGAGAGTAATCTCTCAGATGTAAATGTTACGTTATATAAAGATGGTACAGAGATAACGAGTACGGAGACAAATGCAACAGGTGAATATCTATTTACTAATTTACCTATAGGTCATAGATACAGTGTAGGGTTTGATTTAACTGCGTACAATAGCACAAATGGTACAAACTATAAAGTAACACTGCAAAATCAAAGTGATGATACAAATGACTCAGATGTAGATAGTTCTACCTATATGTCAGATGCTACACCACTTATGGTATCTGCTGAAGACAACCTTACCTTAGATGCAGGAGTTTATGAACCACTAATTATAGGTAATCTAGTGTGGCATGACAAAAATGGTAATGGTATGCAAGATGATGGAGAGAATGGTATAGAAGATGTTAATGTAACATTAATAATTGATGGTCAATTACAAGATGGTACAGCAGGTCAGGAAGATATATGGGTAGAGACTAACTCTTCAGGAGAGTACCTATTTGATGACAGTTACGATTTAAAACCAGACCATAACTATAGTGTACAGTTTAGTAATATACCAGCTAATTATGTATTTACTACTCAAAATGTAGTAGGAAGTAGTGACACAAATGATTCAGATGCTAACCGTACTGGAGAGAGTGTAACTGCAACGCCTACTATGTATACAAATGAGGAAAACCTATCTTTAGATGCTGGTCTTTATATACCAGCGAGTATAGGAAATAGAGTATGGATAGATGAGAATGGTAATGGTATACAAGATGTAGGTGAAGCAAATCAGAGTGATGTAAATGTTACACTATATAAAGCAGATGGAACACAAGTAGTAGAAGATATAGATGGTAATGTATTTGGTGTAGCAGGAGTTATAGAGACAAATGTATCAGGAGAGTATTTATTTGATAACCTAAAACCAGGAAGTTATTATGTCGAGTTCAATAAATCAACTTTACCAATAGATTTTGTATTTACAACTAAAGGATCAGGCACAGCTACAGATAGTGATGCAAACAGAACCAATGGAAGAACAGATATCACAGTACTAGACTCTAACGAGCATGATATGAGCTGGGATGCAGGTATCTATAAACCAGCACAGATAGGTGACCGTATATGGATTGATACTAATGCCAATGGTATTCAAGAATCAGGAGAAGATAGTTTATCTGGCGTTGATGTAAATGTAACACTCTATAATGACGATGATACTCTGATTAAATCTGAAACAGTATCGGGTGGAGCATATATGTTCACAGATTTGATTCCTGATGGTTACTATGTTAAGTTTACATTACCAAGTGGATATGAAGTATCGGTAAAAAATACTACCGATCATGGAACTACAGAAAATAATGACTCAGATGTAGATGCTACAACCATGAAAACAGATATAAAAATCTTGGTATCTGGCGAGTCAAACAGAACAATAGATATGGGACTCTACCAAACAGCAACAATAGGTAACCGAATATGGTTAGATACAAACGCAGATGGTGTACAAGATGGAAGTGAGCTAAATGTAACAGAGAGTGTTACAGTAGAGTTACACTATGATG
>Ga0256826_1002374_pt1 | contig 11500 bp, 7 predicted proteins | sample CV79metaG_FD_185975 | JGI IMG/M metagenome (GOLD analysis project Ga0256826, IMG submission 185975) | Hydrothermal vent microbial communities from East Pacific Rise, Pacific Ocean - CV79 | ecosystem: Environmental > Aquatic > Marine > Hydrothermal vents | place: Pacific Ocean: East Pacific Rise... | reverse complement strand
CAGTAGAGTTCTCTTTTAAATCAACTAAAGCACTTAACTGTAGTGTACTTTGTGAATTTTCACCTCTGAGTTCATCATAAAAATATCCATTAGCAAACATCTCAACAATAGAGGTTTGAAGTACCCCCTTAAAATCATACTCTCCTTGATCATTTTTAATAGTAGTAGCATAACTATTTCCTGTTTGATATAACTCTTTATCTAATTCATAAATCGTTAAAGTTGTACCTGTTAAATATGCCCCTTTTTGAATTTTACCGTGAACATCTACTTGAATAGATTGTTGTTCTGTTTCATTGTGATTATTATCTACAATATTTTCAAATTCATTATCAATTTTACTCTCTTTCTCTTTACTACTTGTCTCAACAGTTGAGTTTATATCTGTAATGATTTCATTATCAGTCTCATTTTTAATAAAAGAATCATAATAGAATGGCATTGTCAAATTATTATCCCCTTTAAAAATTGGAAAAGTTGCTATTGAGATTTGAGTACCATCTTGTTGTAATAATATTAAATCAAAATCATTTGAAGTTACATAATTAGCATTTATATCAGCTTTTCCTAGAGTATTAAAACTCTGTTTTGGATTATAAATATTAAAATCACTAGCTTCATATCTTCCATTTTCTTTTAAAGAGAGAACAGTTTTTATATCTAGTATTTCTTTTTCATAACTTTCTTTGTCAATAAAAATAGGATAGAGTATTAATGTTTCATTTTCATCTAGTAATACTATGCTATTATTAAAATCTTTTAATTCAAAAGAGATACTTGCTTTAGTAGTTTCAGCACCATCAAAATCAATCATATTACCTTTAAACTTATCTTCAAAATTAAATTGTTCAACACTCTTTTGCTCTATCTTATTTATAGATGATAGAAACTCTGTTATCATAGTGTTGAAACTATTTTCAACTATAATTTCACTATTCCCTGTAATAGTTTTCATTAAGCTAAGGATTGTATCTGTACTTTTTTGTGCTTCATCTTCTGCATCAAATTGATACTCTTTTGAAATTGCAGATGGAGCTTTTTTTATCTCTGTTGCAGAACTATTCTCAAAATTTAATAACCAGATATCAAAATCGTCAAATGTCTTGTCTTGTGTATCTTCCAATAACCAACCAAACATTTTTGTTAATGGTTCTTTTTGAAATACTCCTAAACTTGCCTCTCCTTTTACCTGCATAAAAAGATTAATCATAGCTAACGATGCTAAAGGTTTCATCTTTGAAGAGGGTTCTATTTTAGTTCCTGATGAAAATTGTAAAATAGATTTATCACTATCTGAAGAGGGAATACCATTTGCTAAACTAGCTCCTAACTCTTCAACTATAAACCCCATTGAATCTGAATTTTCACTTATTCTTGCTGTAAAATCTGTTGCACTTTCATCATCTTTTACAATAAAAGGTAGAGCTAAAATCTTCTCTTTAGTCTCTTTTATATTTGTACCATCAAATGAAATAAAAATTTTATTTGTATCTTCCCATATCATCTGTGAAAAGCTTTCTTTGATAAGATCAGATTTAAAAACATTAACAATATTTGTAACAGAAGTTTCAATACTATCATCCATAACAGTATTATAAACCCCTGTGGACGTAAAAATATCTGTAGTTGCATTTTTATCATCTATTTTACTTAATGTTTTTCCTAACTCTTCCATTGTAATAGTATGCTCTTTTGCAATTATCATAGCATCGATAACATTAGATGGGATGATAGTTTTACTATATTCTATATAATCTTTATACCAATCCTCATTCCCTTGTAGACTCTTTAAATCATTTTTGGGATCTATAACTCGTATAGTAAAATCATCCCCTACCTCTGATAATTTATATATCTTTCCTGGGAGTTCACTTTTTCTAGTTTCATCTAATGGAATATATATAATTAAATTTCCTTTACCATCATGAACAGGAAGACCTATCTTTACAAAGCTTTCAATAATCCCATATTTAATCTCTGCTAAAGCATTACTTAACTCTCCTTGGAGGTCTGCTTTGCTAATTGTTATACTGTTAAGTTGCTCTTTTTTCATAGAACTCTCAAGCATTTTAAATGTATTTGATACTGAAGAATTTTCAAACTTTTTTATAACAAAATTTTCTTTTTCTTCCCTTTTCAATAATTGTTCTTGCGTTACGTTATTATCAAAAGTTTCTGTTGTTTCAAACATTTTAAGGTTTATATCTATTTTACCTGAAGCAATATCTTTTTTAAGATTTTCAACAGTAGTATCAAAGTTCTTTTCAAAATCTTCTATTATATGGAAGATGGCAGTTTTAAGAGAATCAGCTGTTACACCTAATGATTCTAATTTTTTCATACTTGTTTTTACTTCAGTAATAACAACACTAAAACGTTCTTTAATTAAAGTAGCAATAGGGTCAATAACACCAACTTCTATTTCAGTTGAAAGTTTGACAGCTGAAAGTTCTACTGTTTTTCCATTCTCTTGGATAAGTGTTCTAATTAGGTATTGATTATCAGATGAAGAAATATTTTCATCTATAAAATCTGTATCATTTATGCTAAATGCACAATTTGTTTGATTTACTTCTATCGATTCTTTTAAAAGAGCTGTTTTATACCCAATATCATCAATACTATATAACTGAATAGTTGCATTAGTTCCACAATTAAATTTTTTTAGTGTATCAGCTTTTGCTATATTTCTAGTAAGTGATTTTTTTGTAGCACTATTTGTTAAATCGATGCTACCTGTGAGTATCTCTTGAGTTTGAATTTTCTTTTTTTCAACAGGATTTTGATTTTCTACTTCTGTCATAGATGTATCGGAGTAAGTACTACCACCATTAGAACAACCAATAATCCCTAAATTAAAAATTGTTACAAAGGATACTATCGATTTATTTATATATGTTTTTTTCATCTTTTATCTTAACACGAAGGTGCAATAGTTTCAATAATATCACCTTTTCTCTGAAGAAGAATAACATTATTTTGAGATGCTAACTCTTTTACATCTTCATTCATATTGAAACTAGCTAGTCCTAAATGATGAGTATAATCTTTATATTCTGGATAGAGTTTTTTAAAGTTTTCATATTTTTTAGTTATCAATTTTTCCACATCACGTGTATGAGCTTTATATTTAGTTTCTATGATAGCTATATCTTTTCCATTCACTAATAAAATATCATATTCATCTTCTACTTTATTTTTACTTCTTGTCACATTCTTATCTATGAAATCATAGTGTATTCCATTGAGAGATGTTTTAGATTTAAGAGAGTTATAAAAAAATTCCTCAGCTATATCTCCTTGATTGTTTGAGATATTTCCAACAAGTCTTGTGACTCGTTTTAATGTTTCTTGAGTTTCTTTCATCTTTTTATCTGTCTCTTCCTGAGATGCTTCAAGTCTTAAACCCATCTCTTCTTGAGATGTTTTCAACTCCAATATTGCTTGTGCTAAGTCTTCTTTTGTAATCATAATCTTCTCTTTTAAATTAATTTTTTATTCTTAACTTTTTGATTGTCTATAAACTTTTACCCCATCTATTTTATTTGGAAGTTTACTATTAAGTTCAAACCTGTAACAACTTGCTTCAATATTCCCATTTTTAGGTGTTTGAATGTAGATAAATTTATTTTTATTATATATCCAGTTTTTATCAAATTGAAAATAATAGTGCTCTTTAAAAATTACTATTATCTCATTTGACAAAGGAGATTCTAAATTTGGATAATACATAGAAACCATAGGATCTGCTATATTTGTAATATCTGTATATTGCGATGCTAAAGATATCCCATTTGCATCATCACTACTTAAAGCTTTATCACTATTTGATATTTTAGAATACGCATTTTCTTCTGAACATGCTTGTTGGTCTAAAATTGCATCAGAAGAATGAAAAGGATCTTTATCTATCTCTATTGAAGTTATATCAATTTTTACAATTTCAATAATATCAGAATTATTATTATCTAATAGTTTTTCAATCGCTTTTTCTTGCTGTTCATCAATCACTTTTTGTATATTATTTAAGTTTTTTTCATTTGTTTCTATATTTTTAGAACTATTTTGTAATGCTTTTTTTAACTCTTCAAATTGTTCAATTACAAAATTTTTATCGTTACTGGGAATGGAAATAGTATTTTGTGCTTCTAATGCAATTAAAGACTGCTCTAAATTTAATTTATAACCTATAAGATTTTCTTTAATATCTTCTTGTAAAAGAATTGTATTTGTACTATTAGCATCAAGATATTTTTCTACAATCTTTTGTAATATATTTTTGGCATGTTGTATCTCTTGGGTTTTAATAAATAATGTTGTATCTGTTAGAGGGTCTTTATTTATATCTTCTAAACTTATAGCTAATATATCAGCTATATTTTGTTGAATATCTTCTAAATTTAGAGAACTATTTATATCTCTATTTAAAAAAGAGTTTGTTACCAAATCTGTTATAGGTGAAATAACAATAGGATTAGATAATTGAGTATCAGTAATAGTCGTTCTTAATTGTCCAACTAATTTTTTACCCGTAGCAGTATCATTTCCATCATAAGCAATAATATTAATAGTACTATCTCTCTCTACAATTACATTATCTAAGATAAATTGTCCATTGCTTTTTGAGATAGTTTTTGATTCATTTATATCACATTGAGAATTATTATTTTTATCTGCACAGACTGTTGCCCCATCAATATATCCATCAACTACTACTCCTGCAACTGTTGAACCTGTTGTGATTACCATATATTCAGAAGAGTCACATGCTACTAAAAATAGAGAAAATGTACTGATTAAAACGATTTTTATATAAATTAACATTATAACTTGCCTTAAAATATAAATTTTACATTATAATAGCATAAAAGCTTCAAAATATATGTTAAGTTTATTTATTTTTAGTCGATATAGTACTATTACTAAAGGAAGTAGGAATACCATCATGAAACTTATAACTATTCTCTTATTAACATTTTTTATTTCTCAAACTCTTTTGAATGCTAAAGATATATATATACAGGTAACATCAACTTCAAGTAAAAATACATTACGTGCTATCAATAATCATTTCAAAAAGATGAAACTTAAAATGATTTATAAAACTACTAGCACAAAGTATTTTATCTATTCTGGCCCTTATACTAATGAAAATGATAGTACTATTGCTTTAAAAAAAATCAAACACTATTTTCCACAAGCACGTATACCACATCGTAAAAAAGATAAAGATGATGGTACTTATCTTAATATAGCCATAGGATATTCATCTACACCATCTACACATGAAGTACAAACAGGTTGTGTAATTATTGATATACCAAATAATAAAGGTATTAGTTACAATATTGATGGTGGGTATACTTTTAAAAATGGTTTTGCAATAGGTTTTGGTTATTTAAGATTTGATGCAACAGATTTACTCTTTGATAATGTATACGGTTCTATAAATTATAGATTTAATGATTATAGCAGTTTTATTCCCTATGTTGGTGCATTGGGTGGGTATAGTAGTTTAAAATGGTTTACTGACCCTATCCCAAATCCAGTAGAAGGTTCAAATAATGATAGTAGCTCTTTCCTCTTTGGAACACAAACAGGAGTTATCTATAAGATGTCAGGTATCGTCTCACTTTATATAGGATACCAATGCTTATTTATGAATCATATTACAAATATTACAGTAGATTCTAAAAATAGGTCTAAACTTAAACATAATACACTCCATACTATGCAGATAGGATTTCATTTTTAATTTTTTTATAATGAGATAATTTTTATCTCTATTCTTCTATTTTTCTCTCTTCCAGCTTTAAGCATATTAGATGCAATAGGTGAACTTTCTCCCATATTGTAAACCATTACTCTTGAACTATCTATTCCAGCTTTCTTTAATATTTGTAAAACTGTTTGTGACCTTTTTTCAGAGAGTTTTAAATTATATCTTTTACTTCCTATCGAATCTGTAAATGATTTTAATACTATCCTATGTTTAGGAAATTTTTTTAAATTTTCAATTACACTTTGAAGATAGAGTTGAGATTTTTCTGCTAAATCTTCTGACTTATAAGCAAACCTAATAGTAATTTTATTTAGTTCCTTAGGTTTATTTATTTTTTTTACTTTTAGATTCTTTTTTACTTTTTCAGATTTTACTATCTCTTTAGAGATATTCATATCTATACTATTTTTTTTATTTATAATAGCTATTTTGACTATCTTCTTTTTATCTTCTTCTATATTTTCCATACAGCCATCATCATCAACAATGACATATTCTAAACTGTTAGGACATCTATCTAGTCTATCGACAACGGCATCATTATCACTATCTTTAGCACAGCCAAATTCATTAACAATTTCACCCACTACACTATTTGGACAACTATCCAATCTATCAGCAATTTTATCATTATCACTATCTTTAGCACACCCATCTTTATCAACTATCTCATCTTCAATACTATTTGGACATTTATCTAATCTATCTATCACAAAATCATCATCACTATCTTTAGCACACCCTAACTCATCAACAATTTCACCTTTTACACTATCAGAACAGTTATCTAACATATCAGGAATACCATCACCATCACTATCTGTAGAATCCGTTAATGCTTGGTTAATTGTGACTATATCATCCAAATTTACACTTGGAACTTCAATGTCAAGTAACCCATCATCTGTTTCTATATGGTAAATATCTACTGTGTCTTTATCCATAGAACGACCAAATATGTATTTTAAACCAAATGAAAGAGAAAGTGTTCCTGTATGTGTAAATTTTACATCATATTGAGGTTGTAGATTGACTTTACGTTGATAAAGTAAATATTTTGTATTTATATTAAACTCTAGTGCATCACTAAATGGGAACTCTATTCCTAGATGTAAACCACCAGTAGGCCCCTTTTTAGAATAGTTTTTTTCATCATCATTAAAGTTCCATTTAAACTCACTATATCCTAGAAGAATACCTGTATAAAAATCAAATTTTTCAAAATTATCATATCTATTTAATCCAACAAAAATTGAATTACTATCAATAGCATCATTTTTACTATATATATAATTAAAAGTAGGTTTAAAATTATTATTTTCAAAAAAATGATTTATAACAGAATATAGTTCTATATTATAAAAAATTGTTTTTGGTTTATCAATATCTATTTTTTCACCTGTATAAAACATTTTTGCATAACCAATATTCATACCTATCGATTCTACTGAGCTATCTTGAGCCAAAAGAGTAGCCGACATGATGATGTTTGACAATAAAAATATAGTCGTATTTTTTTTTAAATTCATAGAGATTTACCATCCAATATTTAGAAAGAATTATGCCATATATTCTAATTCCTTATGCTTAAAATTCATTTTTATTGAATATAATAAAAAAAAAGGTAAAAAATGAAAACAGCAGTAGTAACAGGTGCAAGTAGTGGGATAGGAAAAGCTATAACTTTAAAATTACTCCAATTGGATTATAAAGTTATTGGGTTAAGTAGAACCATTAGTGAAGAACTCTTTAATCATCCAAATTTTAGAGCTATACAAGTAGATTTAAGAGAATATAAAGAGCTATTAAGAGTTTCTAAAGAGTTAGATAAAGAACCTATTTTTATTCTTATAAATTCTGCTGGTATCGGAAAATTTGAACCCCATGAGGAACTATCTTTTCAAACTATAACAGAAATAAGCTTTTTAAATCTTACAGCACCAATGTTACTTACAAAAACATTTCTTAGAGAACTAAAAAAGAATAGTGGTTACCTGATAAATATAAATTCTATTGAAGCGATACGAGCAAGTAAATTTGCTGCTGTATATTCAGCCACAAAAGCTGGTTTAAAAGCTTTTAGTGATGCACTTTTCGAAGAAACAAGAAAGACAGAATTAAGTATAACAAATATAAATCCAGATATGACAGAAACAGACTTTTATGATAGTTTACGATTTCAGCCTAGTGTAAAGGAGGAGGAAAAACTTTTTGCAACTGATATAGCAGATGCAGTTGAACACATAATAACAATGAGGAAAGGTGCCGTTGTGACAGATTATACTATACGAAGTTTGAAGTTTGGAATAAGAAAAAAAACTCCGTGCAAAGCACAGAATTTTTGTTAAGATACTAGAACATGAGGAACGATGAGAGGATAACGTTTCATTTTTCTATAAATATGTTTTCTAACGATTTGACGAAGGTCATTCTCTAAAGCACGAGTATTTTCAAGCATACCATCTTTAAGATGAAGTAGAAAATGCTCTAAAACATCTTCCATCTCTTTAGCAAAAGCTTTATCTTGTTTATTTGCTACTATACCAAATGTTGTAACTTTAGGTTTTGCAGTCATTTTAGAGTGTTGAGCATCTACTTGAGCAACTATCATCACTATACCATCAGATGCTAGTTTTTGACGGTCAAGTACTATATCATCCTCTATCTGATGATTATTTTGATTGTCTATATAGGTTTTACCTGTTTTAACTGTTTTAACTTTTCTCATAAACTTAGGAGCTACTTCTATCTGTTCCCCATCTGTCATAAGTAAGATATTTCTTTCAGGAATACCACACATCATACCTGTATCTTTATGCTTCATAACATGATTATATTCACCATGAACAGGTAAAAAGAATTTAGGATTTACTAGACGTAACATAAGTTTTTGCTCCTCCATAGAAGCATGACCTGAAACGTGAATATCTTTGTCCATTGCTACTCTTGCACCAGCACGTTGAAGATGGTTAAGCATACCAGATATAGAACCTTCATTTCCAGGAATAGCACGTGATGAAAGAACAATAAGGTCTGTTGGTTTTATTTTAATATGTCTATGTTCACCAATCGACATTCTAAAAAGAGCAGAATTTGCTTCTCCTTGAGAACCTGTTGTTACTATAAGAACATCTTTATCATTCATACTAGAGATTTCATCAGCATCTACAAATATATTTTTGGGAAATCTTATATAATCATATTGCATAGCTATCTCTATGTTACGTTCCATAGAACGACCAATTACACAAATTTTACGGCCATATTTTAAACCATATTGAATAGCTTGTTGTACACGGTGAATATTTGAACTAAATGTTGAAAGAAGAACACGTCCTTCAGCTTTGGCAAAAATTCTATCTAATGCAGGAGCAACACTCAGTTCTGAACCTGTTGGATTAGGGTTGTGAGAGTTTGTTGAATCACTTAAAAGACAAAGCACACCTTTATCTCCATAATATGCTAAACGATGTAGGTCAGCAGTATATCCATCCACAGGAGTATAATCTATCTTGAAATCTCCTGTATGTATAACTGTTCCAGCATCAGTTGTAATAGCTAAAGAAGAACTATCTAAAATAGAGTGAGTCATATGCATCCACTCTATTTTAAAATCATTTCCTATCTCATATATTTTTCTTTTTTCAATAGGATTAAAATGACGACGAGCCTCTTTTATATGATGTTCATCAAATTTATTACCTATCATAGCAAGTGGTAAAGGTGTCGCATATATAGGAAATTGCATCTCTTTATAGAGATAAGGCATCGCTCCAATATGGTCTTCGTGTGCATGAGTGATAATAACAGCAACTATTTTATGTCTAATTTCACGAATATATGCAAAATTTGGTACTAATATATCAACACCGTGCATATCTGAATCTGGAAAACTCATACCAACATCGACTAAAATAGCCTCTTTTTCTGTTTCAAAAACAGTGATATTTCCACCAATCTCACCAAGTCCACCAAGTGGAGTTATACGAATTTTTGCATTTGAGTTTAAATCTAATTTATAATGAGGATTAAGTCTCTGTTTGTGACCCTCTTGATTTTTAAGAACAAACGCTTTTAGATTTTCATCAATAGGTGTAGCTTGTCTTTTATGACTATGACGGTTACGATTTTTGTTTTTATTTGGGTTAGGTTTATTACCAGCTGGTCTATTTTGATTAGGCTTACGGTTATTGTTAGGTCTTCTATTATTGTTTGTATTTGGTTTACGTTCTGTTTGAGGTCTGCTTTTTTCTTCAGTCCCTTGATTCTCTTCTGCCATCCAAACTCCCTGTTATTTTTTTATAGAGTTGGTGATAGTTATCGGTTGTGACTTGATGAGGACGGATAGTAGCTATAAATTCAAGTTCAAGAAAAATATCTTGAAGCATAGTTTTTTCATACTTTGCACTGAGATTTTTCATAAGAGTTTTACGTGGTTGTGTGAATGCCAATCGTAACATATCTTCAAAACTTTTATCACTTCTATCTGTACTTTTTTGTATTAGAAAAACAGCAGAGTCTATTTTTGGTTGAGGGTCAAAAGCAGTTGGAGGAACTTTAACGACTATATGAGCCTCTCCCACACTTTGAGTTATAATTCCCAAAGAGCCAAACACTTTATCACCAGAATCAGCACAAAACTTTTCTGCTACTTCAAGTTGTACCATTACTAGAATATTTTTACACATAGGATCTGCGAGTGCTTTTAGGATGATATTTGTTGCTATATAATAGGGCAAATTAGCCACTAAATCATACGGCTCATCAACTAAAGAACTCTGCCAAGCGTTCAAAACATCACCACAATTTATATGTAGTCGCTCGGTAGCAATCTCTTCTTTAAATTCATTTTGTAATAGTTTACACAAATCGGTATCTACCTCAAAAGCTTCTACACTTTTGACATCAACTAAAAATTTAGTTAAATCACCTAAGCCAGGCCCAATTTCAACAATTTTATTATTATTTTTGGGCATCGCTTCGACGATTTTTCTTAAAACGCCTTCATCTTTTAAAAAATTTTGACCGAACTTTTTCTTTGCTACAACGTTTTCTTTTTTCATAAAAATGAGTTTATAGTAATTATTCTTATAATAAGGTAATGTTTAAGATGAAATAGAATATTTTTCAAAAAAAAACTCTATTCTAAAATCAAAATGCTATAATTAAAAATAACTTATTTTCTAAGGCAAACAATGTTCAAAAATAATCTAGCTTATGAAGCAAGTGCTGGAAGTGGGAAAACTTTTATGCTTGTTGTGCGTTATCTTAGTCTTCTTTTTAAAGGGGCAAAACCCTCTAAAATTTTAGCACTTACATTTACAAATAAAGCTGCTTACGAGATGCAAGAGCGTATCGTAGAAACACTTCAAGAACTTGAGAGTCGTGGGGAACTTGAAGAGATAGTCAAAGTTACAGGTTTTACAAAAGAGTTTCTTTTAGAAAACCGTCAAAAACTCTTATATGAATTTTTAAACTCTAACTCTAAAATAATGACAATAGATAAATTTTTTACACAAATTCTTAGAAAATTTTCTCTCTATGCCTCTTTAATGCCAGATTTTTCTACTTTTGGCTCTCAACACGAACTTAAACTTTTATCTCGCTTTTTAAAAGAGGTTACAGTTGCTGGAAAAAGAGATACACTTATAACACTCTCTCTACAATCAAAAAAAAGATTAAGTGATATATTTACTCTTCTTGATGAGTTCTATACAA
>Ga0256826_1002373_pt1 | contig 11505 bp, 5 predicted proteins | sample CV79metaG_FD_185975 | JGI IMG/M metagenome (GOLD analysis project Ga0256826, IMG submission 185975) | Hydrothermal vent microbial communities from East Pacific Rise, Pacific Ocean - CV79 | ecosystem: Environmental > Aquatic > Marine > Hydrothermal vents | place: Pacific Ocean: East Pacific Rise... | reverse complement strand
TTTATTTTTATCTTTTTTAAATTCATTTTTCGCAACTTTGAGCATATAGTTATAACATTTTCTCTGAATTGCTGTAATCTTATTACTTATTTGGATGCTAGAGCTATTTTTATCAATAATTATTTCGTTTGTATTCATATTTAGCATTTTATCAACTTTTTATTATAGTGCCAAATTATACCATAGGGTAAGTATAAATATATTTAACTTACCCTTTCATTCAAATTCTTTCCTCTTTCATTTAAAAACTTTCCTCTAGCACTCATATTTTTTCCCTATTCACTCAAAAACTTTCCATCCTAGCTCTGAAACATCTTTTTTGTGGGAAATAGAAAATTGTAAAAGAGAAGAAAAGAGATTTAAACGCTCTTAAACTAAGCAACCCAAATAATTACTAAATTCATAAAGTTTCCTTGTTTTATAGAATGTTATAATTCTATTAATTTAAAAGGGAAGATATGCCAAAAACAACAAAATACAAAGAGGATTTAATCCCAAGAATTAGAGATTTAATTGATGGATATTCAAGTGCTTCAATTTTAAAAGAGTATTTACAAAATGCAGATGATTCAGGTGCAACAGAGTTAGTGATAACTTTTGATAAACAAAATTATTCTGATTTAAAAAATACAAAATATGAAACTGCTATGGGTTCTTCTTTGTTACTCTATAACAATTCAATTTTTGAAGAGAAAGATTTTAATAGTATAGTCAAAATAAGTGCTCAGGGAAAATCTTCTGATGCTACTACGACAGGTCGTTTTGGACAGGGGTTTAATTCTAGTTTCAGTATTTCTGACCGTCCTACTTTTTTATCATCAGATAGAGCATATTGGTTTGATATTATAAATACTGCTGTAAGTGAAGATAAAGAAGATGATATTTTATTTTGGGAAAATGATGAATTCAATGAGATTAAAAATTGGTTAAAAACTTTTGAAGTAGCAGGTTTTGATGGTGCTTTACCATATAATGGAACTATTTTTAGATTACCTCTAAGAGAGGAGAATAATAATTCTATAATTAGCAGAGAGGTATTTACTTTTGATGATTTTTTAAAGTGGGTAGAGGAGTGGAAAAATAAATCAGAAAACTTACTCTTTTTGAGAAATCTTCATACTCTAATACTTCAAGAGATAGATGAGCAAGGTAATAAAATAGTTCATTTGGAGATAAAAACTCAAAATTCAGATGAAATTCAAAATATAAACAGTTCTATACAGAGAGATTTTAAAGGCAATAGCCTAATAGATATTTGTAATAATTGGAAAGAGTCAAAGAGTCAATTACCTCTTTTTAAATATCATCATAACTTCTCAATATCCTATTTTAATATTGAAGAAAACAGAGTGGAGAAAAGAGATGAAACTTGGGCTGTTGTCAATGGTCTATTTAGTGGAGATAATAACTGTTTAATTGATAAAGCTATAGATGTTTTAAAAATAACACCAAACCCTAGAAAAGTCTTACCTTGGGCAGGTGTAGCACTTTGTTTAGATATAAATGATAAACCTATAAAAAAAGATTCTCAATGGTTTACCTTTTTACCTCTGCCTATAGAATCCCCTTATGATATTCAACTTCATGGATGGTTTGATTTAAACCCTAAAAGAACAGAAATTACTCATGATGGTACAGGAGAAGATAAAGAGACTCTTATCTCATGGAATCAACAACTTTTAGAACATGGTGTTGGTGTTGCTTGGGCTTTGTTGATAGATTATATCAAAGATACAAGTCATTTAAATAGTTATTATGATTTTTGGGCAAAAACACCATCTTCTGAATTTGATAAATATTTGATTAGAGGATTTTATAAAAAAATATCAAAGTTAAAATGTTTTTATGTTCTTTATAAAGATAAAAAAACTTGGATGTATCCTACAGATAATATTTTGTTTTTTGAAAATCGAGAAGATACGCTTTTAAGTTATGCGTTTAGAGAACATTTTAAAATTATAAATCCAAAACCAAAAGATATTTTGATAAATAATTTCCAAAGTATAGTGGATATTCACTTGGAAGAGATAAGACCTCTGTTTATTAAAAATTATCTTGAAAAAATATCTAAAGATATAACTTTTCCAATACTATTAACTGATATATCTATCTCTATGTTATCTAATAAAAGTTGGTTTCTTGAAGTTGTAAAATATTGTGCAGATAGAGGATATAACTACAACTTAGTTCGTAACCTACCATTAGAATTGACTTTAGATGCTAAAATATACAAAGTTGGTGCAAATACTCTTATTGATGAAAATCCTAACCTAAAATTTTTTCAAGATATGAAATATCTTTTTTTAGATGTAGAATTGGCTAATTTAATTAAAAACTCAAATATTTTACCCTCAACTTGGCTTCAACCCACTTTAAAAAATAAGTTGATAGTTTTACAAGAACATTGGGATAAATTAGATTTAAATAAAGAATGGCTCATAGAATTAGTAAAAAATATTATAAATGATAGTGATGAATTAACTGAAGCCTTAAACAAAATAAAAGAGCTTAAAATTGTTTATCAACAAAATAAGAAGTTTACCAATCTAGACACTCATATTTCTAATTTTCCTCCTATTATAATTAGAGATGAAGATAAGAGTAGTATAGAGTATTTTGAAAAAATAGGAATGAATATTATTCATATTGATTATATGAATATCTATAAACCTCTCGTTAAATGGACAAGTAGATATACAGGAGAACAGACATTTATTCTAAAGTTTTCATCAGAGATATTGGTTAAACATCTGCTTCTTTTAAATAATTTTGATTTTTTTGAAGATAAAGATACAAGAGATTTTTTACTTGATACTCTTGCTAGTAACACTAATTGGTTTAATAATTTATCTTCTTACTATTACAATGATGAAAAAGAAAGATTCTTGTCTATTCCTTTAGTGAAAACTGTTAGCAATAGATTATATTCTGTAAATTCAAGCAAAAAACTTTTTTTACCAACAGGGTTCAATTCTCCCTCAAATATAAAAGGGCTAGAAGGGGAATATGAGCTTGTAGATACAATAACTGATTCTAAACTGTTTAAAATGTATAAAAAGATGGGTATAGAGGAGCAGACAGCAGAAAACTATATTCAAGAGATTATTATTCCATTTTTAGAAAACAGTGACTCTCATAGTGAAAAAAGAGAGGTTCTAAAATGGTTGAGTAAAGAGATAGAGAATATTACAAAAGATGCCAATAACAATATTATTGATAGTTTAAAAAATTCAAAAATCATACCAAGTCAATTAAATGAAAATTTACTAAATTATGCTTTTAATTTTTATAATCATTCGATAGAACTACCTCCAATATTAATGAATAAGAAATATATTCCTATTAGTTTTGAAGATGATGAGGTTCAAAAATTATGGATTAATTTTTTAGAAAAATTGGATATTTCAAACTCTATTTTACCACAACATATCACTGAACGAGTAGAACAAATTACTTTTGATAATAATAGAAATGATGCTATCTCTCTACTTAATTATATTTTAGATAATTTTGAATTATTTGAAAAAATGAATATTTTAGATTCTCTAAAAGAGTATGCTTGGTATCCTGTAGAGAAACCTAATGATATTCTAAAACCAACAGAAAAATATACCCCTTTAAAAAAGGCAAAAGAGTTAATTCTATTTGATGATTTTAAAATAGTTGGTGGATATTATCATGTTTTAGATAGACGAGTTAAAATTAATAAAGAGTATGCTGAAAAAATAGGAGTTATAACCAATATTCCAAATAATCATTTTTTTGAAAGTTTTAGAAAATTAATGAAGCTATCACCCTCTGATGAAAAAGTATTGAACTATGCAAAAGAGGTATATAAATATATAGGTAAAAAATTTAAAAGCAAAACAATCGGTTTTACTATAGAAGAAAAAACCATATTAATTGATAATCAATGGATTGCTCCTAAATATGTTTATCAAGATAAAATTGAATTGACAGGAATTTATAATTGGAATGATTTAATTGAAGATAATAAAAAATCAAATTTAGCAAAAGGATTAATCTTATTAGGTGTAAAAAAAGAACCAACTTTTAATTTTTTTATAGAACAACTCAAAAAATTACCACAAGAACAAGATTTGAATTTGGCTCAATTAAAAGATGCTAACTTTTTATTAATTGAGATTCAAAATAGATATGAATATGAAGAATATTTACCACTTTTAACAGAAAATAATCATCTTGTTTTATCTTCTAAGATTTTTATTAATGATTTACCTGCATATAAAAATGCTTATGATAGAAATCAAAGCTTATATTTTTGTCAAGTTCAATTTGAAGAGTTAGCAAAAAAATTAAATATATCGTCTTTAAGTGAAAATTATACTTCTGAACTTTATGATTACACACATGCTGTAAATAGCAATCATAAGATTAGAAATATATTAGAGAAGGCATTTTTTAAAGAGGGAATATTAAGACTTTTATATCATGAAAAAAAGATAGAAAATAATAAAATCAACGAAGATATTTTAAATTCTATATTACCTTCAAGTTTAACTTTTGTTAGCAAACTGATTGTTGAATATTCCATAGAAGATAATTTTTTATTTAGAAGTGAAGAGAGTGCATATCAAGAGAATGAAGAACTTTATATACTTGAACAAGATGATGATGACGATATGATAGAAATCATTGCAAAATATATTTGTGATACCAAAAATTTATCAAGAGATAGTTTCGGATGGATTGAGAGAATCTTAAGAAAACAGATGAATAAAGAGGAAATTCATATTTTTTTGGATAGAAAAAAAGTAATGGAATTAACTCAAAAATTTAATATAGAAGATAAGATAATTATAGTTGATAACTCGGATAATATAGCTATAGTCAGAGAAAAAGAGGACTCTTTCTTGGAAAATAGTGAATTAAAAGATGAAATAGTCTCTTCAGAACCTGTAATTAAAAAAACAAGTATAGTTAGGAATTTTTTATCAATTTTTAGTAAGAGATAAAAATCAAAAAGTTTATAAAGTAGAGAGGATTTACAAAAAATCCATCCCCAAAATATCATCAAAGCTAAAGCTCTCTTTGCTCCAAACTTTGCTGTCATCCTCTTGTTTAATCTCTATAAAAAAGTAATCAAACATCTCACTGCTTTTACTTTGGTCTATTTTAAAATTTACAAATGTAAGGAGTATGGTTGTTTTCGTTCCTAAAGCTGTGGTTGAAACCTGTTTGATTTTTCTATCTTTAAAATCTTTCATCAAAATATCATATTGACTCAATGGCTCAATGCTCATTTTAAAAGGGTTTTGATAAAGATACTCCCAAACTTTCAGAGCCTCCTCTTTGTCTAATATCGTTCGACTATCATTTACAATTTTTCCTAAAAAACCATCTTGATTAATATAAAAAAATGTCCATTTAAAGTAGCCTATTTCAGTTAGATTATTACATATAGTCTGATTTTTATACTTATCAACTATCTCTTTTTTCCAACCATAGAACTTTTTTTGTCTATCTCTTAGCTGTAGCACTTCCTCTTTTTTGTGGGTTGTGAATTTTATATGGGTTATCTTTCTACCTGTCTTTATCATCTCATAAGATAGAGAGAATGAGATATTATCACTTCTGTTTATCTCTTCTATGGCTACATCAATAACTCTTTTTCTAAAATCTTTAATACTTGAATATTGTCCCTCTTTTACACCCATTAACTCTCTAAAATCTTCCATAGACATCTTAGGAATTTGTACGTTTATATAATCTTCTGCCAACTCATAAAGAGCAATAGAATATTTACTTCTTAGACTTTTAATAACAACTAAATTTATTTTTCCAAATACTTTTGGGTCGAGAATCATCTCTTCTATATGAGGTGGAAAAGAGTAAGATATTAGACCTTGCATATATTTAAACCCTGCAATCAAAGTAAATGCTCCACTCTCTTTGCTTCTCTTATTTTTTCCTAGAATATTATATTTGACTTGTGTTCTATTTAAAACCTCTAACTCATTTTTAATATAGGTATGGTTCTTAACACCTATCTTGAAAAACAGCATCAACTCATCTGCTGTTATCTGAAATATCCTCTTATTTTTATCTTTTTTAAACTCATTTTTTGCAATTTTCAGCATATAGTTATAACACTTTCTTTGAGTCAAAGAGATTTTATTACTTATTTGGATACTAGAACTATTTTTATCTATAATTATTTCATTGCTATTCATATTTAACATTTTAGCACCTTTTATTTACAAAGTAAAAGTCTAGCATACTAAGACTAAAAAATAAATTTTTGTCTTACTTTTAAGAGCTGGTATTATAAATGTCCTAAGTTTACATTATAGATGTCCTATGTAGGTATTATAAAAGTCCTCTAAAGTATTAAATTTGTCCTATACAACCCTCTGTAAACCTTGTTTTTATGGGATTTCAAAAGTTCTAAAAGAGAAGAAAAGAGATTTAAACGCTCTTAAACTATAAGCTGTTTTCAATGTTAAGTGTATAATGATAACTATTAATTAAACTGAATACATCTTTTAAGCCTTGTTCATCTCCGTAGAAATACTCTTCTAAGAGAGGTTGGATTTTATATTCTAAAATAAAATCTAACTCATTACCACTCATAAAATAGCTGTGTCCTATTTGATAATCTTCTCCCAAAGTTTTAGAGATATATTTATTTAATGCTTTAAATATCTTTTTAGCATTATCAGGTACTAAATTTATATTGGGCTTCATCTTTAAAAATGTAAATCTTCTTCGCAAAGCTATATCTATAAGGGCTATAGATTTGTCTGTAGTGTTCATTGTTCCTATAATATATAGATTTGATGGAATTTTAAATGGCTTTTTTGAATAGGGTAATGTTACTTCTACTTTATCTCTTTTATCCTCTTCTATAAGGGTTATCAATTCTCCAAAAATTTTTGAGATATTTCCTCGGTTGATTTCGTCTATTACGAGATAGTAGTTTTTTAATTGTTCTTTTTTTATTTGTTTAAATTCAATATTTTGATTTTCTGAAAATTCAAGAAGTTGTTTTGTTAAAAGTGAAAAATATGTAGCATGTTGCTTTGCTAAACCACTAATATTAGGAACATCTTTTATTGATTTTCTACTATAAGCATGATAGTTATTTAGTAGTTTTATATCAACAAACTTCATTTTTTGACTATTTTGCCAATTTTTACCTTTATATCTAAAAGAATCAACTTCTATTGCAAAAATATAAACGGTATCATTAATAAAATATTTTCCATTTTTATCTATTTTAGTTTGTACCTCTTCAATAAATAATTCAAAAAGTTCTTCTTCTTTTTGTTTAGAAGATAAAATAGATTCTGTACTAATACTGTTTATCAAATTCACTTTTGCATCATTGGATATTTCTTTAAATACGCCATCAACAAGTTCAATATTTCCCTCTTTATTAGGTCTAAAACCCTCTATAAAATCCTCATATCCAAAGCTTTGATGAAAGGTTATAAACTTCACTCTCTCTTTTATATCAGATATATCTATACTCTCACTAAGTTCATTATTTTTAATGATTTCAAATATCTCTTTTTTAGATTTTCCATCTTCGATTAAGTCTATTATTTTATTTGTATTGTGTGTTTTTCCTACTCCTGCTACACCGTATAGGATTATATTTTTAATGTTCATGAATCTTTTTCCTTTCTTTATATAATACTTATCCAATAATATTTGTTTTTCTTTTAGATATTCAAGAAAGCTTTCTCTACTCTTTTTGTACCATTGAGAACAAACTCTATATTTTTCATTATTAATCTCATACTCATCTTTCCAATATCTATAAGAAATTGTTTGTAGTTTATTTTCAATAGTTGCATCTTCATTATTAATATCAATTACTTTTTTTAAAAAAGAATATGGAATATTGAAGCTTTTTTTACAATATATTTTATCTTCTAAATTCTCTAACTCTTTTGAATTTTTTTGACAATAGTTAATAATTTTATCTATGTGTTCTTTAACAACTTTTCCTATTTTCACGTCTCTCATATTAGCTCTTTTATTCTATTTCTCATCTCTTCTATAAACCCACTATACCCACCATTAAAATCCAAATCTAAACTCCTCATCTTTAAGTTAATCAAATTCTCTCCCTTTCCAAGTTCTAAATTATCATCAATATTTTCTATATATTTAGGATATAAAAGCATGGTGTTTTTGATACCAAAATTTACCCCATAGATAAACATCTGATACTTATCTTGTACAGATAAATCTTTTCTTTCATTAATCTTCTTATATTTTGTATCAATAATTAAAGAGTCTCTGTATATATCAGGTCTTAAAATCAAACTTCCATAGTTTCCTTGTTTTTGAAGGATTGTAGAATCATCTAACTCTTGATACAATTTACCTACAAATTTTTCAAATACTTCATTCATTTTAAACAAAAAAGCAAAACTATCATCGCTACTTTTTTGTGTCATTGGAACAAGCTTCTTAAGTAGCATTAATGCCATTTTATAGCTCTGTTGGTATCTGTTACTCATACGGTTAAATTTGATATTGAGCCTTCTGTAATCTATATTAAAATAGGTTACCTCATCAAGTATCGCTTCACATCTATGTAGATTAGAATATGTACAGAATTTTTTTAAAAAGCGTATAGCATAGAGAAAAAAACGGTTTAGTTCATTGTCCATACTAAACTCATCGAATTCACAATAGATATTTTGATGGTAGAAATTATTAAAATTTTTCTCTATAATATATTTACCTCTTAATACTTTTAGGTTCTCTTCAAGTGTAATATATTGTTTAAACAAACCTTTTTTTAATTCATTGAGCAACTTATCAGCAAAAAGTTTAATAAAAATCTCTAAAATATTATATTTTTGCATCTCTCCTTGCGTTAAATTTTCATTTTTTAACTTTATATCATAAGCATAAATGAGCATATAGATAAAGATATTGAGATTTTGAGTATCAGTGGTTGTAATCTTGGGAGCAATAAAATAACTTTGATTATTGATAGATAAAAAACCACAATAGTTTTTGGGTTTAATTCCTTTGAAACTATACTCAAAATAGGGGTGTAGAGATTCATTCTCTTTTATCTGTTTGTTTAATTCTATATTATCAATAAATTCATTTTCATATAGTATATTTTCCTGTTCCAAAACATCCCCTTTTGGATTGCTCTATCATGTATATATAGACTCATTTTTGTTTTTAGTTTATCGTTATTTGACTTAATTCACATCACAATATTAGCAAATTTCTATATCTATTAAGCATAAACTAGATAAAATTGCTCAATCTATTAAACAAAAGAGAATATATGATTACTACTCTACAAAACACTTTTCTAATTTACCTAAAAAATACCAATACTCAATTTAAACGATATATGCACCATAAGTTTGATATGAATGAGAAGCTTATAGGTATTATTGGTAGTCGTGGGGTTGGGAAGACTACTTTTATCTTGCAATATCTAAAAGAACTTGATATGCCGTTATATAAAAAACTCTACTTTTCAGCAGACCATTTTCAAGCCATTAAATACTCACTTTATGAGATAGCAGAGGAGTTTTATAAACAGGGTGGAGAGGTTTTAGCGATAGATGAGATTCATAAATATCCTAACTTTGAGATGGAGTTAAAATCTATCTATGATACTTTTGATTTAAAGGTTATCTTTTCGGGTTCTAGTGCTTTAAAATTAGAACATGCCAAAACTGATTTAAGCCGAAGAGCTATTTTATATAGAGTTAATGGAATGAGTTTTAGAGAGTTTCTTGAGTTTGAACGAGGGGAGTCGTTTAGCTCTTATAGCCTTGATGATATTTTAAAAAATCATACACAGATAGCTTTTAAGATTAATGAGAAGATAAAGCCTTTTGAGTATTTTAAAAACTATCTACAGTATGGCTATTATCCATTTTATAAAGAGAACCAAAACAACTATAATCAAAAACTTTTAGAGATAGTCAACGTGGTATTAGAGAGTGATTTACCTATGATTTTTAATATTGAACCTAAAAATATTTTTAAACTCAAAAAGCTTTTATCCTTGTTATGTCAATCTAAACCTTATGAGCTAAATATATCTAAACTCTCTACCAAAATAGAGATAAATAGAAATACGCTCTATAGCTATCTACACTATTTAGAAGCAGGAAGTTTAACTAAGATGGTAAGGCAATGCTCAAAAGGGGATGGAATTTTAATAAAGCCTGAAAAGCTCTATCTTAACAATACAAATCTAAACTACTCTTATTGTGAAAACCATGAGATAGGCACTTTGAGAGAGCAGTTTTTTGTCAATCAACTGTATCTGAAACACACCATTCACTACTCTAAAATAGGAGATTTTCTAATTGATAAGAGGTATGTTTTTGAGATAGGTGGTAAAAATAAGAGCTTTAAGCAGATAGAAGATGTAAAAGACTCTTATGTAGTTGCTGATAATATAGAGTTTGGATTTGGAAATAAGATTCCTCTTTGGCTATTTGGTTTTTTGTATTAGTTACACAAAATCCATAGCCACTATATCATCAAAACTAAAACTCTCTTTGCTCCAAACTTTGCTATCATCCTCTTGTTTTATCTCAATAAAAAAATAATCAAACATCTCACTACTTTTACTTTGGTCTATTTTAAAATTTACAAATTCAAGAATACTCACTGCTTTTGTTCCTAACACTGTCGTTGAAACCTGTTTGATTTTTCTATCTTTAAAATCCTTCATCAAAATATCATATTGACTCAACGGCACAATGGTCATTTTAGAAGGATTTTGATAGAGATACTCCCAAACTGTTAAAGCCTCTTCTTTGTCTAAAATAGTTCGGCTATTGTTTACAATTTTTCCTAATAATCCATCTTGATTTATATAAAAGAATGTCCATTTAAAATAATTTATTTCAGTCAAATTATTACAGATAGTTTGATTTTTATACTTTTCAACAATCTCTTTTTTCCATCCGTAGAATTTTTTTTGTCTATCTTTTAGTTGTAGGACTTCCTCTTTTTTATGAGTAGAGAATTTTATATGGGTTATCTTTCTACCTGTCTTTATCATCTCATAAGATAGAGAAAATGAGATATTATCACTTTGGTTTATCTCTTCTACAGCAACACTAATTACTCTTCTTTTTAAATCTTTTATATTTGGATATTGACTATTTTCTAATCCCATTAACTCTTTAAAATCAACTATTGATATTCTAGGAATTTGAACATTGATATAATCCTCTGCCAACTCATAAAGTGCAATAGCATATTTACTCTTTAAACCTTTTATTGTGACTAAATTTATCTTTGCAAACATTTTAGGATTTAAAATCATCTCTTCTATCTGATGAGGAAAAGAGTACTCAATAACCCCTCTTTCATACTGATACCCTGCAATCAATGCGAATGAACCCCATTTTTTTCGTTTGCTATCTTTACCTAATATATTATATTTAACATCTATTTTTCGTAACTTGTCTAACTCTTTTTCTAAATAATTATGATGTTTATCTCCAAAATTAAAAAATAGTAAAAGTTCAT
>Ga0256826_1002372_pt1 | contig 11506 bp, 9 predicted proteins | sample CV79metaG_FD_185975 | JGI IMG/M metagenome (GOLD analysis project Ga0256826, IMG submission 185975) | Hydrothermal vent microbial communities from East Pacific Rise, Pacific Ocean - CV79 | ecosystem: Environmental > Aquatic > Marine > Hydrothermal vents | place: Pacific Ocean: East Pacific Rise... | reverse complement strand
AACAATAAATACATAAGCATACTCAAGACCTTTTGAGGCATGTATACTCATCATAGCAACCGATTCATCACTAAGTCCATCTTGGTCACTTTGAAGTGATATTTCATTTAAAAAATCTTCTAAATTCAACTCTGGATGTTGTAAAAAATAATCTCTCAAATATCCATAAAACTCATCAATATTTGCAATTCTATCTGTTCCATCTACTAGTTTTTCAAATGATACTTTAAAATCAAATGTTTCATCAAAACTATCTACAAATCTCATTTTAGAAACTGTAAGTACTTCTTGTAAATCTTCAATTGAAGCCATAAATACTTTTAGTGTTCTTGCATTTTTCTTACCTACTACTAAGCTAAGTTCATCATTATTTAAATCTGCCACAAGTGAAAAAATAGATTTTTTAATACGTATTGCTTCAACTTCAAGTTTAGAAACTGTTGTAGCTCCTATTCCTCTTTTTGGTTTATTTATAATTCTTTTAAGTGAAAAATTATCATTTTTATTTGTAATAACTCTAAAGTATGCAATAAGATCTTTTATTTCAGCTCTTTCATAAAACTTCATACCACCTACAAGCTTATAGTTTATTCTAGCTTTATTAAAGCCTTCTTCAAGCGCACGAGAAAGTGCATTTACTCTATATAAGATTGCAATTTCTTTTGGATTTATACCATCATCGATTAGCTTTAAAATATCATCTGCAATTTTTCTTGTTTCATATGTTTCATCTTTACTTTCATATCTAACAATTGCTTCACCCTCACCTCTTGTAGATACAAGCTTTTTACCAAGCCTATCTCGATTGTGTTCGATTAGTGCATTTGAGTGCTCTAATATTTTTTGAGTAGAACGGTAGTTTTTTTCTAACTTCACTACTTTTGTATTATCAAATGTATCTTTAAAAGTTAAAATATTTTTAATAGTTGCACCTCTCCACCCATAAATACTTTGATCATCATCACCAACAACACATAAATTACTATGCTCATTACATAACATTTTTAGCAATTTATATTGTAATTCATTTGTATCTTGATACTCATCTACCATGATATATTTATATCTATTACTTGTTTGTTTTGCTAGTTCTTTATTATCTTTTAAAATATTGTATGTAAGAAGTAATAAATCATCAAAATCTACAAGATTGTTTTTTACTAAGTATGCTTCATATTGTTCATATACATTTGATATTTTAGTATACAATTTATCTTGTGAAGTTTCTTTTGCTAAAGCTGGATCCATACATGAGTTTTTAAACTTTGATATTTCATTTGCCAAAACCGATGTAGTAGTTTCTTTATCTATTGATTTAAGTATTTTCTTTTTATCATCTGTATCGATTATCACAAAGTTATTTTTTCTACCAAGTGCAGAAATATTGAACTTTAAAAATAATAAACCAAACTTATGAAATGTACAAAGTAAAGGAGGATAAGTCATATTTTCTATTAACTTAAATGCTCTATGTTGCATCTCTTTTGCTGCTTTATTAGTAAACGTTAGAGTTAAAATTGAAGCTGGATCTATTCCTATTGATATTAAATACGCAAGTCTCGTTGTAATTGTTTTTGTTTTACCACTACCTGCACCTGCTAGTATTAATAATGGTCCATCAATATGTTGTGCTGCATCTTTTTGCGCTTCATTTAAACTTGATAACATACCAAATCCTTCATTGTATAGTATATATTATTATATCGAAAATAAGATAAAATAATGTTTTTAATAGTTTATTATATAAATTTATGTTATTATTATTATAATTTTAATAATAGAATAATATAATAATATAAAAGGAAGATAATGTTATCTGATTTTACTAAACTTAATACTTTTTTAACAGTTGTTAGAGAGAAGTCATTTTCAAAAGCATCTGCAAAACTAGGGATTTCTCAACCAGCAGTTACCCAACAAATGAGGTTCATTGAAGACTATTTAGATACTAAAATTCTAGATAGAAAGAAAAATGGTATAAGACTAACAAAAGAAGGAGAAAAACTTCTAGTAATCGCTCAAAAATTATCAAAAACTATTACTACTTCTGAACAACAATTATTAGAAATAATTAATAAAAAAATTACATTTATTTTTTCTACTTCAGCTGTTATAGGTGATTATATATTACCAACGTTTTTAAATAGTATTAGAGCAAAGATTGATAATGAAGTTAGTATTGAAGTTGGACTAAGCCAAAATGCAATTGAATCTTTAATTGACAAAAAATCTGATATGGCACTTATAGAATCACCAATTTTAGTAGATGGTATTATGTATAGAGAATGGATGGAAGATGAAATTGTAGTTTTCTCAAATCAACCATTACCAAAAAGACTTAAAAATGAAGATTTACAATCTTATAAATGGGTTTGTAGAAATAAAGATAGCCATACAAGAAAAATATTTAAAGAATATTTGGACAATGCAGGATACGAAGATTGTGATACATTCAATACTATTACTGAATCTTCTTCACTTACAACAATCATGCAAACAGTTCTTCACTCAAATAAAGAAGAAATACCAACTGTGTCTATTGCTTCATATAAAGCTCTTAAAGGTTACGAAAGCGAAGGTAAATTTCATGTTGCAAGATTACCTAAAGTAACTATGAAAAGAACACTTTATATTGCATATTTAAAAGAGAGAAAACATGATGCGTTTATAGATACAGTTTTAACTTATCTTATGAGTAACGCATCATAATATAATAAATCATTTGATTACTTATAAAAAAAGCCTTTGCAAATTGCAAAGGCTTTTTTATTTTATTAAGATATTTATTTTTATATAAAGCTTACAATTTCTTCTTCTAAATTTTCAATATCTATTATTGTATCATGCTTAATATCCATTGTAAATAGTGCATCTATACTTGCAGGTACTTTTGCATCATATTTAGAACATATTAACTCTAGTGCTTCTTTATCTGTATATTTAACATCATCTTCATTTAATGCATTTAAAACAGTTGGTGAGAATTTTGTCCATTCAGCAGTTGAATAAATTACATTTTTTAAATCATCATTTTTTAAATCTTCATGTGCTTTTATACAAGTTGCAGTATGAGGATCCATTAAATAACCATTTTCAAGATATTTTTTGATTGTTGCTTTTCCATAATTATCATCACTATAAGTTGCACTAAATTCTTCTTGAAGTTGCGCTGTTTCACTTGAAGTTAATTTAAATTCATTTTTAGAAGCTAAATCATCCATAAGTTCTTTTGTTCTAGTACTTCCAAACATATCATACATAATTCTTTCAATATTTGATGATTTTAAAATATCCATTGCTGGTGATTTTGTCATTATTAATTTTTTATCATTTAAGTTATATGAACCTTCATTTATCCATGATGTTAATATATTATTTTCATTTGAAGTAATAAGTATTTTTTTAATTGGAAGACCCATTTTCTTAGCATAGTATCCACCAAGTGCGTTACCAAAGTTTCCAGATGGTACTGTTAAATAAATCTTTTCACCATATGTAATTTCTTCTTTTCTAAGAAGTTCTAAATATGACCAAAAGTGATAAACTGTTTGAAAGATTATTCTTCCAAAGTTTACTGAATTTGCAGCAGATAATTTTACTCCAGATTTTTCTAAAGTAGCTTTAAATGTATCAGAAGCAAGTAAGTCTTTTAATGCATTTTGTGCATCATCAAAGTTACCATTTATTCCAATTACTTTTAAATTTTCACCATCTTCAGTAACCATTTGAAGTCTTTGAACATCACTTGTTCCTCCATTTGGATATAAACAAGCTACTTGAATACCTTCTTTATTTTTAAAAGTATTAAGCGCAGCTGGTCCTGTATCTCCAGATGTTGCAGCTAAGATTAGGTATTTTTCATTTTTTGCTTTTGCAATAGCAGATAATACTGAACCAAATGGTTGTAATGCCATATCTTTAAAAGCTCTAGTTGGTCCATGGTATTGTTCATTTACAAATAGTGTATTAGTTACTTTTACAACAGGAGATGGATTATTACAATCATCAAAATTATCATATAAAGATAAAGCTTCACTTAAAACACTATCATCAATATCAATTTTAAACTCTTTTAATAAATCAAATGCTAATTCTTTATAGCTTTTATTTATATGATTTGTTATAAAGTCTTGCCCTAGATTTGGTAATGTTTTTGGTACATAAAGCCCACCAAAAGATGCACTTGGATTTAATATAGCAAATGAAAACTCAACCTCAGCTGGTTTTACACCGTCATTTCCTCTTGTTTCAATAAAACTCATTTTAGTTCCTTAGATTCTTATATATTCGCGATTATACCATCTTTTATTTAATATTCTAATAAAATGTTTTATCTATTAATTTTTTACTGATTTTTGAGAAATTTTTATAATGCATGTATTTAAAGTTCATATTTGACCATCTTATTGGATAATTTTCTTCTAATTTATCTTTATTTAGTAATATTACTTTTACAATTGAATCTATTACTACATCATACTTTTCTTGATATAAACTTGTTATTAGTACTTTTGGTACACTATATATTTCAATATCATCTTCTATCCAATTATATGTATTATAATCAATAGTTTTTTTAGTATACATTGTATCCATTATTGAATTTTTTGGTAACTTTAGTAGTTTTAAATCTTTTATAATTTCAAATTTACTAGCTGGTGCTTGTGTAACTGAAATATATAAATCTATTGATCCATTTTTAACTTTTTCTTTTGCTGTAAGTTTATTTGATTTAATATAAGTAAATTTATATCCATATGCTTTTTCTATATATTGCGCACTAATACAAGAACCACCTTCACTATCTCCACAGTAAACTTTAAAATTATTTTTCATTTCTAAATTAAAGTTATTATTTTTTGATGTGAAAATATGTATTTGTTCAGTTCCTAAAGATAATATAACTGGCAATTTCTCATATATTCTTTTTTCTCCACTTCCTCGTAAAGTATAGTTATAATATGATAGTGCATCTTTTTGAACAATTGCAAAGAATGTTTTTTTATGTTTGACATCATGTCCATCTAAAATAGATAAATTCTCAAATGAACCTTCTGTATTTATTGCTGTTAGTTTTATATTATATTCACTGAGTATAGTAGATATATCTTTACCTAGTTTATAATACGTACCTGTTTTTGATGCTGTAGCAATCGAACCTAAATCAATTGCTTGTAAATAACCAAATAACATAATTACCAATAATAACTTTTTCATAAGTGTCCTTTATCTTATAATGTCTAAATCTCTAATGCCCTTTTTAATTTTATATTTTATATTATTTATTTTCTTAAGTATATTCTACTCTTATTTGTTTTATATCTTGTAATAAGTTAGAGTAGAATTACCAAATTTCTTACTTTTGTACTGTTTAAAGTTACCTATGTTATCTGTCATTTTTAATTCAGTTTTATGTTCAAATACAATCATCATTATATTTTCATTTTCCAAACTTTTTACCATTTTAAAAGTATTGTGATATATTTCTCCCATACCTTCTCTATAATCAAAAGGGGGATCAACATATACAATAATTGGACTTGATGTATTTTTTAATTGATTATTTATAATATTTGGTATAACTTCAAAGCTATCACCTAATACTGTTGTACATAATGAACTATCAATACTATCACAGTTATTACTCAATGTTTTATATGCTCTTTTATCAATTTCTACAAAAAATGCTTGCGATGCACCTCTACTTATTGCTTCAAGTCCTATACTTCCACTTCCACCAAATGCTTCCACAAATATTGCATCAATCACATCAAATTGTAATACATTGAAAAATGATTCTTTTAGAATTGATTTACTAGATCTTGTTGAATCTAAACTTGGTAAGCTTAATTGTTTACCTTTATATTTTCCTGCAATTATTCTTGTAGTTAGTTTATTTTTTGCCATTAATGGTCTCCATTTTTATTTAATTTATCTTGCATAAGCAGTTGTTCTACGTTCTCTGATTACATTTATTTTTATTTCACCTGGATATTGAACTTGATCTTCTATTTCACTTGATATTTCACTTGCTAATAATACTGATTCGTCATCATTTACTAGTTTTGCATTTACTATTATTCTTAATTCTCTTCCTGCATTAATTGCATAAGCATTTAACACCCCATTTTTAGAAGTTGCTATTGTTTCAATATCTTCAACTCTTTTTAAAAATGATTGTAATGCATCTCTTCTAGCACCAGGTCTTGCAGCACTCAATGCATCAGCAGCACAAACAGCAGCACTTTCAATACTAGTTGCTTCTTCATGTCCATGATGAGCATAAATAGCATTTATAACTTCACTTGGTTCGTTTAACCTTTTACAAAGTTCAGCACCTATATCTACATGAGAACCTTTTTTATCATATGTTAGTGATTTTCCAATATCATGTAACAATCCAGCACGTCTTGCTTTTACAGTATCACCACCTAATTGAGAAGCTATAAGACCTGAAAGGTAAGCAACTTCAAGTGTATGTGCTAATGCATTTTGTCCATATGATGCTCTATATCTTAATTTTCCAATTAATATTATAAGCTCTTCATTCATATCTGTAATACCAAGTTCTAAGACTGCTTCTTCACCCTCTTTTTTGATATTTTTATCAAATTCACTTTTTACAGTTAAATATATCTCTTCAATTCTTGCTGGGTGTATTCTTCCATCTTCAATTAAAAGTTCAATAGTTTTTGTTGCAATTGCACGTCTGTAAAGATTAAAACTACTAATTGTAATAGTATTTTCTTCTTCAATTATAATATCAACACCTAATGTCATCTCAAGAGATTTAATATTTCGTCCCTCTTTACCTATTATTTTACCTTTTGTATCTACATCAGGTAAAGAGATATGATTTACTAATCTCTCTGCTGCAAATTCCCCTGCATATCTTGTAACTGCAATTGATAAAATATTGTTTACTTCTTCTTTTGTTTTCTCTTGTGCTAATTTATATTCTTTTCTAAATATTGAAGCAACTTGATCTCTTGAATCACTTTTAACTAAATCAAGCATAATATCTTTTGCTTCATTTGTAGTAAGTCCACTCACATTTTCTAGTATTTTTAAACACTCTTGAGTTTTTTTAACATATTCATTTTCTTGTAGACTAAGACCTCTTTTTAAAGATTCTATCTCTTTTTTACTATTTAATATAAGTTGTTTATCAAGTTTTAAAGATTCTAATTCAGTTTGTACATATTCGTTAACATCTTTTTTCTTTTTTTCTATTTCATCTCTTGATCTTCTGTATTCTTTATCAAGTTGAGTTTTTGCATTGGCTCTTGCAATATTAAGCGTATCTTTTGCTTCAAGTTCAATTACTTGGGCTTTTGCTTTTGCTTCTTGTATATATAAACTTATTTTAGAATTATATAATCGCTTAGCTGTAAAAAATCCAATAGTTAAACCTATAAGTAAAACTGCAATATCTAATATTATTTTTTCCATTTTAAACCTTTATTATTTATAATTATATTTGCTTTTACATCATAATCATTTGTAATTATATTTTTTGATTTACAATCACAAACTTGTGTAAATATAGTGTAAGGTTTATATTTTAATGAAGAAAAAAATCTATCATAAAATCCAACACCAAAGCCAACTCTTCTAAATGTATCATCATAACCTACAATTGGGACTATTGCTAAATCTAATTTTATCTTATACATAGTATTTGAAAAATTCGGTTCATAAATATTATATTTTTTCTTTTTTAATGGCAATCTATACGGTACAATTTTAAATTGGTTTTCACTTATCATATAAGGTACAAATACATTATAATTATTTGCTCTTAAGTAATTTATTAATTGTTTTAAATCTACTTCTTGTTTCAAAGGAAGATATAGTAATATATTTTTATATTTATTCTTTATAATTATATTTTTTAGAATATTTTGTATTTTTTTATTTACATTTATTTTATAAATTACATTAAAATTTCTATGAACTTCTTTACAATATTTTCTAAAAGTATTTTTCGATAGGTTATCCATTTTTAAGCCCTAATTTGATACAATCTATTACATTTTAGCATAAGGAAATGAAATGAATATTAAAATATTTGCTTTTTCATTAATTTTAATGGCGTCTGTTTTTACAGCATGTCAAGATAAACAAAGTATAGACGAAAGCGTAGTTGCTTCAAATAATGGCAGTAAAGAAATAGTTAGAAAATTACCAACTTTTCATCTTAAAACATCTGATAATAAAAATATTACAGTAGAAGTTACAAAAAAAGGTTGGAATTTTAAAGAATATCCAAATAAAGTTGTTCTTTTAAACTTTTTTGCAACATGGTGTCCACCGTGTAAAGCAGAAATACCTCACTTAAATAATTTGCTTAAAAAATATAAAGACGATTTTGTAGTAATTTCAATACTTGTAGAAGAGAATAAATCAAATGAATCATTAAATGCATTTATTAAAGAATATAATATTCAATATCCAGTTACAAACTCACCTGAAAACTTTAATATAGCAAGTGGTGTTGGTGGAGTTAGTTCTATACCTGCAATGTTCTTATTCAATAAAGATGGACTAGTGTACCAAAACTATGTTGGTGCTGTTGCTCAAGAGATTTTAGATACTGATATTTTAAAAGCAATGGGTAAATAATATATGTTTAGTTTCTTTAAGAAGAAGAAAAAAGAAGAAATAGTTGAAGAAGAGATTCTTGACAACGAAGAACCTTTATTAGATGATAAAAAAATAAATCAACCTAATAATACAGAAGCTAAAGATTTAAAAGAAGTTATTGAAGAAAATACTATTGATAACAGCGAACCTTCTATAACTGAAGAAATAGCAGAAGTAAAAGTTATAAAAGAAGTAGTTCAGCAGAAGCAAATAGCTGATGAACTACCAAAAAAGAGTTTTTTTGCAAAAGCATTAGAAAAAACAATTGGTAATTTATCTTCTATTATCCCTAAAAAATTAGAGAAAATTCAATTTGATATAATTGAAGAACTTCTAATAGAATCAGATATGGAATATGAAATTGTAGAAAAAGCAATGGATGGACTTCCTGATATGATTACAAGGTCACAATTAAGACATAGACTTGTTATGTTATTTGAACATGCACCCAATGTAGATATGTCAAATTTACCAAAACCTTTTATTCAACTTATTATTGGAGTTAATGGGGCTGGTAAAACTACAACAATTGCAAAATTAGCTTCAAGATATAAAAATCAAAATAAATCAGTACTTTTAGGTGCTGGTGATACATTTAGAGCTGCTGCTATTGAACAGCTTAGTATTTGGGCTTCAAAAATTGATGTACCTATAATAAAAACTCAACAAGGACATGATCCAAGTGCAGTGGCATATGATACTATATCTTCTGCAATTGCAAAAGATATAGATCATTGTATTATTGATACAGCAGGAAGATTACAAACACAAACTAACTTAAATAAAGAGTTGCAAAAGATTGTAAAAGTTTGTAATAAAGCACAAGAAGGTGCTCCTCACCAAAAACTTTTAATTCTTGATGGAACTCAAGGTAATACTGCTATTGCTCAAGCAAAAGCATTTCATGAAATGGTAAATGTAGATGGTATTATTGTGACAAAACTAGATGGAACTAGTAAAGGTGGAGCTTTATTTTCAGTTTCAAATCAACTAGAACTTCCTATATTTTATATAGGTGTAGGAGAAAGTAAAGAAGATTTAATACCATTTAGTCCAGATGAATTTGTTGATTCATTACTTGATGGAATTTACTTGTAAATAACATATGCAAACACTTCTTTTATATAAAAATAAAAAAGAAGTGTTTTTATTTATTTTTATTTTAGTTATTATATTTTCATCGAATTTATTATTAAAATATAATAACTTTTTAAATTTCAATAAGAATGAAATATTTACTACTGAAGTAAAAATAATAAATGTTTATCAAAAAGAAAAATTTGATATACTAAAACTTTCAAATAACAACTTAGTATTCTATACTTCATGTACCAAAAATAACTTTTTTCAAAATGATTTTATATCTATTACAATATTAACAAATCAAGTTAATTTTTATAATTATTTAAAAGGGTTTTACACAAAAAGTTTCAATTTATTTAAATTAAAACCACAAAATATATTATTTTTAAATACTAAGAAATATATTAATAATCAACATAACAACAAAAATATATCTGAGATATTCAATGCAATATTTTTAGCTATTCCTTTAAATAAAGAGTTACAAAGTACCATATCTTCTTATGGAATTGCCCATCTAATAGCAATAAGTGGATTTCATCTTGGAGTATTATCTTTTATTTTATACTATATTTTAAATATTATTTATAAATATTTTCATACAAACTATTTTCCCTATAGAAATAAAAGATTTGATTTACTAATTTTAGTATCTATTATATTATTCTTTTACTTATCTTTTTTATCTAATCAAGCATCTTTATTAAGAGCTTTTGTTATGTATATTTTTGCTATATTTATGCTTCGTTGGAATATTAAGCTACTTTCTTTTTCTACACTTATTATATGTATATTATTTATCATTGCATTATTTCCAAAACTTTTATTTTCATTATCTTTTTGGTTTAGTATTTGTGGTGTATTTTATATATTTTTATTTTTATCATATTTTAAACATATCAATAAGATATTATTATTTGTATTTTTAAATGTATGGCTATATCTTGCTATAAATCCAATATCTCATTATTTTTTTGAACTAACAAGTATAGTTCAAATATCATCACCAATATTTACTATGTTATTTTCATTATTTTATCCTATTGAATTATTTCTTCATATTTTTAATATTGGTTATTTATTTGATAGTTATATAGATATTTTACTAAATTATAATATTAGTATTGCATTTGTAAAAACCAATATTTATTTTTTGATTTTATATATAGTATTTAGTCTTTTAAGTATAAAATCAAAGAAATATTTTATATTTTTAAATACATTAATAATTTTATATAATATATATTTATACAAAAGCTTCATAAGTGTATAATCTTATATGAAAATAATAGATTTTAAAAAATACTCATCTATACATATAGGTGAAGAGCATGAAGTGAAAGTTATAAATGAAATTGGCAATTACAATAACTACACAATAATTGGAAAATGTAATAATACTTTAGTATCTCCACAAGCTAAAAACTTAGCAATATTGGGTGATAAATTTGATTATATTATGCAAAAAGACAACAAACTAATTGTAGGTGCAGCTACTTCTAGTGGTAAGCTTCTTACTTATTGTAAAAAAAATGATATAGCAAACTTTGAATTATTGGCAAAACTGCCTGGAAATATGGGTGGATTAGTTAAGATGAATGCTGGTCTAAAACAATATGAAATATTCAATTTTCTGCATTGTATTAAGACGAATAATGGAGATATCCTAAAAACTAACATACCTCATTCATATAGACACACTTCTATTGAAGGGATTATCTATGAAGTTACTTTTGATATTCATAAAGGGTATTGTAAACAATCTCAAGATACATTT
>Ga0256826_1002371_pt1 | contig 11507 bp, 16 predicted proteins | sample CV79metaG_FD_185975 | JGI IMG/M metagenome (GOLD analysis project Ga0256826, IMG submission 185975) | Hydrothermal vent microbial communities from East Pacific Rise, Pacific Ocean - CV79 | ecosystem: Environmental > Aquatic > Marine > Hydrothermal vents | place: Pacific Ocean: East Pacific Rise... | reverse complement strand
CGTATGTGACAATGCCAAGGAGTCATGCCCTATATTTCCCCAAAAGGCAAGAGTGATACATATAGGCTTCCAAGATCCCGATGGCAAGGAGTACAGCGAATTTGAGAAGAGTTTCAGACTCATTAAAGAGAGGCTAATACTCATAGTCCAAGAGAGATTGGAGCAGATAGATGTAGAGATAAGGAACCTTTAAAAACAATGAAAGCATACAATATAAGACAATCTTTCCAAGACATCTATCAAGCTACCACAAAAGAAGAGTTTGAAACTTATCTAAAAAAATGGTACTTTTGGGCTACACATTCAAGACTTGACCCTATCATCAAAGCAGCCAAAACAATCAAAAGACATTGGGATGGTATTGTAAGATGGCATGAGAGTAAAATCAATAACGGAATACTTGAAGGATTAAACTCAGTCATCCAAGCAACAAAGTCAAAAGCAAGAGGCTATAAGACATTTAAGAATTACAAAATAATCGTATATTTACTCACTGGAAAGCTGGACTTTTCATTGGTAAATCGTAGGTTTAAGGAAATTTAGGTGGAAATTTACCCATTGATTGTGCGAAGGAACCAGATTAAATACATTGCGTGTAGCTATGAGTATTAACTTTGGTATGTTGGCAGTACTCATAAGTAGTTTAATTAAAAGATATGATGCAAGCAGGATAGATTATATCTTTTGGATTGGTGTAGGATTTGTATTTGTGCTACTTTTGGCTATCGTTTTAATAATCAAAAAAATATCAGAAAAGACAAAATCTATAAAAGATTTATAATGGATTTAGCATCAGTAGCTATCATAGCTGTAGTAATAAGAACAATGTTGGTATTGTGGTATACTATAGAAAAACTTTCAGAATCGCAGATCGCTTCAATAGCTTGAGAGATTCACCATACACTCTATAAAAGCCTCTTAACAAACATTTAACACAAATTAGATATATTGCCATACAATTATTCAAGGTTTATTATGTTTATTAGATTTACTATTTTTTCTATACTTTTTGTTGTCTTGTCTGCTGGTGAGTTGACTCTTGGTGAGCAGAAGCTTGTCAAAAAAGGTCATAAGGTAGCTACTATTGTATGTGATGAGCAGAAGCTTCTCTCTAGTCATATAGATACTACTCATCTATCCATAGAGCAGATAGGAGAGGCTATAAAAGTGTCACAAGCATGCCCAAAACTATCAAAATCTAAGCTCAAAGCAGTATCATACTATCTACTACACCATACTCAGAGTCATACCACTACACGAGGTACTATATCGGTTCCTACCAATACCAAATGTCCTGTGTGTGGAATGTTCGTGCATAAGCATCCTAAATGGTCAGCCAAGATGGTAGTATCTAGTAAAGAGTTCTACTTTGATGGTGTCAAGGATATGATGAAATACTATATCTTTGATGTAGATTTTCCTTACTCTAGGGATAGTATAGAGTCTATTTTAGTTACCAATTTCTATACATTGGAATCAATAGATGCCAAAAGTGCTTATTATGTGTTGGGTTCTAATATGTATGGACCTATGGGTAACGAGCTAATACCATTTACTACCCAAAAAGAGGCAAAAAACTTTATGCTAGATCACAAAGGGGAGAAGATAGTTAGATTTGGTGATATCACTCCAAAGATGGTAATGGCACTAGATGGAGTAGATTATGAATAGACTATTTGGTGTAGTCGTAGTAGCACTACTCTCAATTGTGGTTGGATTGTCAGCACACTATCTGAGCTTTGATAGAGAGGCTATGGGTAAGGAGATAGGTACAGTAAGTCAGATTACATATATCTCTGCTCCTGCACTAGGAGTATCCTACTTTGAGAGTGCTAGCTTGGTAGACAAAGATAGTATAAATATAGCATATCCAGAGATGCCAAGAGCTGGAAAGATGGATTTTATATATGAGAAGTAGCCCATTTTTATACTTCTTACTTCTAGGTATTGCTAGACAAAAGGGTAAACATATTGGAGTAGTATCTATCTCACTAGTGGTACTGTTTTTGCTTAGTAGTGTACTTTTCATATCATCTTCACTTCATCATACCATCTCATCACAGCTAGAGAGTGAACCAGACTTTGTAGTACAGCGTATCAGAGGTGGAGTGAGAGTAGATGCTCCTGTAGAGTGGATAGATAAATTGGTAGATATATATGGTACAAAGAGTGTGACTCCTAGAGTATATGGTAGATATGCTCTAAGCCCCAAGCATGAGTGGGCTCTTGTAGTAGGGGTGGACTTTACAGACGAACAGAGTCACAAGGGCTTGGAGAAGCTGATAGGAGATACCAATCTAAAGCAGTTCCTCAAATCTGATCAGATGATAGTAGGGCAGGGAGTAGCTAGATACCTCAAGTCTCATTTCTATTCAGATAGTTATAGTTTCATGACCCCAGAGGGAGCTTTCAAAAAAGTAGATATATTTAAAGAGCTATCAGATAGTAGTAGCCTCATATCCAATAATATGATGATTATGCCTATAGATTTGGCTAGAGAGGTGCTAGGAGTTGATGATGAGTCGGTGACAGATATAGCTCTAAGTGTACCCAATGATGATGAGTGGAGCAGTATAGAGGATAAGATAGAGTCACTCTACTATGACATCAGAGTCATCACCAAGACAGATGTCAAGAGGATATATGAAAATCTATACAACTACAAAGGTGGTCTATTTTTAGTACTTTTTTTGATAGCCATTGTGACATTCTCTCTGATACTATACCAGAGATATGCGATGGTATACTCTACAGAGAGGCGTGAGATAGGGCTACTTAGAGCACTTGGTTGGAGTATATCTGATGTACTTAGATTGAAGTTTTTGGAGACACTAGTGGTGGTGGTAATTTCATTTGTGGTGGGTGTAGCTATGGCGTATATATATGTCTTTGTACTGGGTGCTCCATTGCTAGTAGATATCTTTTTGGGAGGAGATAATCTCTCTCATCGCATTCAGCTACTGCCAGTAGTGGATTTGTCTGTACTTAGTAGTATATTTTTACTATATGCTGTACCATTTGTGGCATCTGTCCTCATACCTGTATGGAGAGTAGCTGTCACAGACCCAAAGGAGGCGATGCTATGATGAGTCCTATTATAGTAGTAGAGAGATTATATCGTAAGTTTACATTGGGTGTAGAGAGTATTACTGTACTAGAGGATATAGACCTCACTATAGATAGAGGAGAGTGTATAGTACTCAAAGGTATTAGCGGTAGTGGCAAAACTACTCTACTATCCATAATGGCAGGACTAGACAAACCTACAGAGGGCAATGTCATTATAGACTCAGAGTCCATCGCTAAGCTACCTGACTTGCATATATCTAAATTTAGAGCCAAAAAGATAGGTATGATATTTCAGCATTTCAATCTACTAGAGCACCTGAGTGTATGGGATAATGTATTAGTACCTTTAGTTCCTATGGGGATAGATATGGATAGGGCTAGAGAGATGATAGAGAGTAGCTTGGCACTTGCTAATATATCACACAAATCAGATACATTAGCTAGCAGGCTATCAGGAGGAGAGAAACAGAGAGTAGCAATCGCCCGTGCATTGGTATCAAATCCTGAGATTATACTATGCGATGAGCCCACAGCCAATTTGGATTTGGGAAACTCAGTGAAGTTTATAGAGATACTTCAGAAGCTACACTCACTAGGCAAGACTATAGTAGTAGCAACGCATGATCCATTATTTGATAATCTACCATTTGAAAGTAGGGTAATACCTATGGCAAATGGTAAGATAGAGACAGATATATGAATCAACTTTTGATGAATAATCAAGTGATGATATATCTCCTAATGGAGGTGATTGTATCAGTTATGCTGCTCATTGCACTCTACTGGGCTATCAAGATGCTTATTAGTTGGGACTTTGGTAGCTTCTCAACTGCTCAGTATAGATTGGAGAAGAGGTCATATCTAGTAAGTACGATTTTATTATTCTCATTTGTAGTAAAGTTCTTTCTATTGATATATTTTGTTTTTACGATAGACTCTATCTCTATACTGATACCAGGAGCTATGTGTGCCGCTGGTGTGGTCTCTGCCAATGACTATGGTATGCAACTTCTATTGACGAAGCTTCTTATACTCTTTTTTATGCTACTTTGGATGAGTATCAACAGCTATGATATGCGTGCCAAGAACTACCCACTCTTTAGATTTAAGCAGGTGATATTTCTCATTATATTTATGATGGTAGCGATAGAGGGCTATCTAGATATAGAGTATTTCACACATATAGATATCAGACAACCTGTGAGCTGTTGTTCTACACTATATGGTCAGCTAGAGGGTAGCAATCCTCTACCATTTGGACTAGATATTCGAAATCTTATGATACTATTTTATATGATATATACTCTACTTATGGTGACTCTATGGTACAAATATCGTATAGTTACCATAGTGTTAGCAGTGCTATTTATCTTTATCTCATACTATGGGGTTGTATATCTGTTTGGTACATATGTATATAGATTGCCTACACATAAATGTCCATTTTGTATGATGCAGAGGGAGTACTATTTTATAGGATATCTGATATGGGGGACTCTGTTTATTGGGAGCTACCAAGCCATCATATCTAGCTTTATAAACCTATATACCAAGAGTGATATACTATATAATGAGAGAAGAGCTATGGTACTACTAAGTATATTTGTTGCAGTATGTAGTAGTTATGTTGCCCTATATTATTTACAAAATGGTGTGTTTCTGTAGTATTAAATAACAAGGAGAATAAATGAAGAAGATTTTACCTACACTTATATCTATATTTATGGTAGCCATCATAGCTATCATATTTATCTCGATATCCAAAGATAATGGACCTACTACTATAGTAGAGGGTAACACGATGATGAGAGCATTAGATATTGATATAAATCATACTAATGATACACAGTGTGCCATGATAATCAGTAGTATAGAAAATACAGCACAGCTAGTAGCTCCTGATGGACGGACTTGGTTTTTTGATGATCCAGGGTGTATGGTATTATGGATGAAAGACAAGCCATTCAAGGATAAAGCCAAACTATGGGTACATACAATAGATACAAAAAAATGGATAGATGCTAGAGAGGCATATTATTGGGTGGCAGATAGAACTGCGATGCACTATGGCTTTGGGTCTAGGAAAAACAGAATAGACGGTAGTATTGATTTTGATGAGATGTATTTAAGAATGCTTAGAGGTGAAAACCTAACCAATCCAAAGATTAGAAAAAAACTGCTGGGTATATGATGGATACAGTAGATTTATTGTCAATTGCCACTATAGCATTCCTAGGCTCCATGGGGCACTGCATAGGTATGTGTGGAGGGATAGTCATAGCATACAGTAGTACTAAGATAGATGCAACTCATAGTAAGCTTAGACAGTCTCTCCCCCATCTGATATACTCACTGGGCAGAGTAACTACATATACTACTATGGGAGTTGTATTTGGGGCTATTGGAGGTGTCGTCTCATTTAGTGCTACGGCCATTAGTACTCTTACTATAGGAGCTGGTATCTTTATGGTTTTGGCAGGATTATCTATTGTTGGTAAATTGAAGTTTCTAACACTTCTGGAGCATTCATTTTCTCGTACACAGTGGTATCAAGAAGTTTTCAGGTCAGTACTTCGCTCTAAATCACTTAATAGTTTCTATATACTAGGATTACTTAATGGTTTATTGCCATGTGGGTTGGTATATTTCTTTGCTGTTACAGCTGCTAGTACAGGTAGCCCTATATGGGGTGGGGTAGTGATGTTTATCTTTGGGCTTAGTACTATACCCTCACTCTTTGCATTGGGGTTATTCTCGGGTATATTTAGTAAAGGTAATATTAGAAAAGTAATGATGAATTTAGCATCAATAATAGTTATTATATATGGGTTTTACACTATTTACAGAGGTTATGCATTTATAGAAAATCCAAATAAGTCACTTTTAAATTGCTGTTCTGTTGATATTGATGTGATACCTATAGATACAAAAGTTAAAAAATTTAAGTAATTTCTCTGTTATTATCATATTGCAAGATATCTTTTATTTATCTATAGATATACTGTGAACTAATATAACAGAACAGGAGGTGATATTATGATAAGAAGCATCAAGAGAGTATTATTTGTATCTATCTTATTTGCTAGTATTACAAATGCTATGGAGATTAAGAGTTTGCATGAGGCTATAAATATAGCTGGTAAACAAAGGATGTTTACCCAAAGAATGCTAAAAGATTATGCAATGGTAGGCATGAAGAATAAATTTGGAAGTCCTGCGACTGATTTGCAGAAGATTATAGCTGATTTTGATGACCATTTACAGTCACTAATAGTATTCAACAAAGAGCAAGCTACTGCAGATTCATTAAGTAAAGTACAGAAACTTTGGGAACCAATTAAAATTACCTTATCCGCCGTACCAGACAAGAGTATAACGGTTAAATTGCAAGCATCTCTAGAGGAGCTATTAGCACAAGCAAATGAAGCCACAGGTCTATTTACTAAGCAAACAGAAGAAGCTTCTGGTGAAATAGTAAATATTTCAGGACGACAGAGAATGTTGTCTCAGAGAATGGCAAGTCTATATATGCTAAAGGCATGGGGCATCAAAGATGATAAATTTACTGAGAAGATGCATAAGACTATGAGTCTATTTAAGGCATCACTTGAAAAGCTTATTAAGTATGAGAAAAATATACCAGAGACATCCAAGCTGTTAGAAAAAGTAAAAAAAGAGTTTATGTTTTTTGAATTTACAGATGGTAAAGATACATTTGTACCAGCATTAATTTGTAGAAAATCTGACTCTATACTTAAGAAGATGAATAAAGCTACAGGACTATATAGTAAATAGTTCTGTATTCTGCTAGGAGTGAGAGGCTAGAGTGCCTCCTCATCCTCTTCACCAGTTCTTATTCTCATTACACTTGATATATCACTTACAAATATCTTACCATCACCTATTTTGCCTGTAAATGCTGCCTCTTTGATAGCTTTTATCGCGATGTCAGCATACTCCTGTGAGCTTACTACTAGTTCTATCTTTACCTTTGGAATAAACTCTACTATATATTCAGCACCTCTATATAGCTCAGAGTGACCTTGCTGTCTTCCGTAGCCTTTGACCTCTGATATAGTCATTCCCTCTATACCCGCTTCTACTAATGCCTCTTTTACATCATCTAGCTTAAATGGCTTGATAACAGCTTCTATTTTTTTCATATATTACTCCATTTTTTTTATTATTATATCATTATCATATCTCAAAACAGATAATAGGAGAGGCTACACTTTCTCTTATTATCTATAGATTATATACTTCTCTTAAATTCAGGATAAGACTCTATACCACACTCTATAGCATCTATACCCTCTAGTTGCTCATCATCTGAAGCTTTTAGAGTAAAGATTTTATTAATGATATAAATAATAGCATAAGATAAAGGAAATACAATAGCTGCTACAACTACGATACCCTTAATCTGATCCATCATATGAACTTCAGGTACAAATATAGCAACAGCTAGTGTACCCCATATACCATTGACTAGGTGAACAGACAGTGCACCTACAGGGTCATCCATCTTTAGCTTATCAAATATAGGAACAAATATTACTACCAAAGCTCCACCAATAGCACCTATAAGAATAGGGGAGTATATATCATACTGATCAGGACCAGCAGTTACAGCTACTAGTCCACCAAGTGCACCGTTTAACATCATAGTAATATCAAACTTTTTATATCTAAAGTATGTCATTAACCAACCTATAATAGCACCTGCGATACCTGCTGTATTGGTATTCATAATTGTTAATGCTACTGCATCAGCATTCTCTTTGGATGATATAGCACCCACAGAGCCACCATTAAATCCAAACCAACCAATCCATAGCAAGAAAGCACCTAGTGTTACAAGAGGTATATTAGAAGCTGGAATTACTTGTATAGCTCCATTTTTTCTGTATCTTCCTCTTCTAGAACCCATGATAAGTATAGCAGCTAGTAGTGCCCAACCACCTGTAGAGTGTATTACCGTGCATCCTGCTAGATCAGACATATCAGAGATATCAAATGCAGTACCAGATAGGAAGTTGGCTCCCCATGTAATATTGACTATAGTTGGGTATAGAAAAGCACCTACTACTACAGTGAATAGTGCTAGAGGTAAGATTCTAGATCGCTCACTTACGCCACCACTCATTATATTTACTACTTTACCTACAAATGCCATCTGAAATAAGAAGTAAGCATATTTACTGATACCAGTTTGATGATCCCAAGAACCAAAAGCATACTCATATCCTACAAGCATGAATGACATAGATGCAATAGCATATATCATAACATTTACAGTGAGCACTGATGTGACATTTTTAGTTCTTACCAACCCCGCCTCTAGCATAGCAAAACCTGGCACCATAAAGATAATCAAAGTCATCGCAAAGATGGCAAAGAAAGTATCTATAACATAATTCATTTCCATAAAAACCTCCAATATATTTTGCTTATTCTACCATAAACCAAATATATAAAAATTGATTTCTATCTATTCTAGTTATTGTCTGCACTATAGACCATATTCCCATCTATGTATACAATATCTGCTTTTTGAGTATGTAGTATGGCTTGTAGTGATAGTTGATTGCTATTTATACATTTGGATGGTAGTGTGATTATAGTCAAATCTGCTGGTTTCCCCTCTGCTATACTACCTTCACTACAGTTTATAGCCTTTGCCGCATCAGAAGTGGCAGATTTGATAAATCTATCAGACATCATCTCCATATCACCACGGTGATGTAGCATGAGTGCTGCTCTTAGCTCATCCCAGATATTTAGAGACCAGTTAGAGCTTAGTCCATCTGTGGCTATAGACATAGTGGTATTTATATCTTCTATCTCCAATCTTTTTGTACCTAATAATCGATTTGACCTAGGGCAGTGACATATGGAGTGATTCTTCTTATATAGATACTCCTTCTCCTCTCTACTTGTCTCAGTACAGTGTATGAAATGGGTAGGATACTCATTAAATAGCTTTAGAAAGCTATCAACTGTATTTACAGAGCTACTAGTATTAAAAAACTTTTGAAAGAATCCTAAGAAATCACCACTATTGGACTCCAGCCATCTCTTCTCATGATGAGACTCTAGTAGGTGAGCAGATAGTGGGTAGCTATTCTCTTTTGCCAATGCAATTGCTCTTTTTGCCACTATAGGGTGTACAGAGTATGGTGAGTGGATAGCTACAGCAGGTGTGATATTATCCTCTTTTTTAGTCTGTATACTACTCTCAACTCTCTCCAAGAAGTCACTATATAGTATATCAGCTGTCTGAGGATTAGAACCTATAAGCTCATTGAAAAATGTTACTTTTTGTTTGGCATTTATACACGCATCTAGATCAAATCCGTAGCTTGATACAGCACCAAACCTAGTGATCCCTGACTCTAGCATTTGTGTACATTGCTCTTCCATTGTATCGCTGTTACAGAGCTCTAGCAGTCCGTCTCTCTCTCGTATTACACTATCTAGCCATATCATAAAATCTCCATACTCTAGAGTTGTTTTATTGGAGGAAAACTCTAGGTGAACATGTGTATTTATAAATCCAGGATAGATAATACTATTTGGCTTAGCTTTTATGATTGTTGCATCAGGGTATCTTTTTTTAAGTTTTATGGGTTTATCTATAGCTATTATTGTTTTATCAAACGCTATAGCCAAATTCTTTAGATATATACCATTTGTGTAGATATGGTCTGCTAAAATTATTTTCATTGTTGTAATCCTTCTTGTAAACACCTATTAATTTCAATTAGGTAAAATGATACCCAAATTTACCAAAAGGAAACAGAGTATGAAAGTAGTTGTAATACAAGGACCAAATCTCAATATATTAGGATTGAGAGAACAGCATATATATGGACCAATGAAACTAGAAGAGATACATGAGCAGATGAAATCATTTGCAGAGCAGAGTAGTTTAGAGATAGAGTTCTTTCAGAGTAATCTTGAAGGTGAGATAGTAGACCGTATCCAAGAGTGTATGGGTGATGCTCATGGTATCATTATCAACCCAGCAGCATACTCGCATACATCTATAGCTATTAGAGATGCATTAAGTGCAGTTCAGTTACCAATTATTGAGGTTCATCTTAGTAATATTCATGCTAGAGAGGAGTTTAGACGCAAATCACTTACGGCAGAAGTGACTAGTGGAGTGATTGCAGGCATGGGACCATTTGGATATCATATGGCAATGGTAGGTATGACACAGATACTTGGTGAGATGCAAGCAGCGCAAATGGCACAAGCAGAGCAGGAAGCATAAGGTATGAGATGAACTATATCCTCACTGATGAGAATGCAATATATTATGAGTGTGGATATAGTAATGATAACTCAATATATTTAGCATTAGGTAGTGACTCTTATCTTATTACAGATGGTAGATATAAATTAGATGCTTTAGAGTCACTACACAAAACCAAACTTATAATCTCCAATAACTTATCACTAGAAGTCTCAAAACTCATAAATAGGAGTAAAATAAAAAAAATATCATTCAATCCTAAAGAGTGGAGCTATTCTGCTATTACAAGCATAAAAGAGAAAACAAAATCAAAGTGGAATTCAAAACCAGACTTCTCCCACAAAAGACGAATCATCAAAACATCACAAGAGATTAAGATGCTTAAAAAAGCAGTAGACCTAGGCTCAGATGCCTTTGATATATTTGCAGAAGCTATTAGGCTAGAGGGGATTGGAATAAGTGAAAAAAGACTCAATTTTATAGCAGAAAGAGTAATGCGTAAAGAGGGAGATAGAGCTCTAAGTTTTGAGCCAATTACTGCCCTAAATAGGAACTCAGCAAAACCACATGCCTACCCATCTGAGATTATCTCTAAAAAGGGAGATATACTACTTTTTGATGCAGGGCTGAAGTACAAAAGATACTGCTCAGATAGGACTAGAGCCTCATATTTGGATGGAAATATCACTTTTGATATAGAGCAGAAGTTCAATACAAAAAAGAGACAAAAGATTTATGATATAGTTAGAAAAGCTCATGATAGAGCTATTAGTAAATCAAGAGCTGGAATGAAAGCATCTCAGATAGATAGATTTGCAAGAGATGTGATAGAAAAAGCAGGATATGGCAAGTACTTTGTGCACTCTACAGGTCACGGAGTAGGGCTTGATATACATGAGATGCCATATATATCCACTAGATCCAAAACAAAAGTAGAGGATGGAATGGTCTTTACTATTGAACCTGGCATATATATACCAGGAGAATTTGGGGTTAGAATAGAAGATATGGTTTTGATGAATGACGGAAAGCTAGAAATACTATAGTCTTTATATATAATATAGTAAGTAAACCACAAGTAAAAGTGTAAGAAAAAAGAAATTTCAAATATTTTCGCATTATTTCGCAAAAACCCTTGACAAACAAGAATGTATCGGCTATAATACGCGTCCACAAA
>Ga0256826_1002370_pt1 | contig 11509 bp, 14 predicted proteins | sample CV79metaG_FD_185975 | JGI IMG/M metagenome (GOLD analysis project Ga0256826, IMG submission 185975) | Hydrothermal vent microbial communities from East Pacific Rise, Pacific Ocean - CV79 | ecosystem: Environmental > Aquatic > Marine > Hydrothermal vents | place: Pacific Ocean: East Pacific Rise... | reverse complement strand
ATCTCTATCTTGTGCTATATTTTCTATTATCATATTATCCATACTTGTGTACATTGTACCACCGCCAAAACCTGAAAAGATTCTTTTATTTTTTTGTTTATTTGACTTATCGTAAGCTATATTAAAAGCAATATTTCCTAAAACCAACTCAGCCATACCACCATATACTCTTGATTCTACACCACTATTGTCATTTTCACTTTGATTTAAGTACTGTGCCATTAGGTGCAAAAAGTTATCTTTTGTAAAATGTATATTAGCACCTAAACTCAAATAAATACTTTTACTAGCATTATTTAGCATTAAAGAGTTAGGATTTGTATCTTTTGAAACATCATAATACCACACACTAGCTTCTATTGGTTCTGTCTCATAAATAATTCCAGCTAAATAAGTACCATCTTCACCAGTATCTTGCCAAGGATTATCTGCATCTAAACCAGCATCATAGCCTTGAAACTGTGTTAAAAATCCAGTCATAAAAACTATATTATCAACTTTATAAGTTAGCATAAATGCTTCAAAAGTATTTAATGTCATTCTTATATCATCGCTATCTGCTAGGGGTGTGTCAATTATTTGACGACCTACTCGCAAATTTAAATTTTCATAGTTATAGTTAATATAAGATTCTGCTAATTGAGTATAATCTCCTTTTTGTGATGTAAGTTCTTCATTAAATTTTGTATTATTTCCACTTATAGGTAAAATCTCATGTGTGGTTATAAATGTTACTCCCGCATTAAAACCATTATATTCTGCCAATTCATATTTTAACTGACCTCCAATAGCAGTTGCATACTTATTTTGAGAATCATCATAATTATATATAGAATAGATTGAGCGAATGTCACCAGAGACTACACCATCTTCAAACATATGCTTAATACCATCAACTTCTAGTGCATTTAAACTCAGACAGCCCAGTAAACATAGCCTAATTGTATTTTTCATTTTCACTCTTTGTTTTTTTTATTCGTAATGATATTCACTATCAACTTATAAACTTCTTAATACTGATAACAACTATCAAATATTTAAAGAACTATTTTTATTTTTTGCTATAATTACACTAATATTATTAAAACTAGGAACTATATGAAATTTCTTTACACTCCATCATCTCATTTTAATCTTGCAAATCTAATCACTTTTGCAAATATTACAGCAGGTTTAATGGCTACTTACTTCATAACTCAAAATAATTTTATTGTAGCTATTATATTGGCTTGGATTGGTGGTGCTGCTGATATTTTTGATGGTAAAATTGCTAGAAAATATCACCTATCAAATGAGTTTGGAGTACAACTTGATAGTTTTGCTGATTTTTTAAGCTTTGTTCTTGTGCCAGTATTTTTAGTTTTTCAAGCAGTATCTTCAACTGAACTAAGTGGTTTTAGTTTATTTTTAGCATCTGTAGTATCGCTTTACTATGTAATTTCTGGACTTAGAAGACTGATTCAATTTAACATAAATGCAGATGCTGGAGAGGTTGATAAATTTTTCATAGGTGTACCAACACCTCTTGGAGCAATACTTCTTTGGTTAGCATACCTAGCTTACACCTATGAAGTTATGTCAGCAATTAGTGTTATTACTGTTATGGCAATAATCGCTTGGACTTTAAACTCTAAGATTAAAGTACCACATCTTTAATATTATTGTATTATTTTAATTTCTCTTTGAGGAAATGGCATAGTTATCTCTGAATTATTTATAGCTTCAAATACTTTTAAATTCACTTCATATTGAACCTTAAAAAAGCTTTTTGAAAGTACCCAGTATCTATATGACACATCAATAGTACCATCTGAAAAATTCTCAATCCCTATAATAGCTTCATTATCAGATGAAACACCATCACATGAAGTTATACTTTTTTGAATAAGCTTTATTGCTTCATCTATATCACTATCATAAGAAACACCTATCTTACCCTCAACTATGCGATAACTAAAAGAATTAACTAAAACATCACCTATCATATATTTATTTGGAATAGTAATTTGTTCTTTATCTTCATTTATTAAAACTGTATATGCTAATTTTATCTCATCTACTTCACCATAGATTTCATGAACTTTAATTGTATCTCCAAGTTTAAATGGTTTTGTTATTATGAGGACGATACCTGCTGCAAAGTTTGACACACTTCCTTGAAGAGCTAAACCAGCAGTTAGAGAAAATGCACCAAGAGCCGCTACAAATGGAGCTATTGAGATACCTAATTTTCCAAGTGCTAAAATTGCCATCATTGCTACAATGATAAAACGAATAAAGCTTGAAATAAAGATACCAATAGTTTCATCAAGACTTGTTTTTAAAAGTAACTTTAAAACATATTTTTGTATATACTTTGATGCAATGACACCAATAATCATTATAATTATTGCACCAATAATTTGAAAACTATAATTTGTTATAAATTCTATAATAATATTATAAAACTTACTAACTTCTGCTAACTCTTTTTCCATTTTATTTACTCTTTATTTTTTTCTATTTTAAATCTACATGAGCCGACAGTTATTACTTTACCTTTTTTAATACTTTGCTTAACATAAGAAAGGGTGCCTTTTGGATCAGCATCACCTATTTCTTCTTCTATTATACGAAGTAAATCCACCTCATTTGTAGTAGTCCAAGTTTTTTCATAACTGTATTGTGTTTGAATATTCATAAGTGTATCATACCCTAAAGGATATAAAAATATTAAACAAAAAAAATTTATAGATTTTTTTACACAATATAAACTTAATAAATCTAAAATACAATAACTTTAAATTGAAATTTTATATATTTTGGGTATAATTCGCGAAATACTTTAGGGGTAGGTGCCATTTTCAAGGAAAATGCTTGTATCAGCTCCTAACTAAAGGACAATGATGCAAGAAAATGCACAAGAAATAGAAGAAATAAAAGAAGAAAGTACAATCACATTTGATGATTTAGGATTAAATAGCAATGTGTTACGTGCAGTAAAAGCTGCAGGTTTTGTTAAACCTAGCCCCATTCAAGAACAAGCAATACCATTTGTTATAGATGGTCGTGATATAGTTGGTCAAGCACACACAGGAACTGGTAAAACAGCTGCTTTTGGTCTTCCAGCACTTAGCAATATGAAGATGACTAAAGATAGTGGTGTTGAGCTTTTAGTTATAACTCCAACTCGTGAACTTGCTACTCAGGTTTCAGATGAACTTTTCAAGTATGGTCGTAATATGGGAGCTAGAACTGTAACAGTTTATGGTGGTAGCTCATACAAAAGACAACTTGATCTTATCGAGCGTGGAGCATCTGTAGTAGTTGCTACTCCAGGTCGTCTTTTAGACATCCTTAAAAGAGGTATGCTAACTAACTTCAATCCAAGTACTGTTGTACTAGATGAAGCTGATGAGATGCTAGATATGGGTTTCTTAGATGATATTAATGAAATTTTTTCATACCTACCATCTAAAAGACAAACTCTACTTTTTTCAGCGACTATGCCTAGACCTATCAAACTTCTAGCTGAAAGAATTTTAGACAATCCTGAGTTTATATCTATCACTAAAGGTGAAACTACGAACACAGATATCTCTCAAGAGTATTATGTAATCGAAGAATCAGAGCGTGATGATGCAATAATCCGTCTTATGGATTCTGAAGAAACAAAAAAAGCAGTTGTATTTTGTAGAACAAAATCAGAAGTTGATCGTCTTTCAAATGTTTTATCTAACGCTGGTTACCTAGCGAATGGTCTTCATGGAGATATGGAGCAACGTCAACGTGAAACAGTAATCAAAGGTTTCAAACAAAACTCTGTAAAAGTACTTGTTGCTACTGATGTTGCTGCTCGCGGTATTCATGTAGACAATATCTCTCATGTTTTTAACTATCATATTCCATTTGACCCAGAGAGTTATGTTCATCGTATTGGTCGTACAGGTCGTGCTGGGACTAAAGGTAAGGCTATTACTTTACTAACTCCACTAGAGTTCAAGGAACTTCAACGTATTAAAAATAAAGTTGGAACTACAATGCAGTTAGCTTTTGTTCCAAGCAAAAATGATTTAAAAGAAAGCAGTTTAAAAACTGTTGTTAAAAGTATTGAAAACCATAAAATCTATGATGAAGCTCACAAAGTACTAGATATGCTAAAAGAAGATATAGATGAAGAAACTATACTTATGAAACTTGTATCTATGATTTTAGATAAACAATCAGTTGCTGGACCTAACCAAATTGGTATCCCTGCTGATAAACTTGAAGCCATACTAGAGCGTGCTGCTAAACGTGGTGATTCAAGAGGTCGGGGTCGCGGTCGTGGTGGGCATAGCCGTTCAAGAAGCCGTTCAGGTGGAGGAGATAGAAACCGTGGTGGCGATAGAAATCGTAATGGTGGCGGTGGTTCTGGTGGTGGATACCGTGGAAACCGCTCTAGCGGAGGCGGTGATAGAAACCGTAATAGAAATAGAGACTAGTATTAAAAACTAGATAATTTTATAACTACCATTGGCTCTATTTTTGAGCTATGGTAAACTTTTTTCTTTGAAATAAGTCCCCTGCACTCAAAGCCAATGGCATTTTTCGCTATAATATCTCATGATAATTTTTAAAGATAAAAACTTCTATATTCAAACTGAAAAATCAGAAATCCCTTGGCTTAAAATATTTACCAATGTTGAGTACAAAGAACTTAGTGATATGCCAAAAGAACTCCGCAAAAAACTTTATGAACTTTATGATATTGTAGAGTTGGAGATGAAAAACTACTATAAGCCTACAAAAATGAATTTAGCTTCTTTTGCAAATATGCTTCCAAGAGTTCATCTTCATGTAATGGCTAGATTTGAAAACGACAGCTATTTTCCAAATCCAATGTGGGGAGAAAAACTTAGAGAGGCAAAACTCAATTTAGCAGATGAAAAAGAGTTTCATAAAATAATTAAAAAAAAGTTAGAAAATTTCGCTACTTAATAGGTGAAAAAGGTACAAGAGCTGAACCCCAAGTAAGTCCACCACCAAAAGCATCAAGAAGCATTAGCTCACCTTTTTTAAGTTTACCTTGCTCATAAATATCATTTATAGCCATAGGTATAGATGCACCAGAAGTATTACCATATTTTGCAACAGTCAATACAACTTGCTCCTCTTTTAGCTTTAAAGCATCACCAACAGCTTTTATAATACGATAATTTGCTTGATGTGGTACAAAGTGCTTAATTGAGGAAGAATCAATAGAATTTTCTTTTAAAATTTCAACAACATCTTTAGTTAAAGTACGAACAGCTACTTTAAAAGTCTCATTTCCCTTCATTTGCATAAAGCAGCTTTTACTTTCTAAATCTAGTGAATCATGAGCAGAACCTGAACCACCATTTGGCGTCATGAGTAAATCTGCATATTCACCATCAGCACCGGTATGAACATCAATAATAGCTTCACTTTTATCATCTGTTGCAGATATTACAGCTGCACCAGCACCATCACCAAATAATATACAAGTTCCACGATCTGTATAATCAGTTATTGCTGATAATTTTTCAGCGCCGACTATAAGTATATTTTTTTTCATACCTGATTCAATAAACGCTTTTGCAATTGAAAGTATATAAACAAATCCAGTACAAGCAGCAGATATATCAAATGCTGTAACATTAGCAAGTCCAAGTTTATTTGAAATAATAGTTGCAGTTGATGGCATACAAAAATAATCAGGTGAAATTGTTGCACATATAACCATATCTATCTCTGACTTATCTAAACCTGAACGTTCCAATGCTAATTCAGCTGCATTTACACCTAAATCAGATGTGAACTCACCCTCAGCTGCTATATGACGCTCTTTAATACCTGTTCTTTTAGTAATCCATTCATCAGAAGTATCAACCATAGTTGATAAATCTTTATTTGAAAGAATCTTTTGCGGAATATAAGCTCCGATTGAACGAAATGCAGCATAAGCCATCAGCTATTTCTCCATATCTTGTTTAGTTTTTAACTCTGCTATTCTAGTAACTATATTATCATTTACACCAGTTTCTGTATATGTAATTGCTTGAAAAATAGCATTTTTAATAGCTTTTGGTCCTGATTTACCATGACTAACTATGGCACATCCCTTAATCCCAAGAAGTGGAGCTCCACCAACCTCTTCGTAATCCATCTGTTTTTTAAGAAGTTTAAAAACTTTCCTCATGAGTAATGCACCAGTAATAGCAACGGGTGACTTTCTAATATAATCTTTGATAAGTCCACTAATTGTAGCAGCTACGCCCTCGCTAGCTTTTAAAACAAGGTTTCCAATAAATCCATCACAAGTAATTACATCACAACTTGCATTAAAAATATCACCACCCTCAACATTCCCGATAAAACCTTTGTAACCATCAAGAGCTTTAAAAGCCTCTTTTGTAACTTCATTACCTTTAGATTTTTCTTCACCATTTGCAAGTAAACCAATGCTTGGTGTCTCTATGCCAAACATATCCTCAGCGTAACATCCACCCATTATAGCAAATTGCACTAAATGCTCAGCTTTAGAATCAACATTTGCACCAGCATCTAGTAAAATAGAACGTTTTGATTTTTTTGTAGGCATTAAAGCAGCAAGAGCAGGACGAGAAACACCTTTAAGGCGTCCAAGTCTTAGAGTAGCTAATGTCATTGTAGCACCACTATGTCCAGCTGAGACAACACCATCTGCTTCACCAGTTTTTACTAAATCTATAGCTTTATAAATAGTACTATCTTTTCTTTTTACAGCATCAGTTGCCCCATCACCCATGGCAATAACATCATCAGCTTCTACTATAGAAATCTTATCTCTATAACGTTTTGGTAACAGAGGTAAAATTTCGGATTTTTTCCCTACTAAGATAGGTATAAAAAGTTTTTTCTTAAGTGCTTGGATAGTTCCCTTAACAATTGGCTCAGGACCAAAGTCCCCGCCCATTGCGTCAATAGCAATTTTTACCATTGACTATTTATACTCACCAGTAGTTGGGTTGATATGGTGTGGAAGTTTATATGTTCCATCTTTATCTTTAACTGGTTTAGCTAAAGTAATTTTATAGTGAGTTCTTCTTTTCGCTGAACGTGAATGAGAGACTCTTCTCTTAGGTACTGCCATGTAATTTTCCTTTTATTTAATTTAGTAAATCTAATTTTTACAATTTTTGCAAGTGTTGTAATCACTTTTGATAAGTTCAAGTTCCGAATTTAAGATTTCATCTAAATCTGCTGTATCATCTAAACACTCTACAACATCCAATAAGACTTCATTTTCACTTTCATAGATACCACTATGTAGGTAAAATTCTATAGCCTCATCAACATCTAACTTGAACTCATCAGCACAAACATTACAGCTCGTGTTAATTTTTCCACTTAAAGTTGCTTTTAAATGAATTAATTTGCCGCTATCATACTGTAAAAAACCTTTAAAAGTCATTTCTTTAGATTTTATATCAAAATCTAGCGGTGTACTTGTTACTTTTCTAAGTGTTACTTTCACAAGTAAAACTTAAGAAATTTCTCTTTCTGAGAAGAAAAATGCAATTTCTACAGCTGCATTTTCAACAGAGTCACTTCCGTGAACTGCATTTGCATCTATATTTTCAGCGAAATCTGCACGGATTGTTCCAGCATCAGCTTCTTTAGGGTTAGTAGCACCCATAAGATCACGGTTAATTTGCATAGCATTTTCACCTTCTAAAACTGTTACTACTACTGGACCACTAATCATGAAATCTACTAGATCTCCGAAAAAAGGTCTTTCAGCATGAACTGCATAAAATGCTTCTGCATCTCCGCGAGAAAGTTGCATTTTTTTAGTTGCTGCTATTTTAAGACCATTACTCTCAAAACGATCTAAAATTTTTCCTATAACACCTTTAGCTACTGCATCTGGTTTTATAATTGATAGTGTACGTTCCATCAAATCTCCTGTTAAATATATGAATTGTGAGCGGAATTATATCTAAAAAAGAATATGTTTTTGATTAAATTAAAGAATTTGTGGGTTTAAAAAGTAAATATGAGTATTACAAAGTGCTTTGCACTTTGTAAAGTTAGTAAAACTATTCTACTACAGGTTCTTTATTTGAACGCTGATCATCAGTTATATCTTCACGATGCTCTGGGCTTTCACCAATAGCATCCCAAGTAATACAACCCTCAGTTGGACAAGCAGTAGCACAAGCTGGTTCATCATGATGACCAACACACTCTACACATTTATCAGAATACACATGATAAATTTCCTCACCTGTTGGATTATCATCCTCATCTACAATCGCTTCTACTGGACACTCATCTATACATGCACCACAGTTAATACATGTATCATTAATAATTACTGCCATTAGGTTCTCCTAAATATTTTAATTTCAAGGGTAAGTTTATCAGAAGAATTTTAAAGATAGCTAAAATATGTTTGCTAGGATAAATTTTATTATATTTGTTACTCAATAGTCCCAATTTATAGGTTTATAATAATCATTATCATGAATTTGTTAAAAAATTATCTTACTATAAACCAAGGATTCAATAAGTCTTTTTTATTATAAATAATTGATATGTTTGTATGATAATTAAAAATATCTTTATCTGACTCTAAAACTATAGCATGAGCTGCTGCGGTATCCCACTCCATAGTCGGTGCCATTCGAGGGTATATGTCTACTGAACCTTCAGCTACCATTACGAGTTTTAAAGAACTTCCCTTAGAAATCAAAGTCAAATTTTTTGTAGTTTTTTCAATCTCTTTTATAAATACTTTTGTTTCATGAGACAAATGAGATCTACTGACAGCAAGTTTAAGCGAAATTTGTGGTGTTTTATTTACGATTAGAGGTAATTTAACACCATTTTTAAAAGCACCCTCGCCTTGTTTTGCATAGTATATATCATCTAGTACTGGTGCGTAAACTACTCCAAGTACTGGTTTGCTTTTATGAATAAGAGCAATATTTACAGTAAATTCACCATTTTTTTTCACAAACTCTTTTGTACCATCAATAGGATCAATACACCAGTAATATTCCCAATCTTTTCTATCTTGAAATGATGGTATTTGCATCTCTTCAGACATAATTGGTAAATTATATTTTTTTAAAGCCTCTACAATTAAATCATTTGATTTTAAATCAGCCTCAGTTAGCGGAGAATTATCATCTTTATAGCTAACACTAAAATCTTTTTCATATATTTTCATAATAATATCACCAGCGGACTTGGCAATATCTACAATATCTAAGATTTTAATACTTTTTAGCATTTTACTCTAACGAGGGATAGCTCCAGCACCACCCATTTGACCCATCATGGCTTGAAGATCTTTCATTCCATTTTTACCTGAAAATTTCTTAGCCATTTTACCAGCATTTTTAAACTGTTTTATCATACGGTTAATCTCTACAATTTCCAAACCACAACCTTTTGCGATTCTTCCTTTACGAGAGTTATTAAGTAGTTCTGGGTCTTCACGCTCTTTTAAAGTCATAGAGCCTACCATTGATTTAATATGTTTTAATTCATCTGAATTTTCCATATCAAAATCTTTTAGTGCTTTGCCCATTTGACCCATTCCTGGCATCATTGAAATGATAGATTTCATACTACCCATCTTTTTCATTTGTTCCATTTGTTCTAAAAAGTCATTGAAGTTAAACTTACCTTTTTTTATCTTTTGTGTAAGTTTTTTAGCTTGTTTTTCATCAATTATTCCAGCAGTTCTCTCAGCTAGTCCTTCAACATCACCAAATCCCATAAGACGATTTACAATACGCTCTGGCATGAAAACTTCTAAATCTTCCATCTTTTCACCATTACCAATGAAGCGAAGAGGAACTTGAACTTGACTTGAAAGTCCAAGAGCTACACCACCCTTTGCATCACCATCATATTTTGAAAGGATTACACCATCAATTCCGATTTTTTCTTTAAATGTTGTAGCTGTACGAACTGCATCTTGACCAGTCATAGAATCCGCTACATAAAAAATCTCACTTGGTTTTGCAACTTTTTTAACAGCATCAAGTTCAGTCATTAGCTCATCATCTATTGCTAAACGCCCAGCAGTATCTATAAGAACTACATCATAAAGTTTAGAATGTGCATATTTCATAGCTGCTGTTACAACATTTACAGGGTCTTTAGAATCAACTTCTTCAAAAAGTTCTACTTCTATCTGAGTAGTGATTTGACGAAGTTGTTCAACTGCTGCTAAACGCTGTAAATCGGCTGCAACAATTAAAACTTTTTTTTGTTTATTTTTTAAATATACTGCTAACTTACCAGTAGTTGTAGTCTTACCAGAACCCTGCAAACCTGTCATGAGAATTACAGTTGGTGGGTTTGGAGCAAAAATAAAACCTTTGTTACCACCAACTTCAAGAAGTTCATAAAGTGTATTTCGCATTGCTTCTAAAAATTGATCTTTACCAATACCTTTTGCCTTTGTACCAGCCTCAACTTTAGCTATTAACTCTTTTACAACTTTGTGATTTACATCCGCTTTTAGAAGTGATTTTTTTAGTTCATTTAATGCTTTTGTTAAAGCTTTAACATCATCAAATGTCTTAATTTTTTTAATGGCTGCCGTAAACGAACTTGTTAATGTATCAAACATAAAATACCTTTTTGCGTATGTAAGTAAGAGAACATAAATAACTTCATAGGCAACATCATTTAAAATATTTAGTTTCAAGGCGGACTTTACTTGGCGATACTAGTATCGTTAAGTAAAATTCAACGCAGAAGATGAATATTTTAAATGATGCCCTACGGGTGAAAAAATAAGCTACAATCTACTTCGTTAAAAGTCCTTGAAGCTACTAGTAGCTCCTACGAATTTTCGCCTTGTATCTTATAGCTTATTTTTTTATTGACTATGAAGTTATTTATGTTCTCTTACTTATAATTTTTGGGATTATAGCTTAAACTTTATAATGCTTAGATAAAAATGCATTTAACTGGTTTGCAAATAACTCTGCATCCTTTTGAGAAAATGGTTTTGGACCTTTTGTAATTTCACCACTTTCACGAATTTTATCCATCAAGTTCCGCATTGCAAGATAGTGTTTTATGTTGTCAACTGAGTAAAGTTCCCCACGATGGTCAATCGCATGAGCATTTTTACTTATAACTCTATCTGCAAGTGGAATATCAGCAGTTATAACTAAATCACCAATATCTAGGGCTTCTACAATTTTATCATCAGCTTCATCTGCACCAGCATCAACTACTACATATTTTACAAATTCTGATTTTCCGATATTTATTTTTTTATTTGCCATCACTATAGTCTCTACATGAAGACGGTTAATTTGTTTTATGATTATTGGCTTTAGTGCATTTGGAAAGGCATCGCCGTCTATGTATATCTTCAACTTATTAGCTCCAATTTTTCTTTTCTACTAAATTGTTTGATAGCATACTCTCTTTGTGTCGCATCCACTTTATCAGCACGACTTTCAAAGTATACTAAACTCACTGGTCGTCTAGCTTTTGTGTATTTTGCACC
>Ga0256826_1002369_pt1 | contig 11515 bp, 11 predicted proteins | sample CV79metaG_FD_185975 | JGI IMG/M metagenome (GOLD analysis project Ga0256826, IMG submission 185975) | Hydrothermal vent microbial communities from East Pacific Rise, Pacific Ocean - CV79 | ecosystem: Environmental > Aquatic > Marine > Hydrothermal vents | place: Pacific Ocean: East Pacific Rise... | reverse complement strand
GTGATGGGTTTGGAGCTTTAAAGTTGGCTGTGGAAGAGGGTCAAAAGAGTGGGATTTTAAAAAAAGAGGATAGTTTGAAACAGAGTATTCTTATATGGTCTTCGTTGCATGGGTTGTCATCTTTGATTATTGATGGTTTTATGGATGTAGAGGAGATTTATGGAGAGCTGATTGATAATATGTTTGGGTTGCTTTTGGCTGGGGTTATTAGTAAAAAGGTAAAACTGTTGTCTGTTTTACCTTTTGGAGATAATGTGTTAGAAGCTAAAGATTAGACTTAAGCTGTTTTGTCATCAATATATTGTTGAACAAAAGCTTTAATATCTGAATAGACAAAAGAGTCTTTATAATCTTTTATTTTTCCTCCACTGGCGTTTGGATGTCCTCCACCATTTCCAATTTCGGATGCCATTTTTGAAACATCCAATTTATTATTGGAACGTAGAGAGAAATTTCCACGGTAGTTGATGTCCATATAGAAATCGAAATCTGGATTTTCTACTAAGAAAGTATTTCCTAAAATAGAGGTGTTTCCTAAATTGTAGCCCAATAGACCTTTTGCACCACGATACTCGATAATAAGACGTTTCTTATCTGTTGTAAGAAGTTGTGTCATGTATAGTGCTACCAAGTTGTCTTTTGTGTTGTCTTTTGCTTGTTTGAAGAACTCTTTTTTTAGTTTATGTAGGTCATTGTCAAGGGCTATGTGTGCATTATCTTTGATTATATAGTTTTTCATGGCATCTATTAATGAAAGTTTTAATGCTCTATCTTCGGCAGGGAATAGGGTTCTATTAATCTCTCTTGCTCCTGAAATCATGCCTAATCCTACTTTTCCAAACTCAAAGAGTTCATCTTCACTTACCCAAATATCAATGGCATTAATTGCTTTTACAATTTGAGAAAAGTTATTCTCTTTATCAAAGTTATGGTGTGTTTTTAGCCATTCATAAGTAATCAGTGTGGCACATTTTGTAGTATCTAGTTTATACCAAGCGTACTGTTCTGCTGTTTTTTCGCCTGAACCGTGGTGGTCAAGAAGCTGAATTTTTGCACCTACATTCATTGCTTCTTTCTCTAACCATTTTGCCTCTTTTGTGGTTAAATTTAAATCGGTTACCAATATAACATGTTCAATATCCGTTTTTCCCATAAATTTTTCACGTTTGATGGCTGTAATAATCTCTTCGAGACGTGCTTTTACTTCTGGACCATAGTTAGCATTATATGATTCTATTTTAGATGTTTTGGGGTCCGAAAAGCAGTTTTTTGTTAGGTATTGACAGCCGTAGCCATCAAGGTCAATATGAGAAAGATGATATATATTCATGGAGTTAAAATGTCCTCTAGTGTAAGTTTTTCTAGAAATGTATCTATTTTACTTTGAAAGGTAACTAAAAAAGGGGAAATTGCACACATTCCTATTGCACCATTAGGACAAGTCGTACTGTATTGGCTACAATCAAAAACAGCAGGTGTTTTTCCTTCGGCTGCAATTATAATCTGTGCAACCGAAATCTCATTACTCTTTTTGACCATTACAAAACCACCATGAGCCCCTTTTTTAGACTCTAGTATATCAGCCTTTGCAAGACCTTGTAAAATTTTTGCCAAAAAACTTTTTGGAATACAAAGCTCTTTAGAGAGTTGCTCTGCACCTTTTGGTTTATCGGAGTTTCTTATAATATCAAGGGATAGAAGGGCATATTCACTGGCTCTTGTTAATAACATAAATTAATCACTTCCTTATAGTTTATTCAATTCATTCTAATTAGGACTATTTTACTCTAATTTATATTAATATTAGGTTTGATAAGAGTTTCATTCAATTTATCTCTCTTTAAAGCAATAGTGCTAGAATGTCACTTCCATTTCATAGTGGTTTGTTCTGTTATGAAAAATTAAACTACCAATCAGGAGGTCACCATGGCTTTAGATACGGCTAAAAAGCAAGAGATTATTGCTAAATATTCAAGAGGCGAGAACGATACAGGTTCTACAGAAGTTCAAGTTGCGTTAATTACAGAGAGAATCAAATACTTAACAGAGCACCTTAAAATTAATAAAAAAGACCACTCATCTAGATTGGGTCTACTTAAACTTGTTGGTCAAAGAAGAAGATTAATGAGATACTTGAAAAAAGTAGATTTAGCTAGATGGAACACTATCAAATCAGATATGGGTATCAGAAACTAGTTTTCACCTCTTACTACACAAGGATTCTCCTTGTGTATTTTTTATTCTCTCCTTCAAAATTACATTTAAAGTATCTTTTTATCTTTTATATTTCAATATTTAAAATTGTATAATTATCTTTAATTTATATACTTTAGTGAGGTAGACTAAACTTATCTTCTTATAAAATATAAACTTAATCTTGACAAGATAGACTCAATGATGTATAATCTGCAAAATCTTTGAAATAAAATCATTTTAAAGATGATTAAATTATAAACATTAGGAGTAGTATCTATATGAGTAAAGAGAATGAAGATATTTCTATAGACGCTGAAGTAGAGACTCCTGAAACTGAAAAGCCAACAGAGACCAAAGAGAACGAGGTTGATGAGGTGACTCAGATGAAGGAATTGGTTGCACAGTGGGAAGATAAGTATTTAAGAACCCATGCAGATTTTGAAAATAGTAAAAGATTGTTAATAAAAGATAAAGTAACGGCTGTATCTTATGCAAATGAGAGTTTTGCTAATGATATGTTATCGGTAGTAGACTCTTTTGATAGTGCATTGGCTATGATTTCAACTACTAAAAGTGAAGAGGGTAGTGAAGTTTTAGAGAAGATTAAAGAGGGCTTAGAGTTAACACATGCTCAACTGTTGAAAGTACTTGAAAAGAATGGTATTAAAGTAGTTGAGTGTGATGGACAATTTGACCCTGATGTTCATCAAGCTATTATGCAGATAGAGAGTGAAGATAAAGAGTCTGGAGAGATTGTACAAGTTTTACAAAAAGGTTATACCATTAAAGATCGTTTATTACGCCCTGCAATGGTTTCAACTGCAAAATAGTTATAAATTAACAGAAATGCAACCAAGGTAGCATTTTAAATTTAGTAAATAGTATACAATACAACAATTAAAAAAATATAGTAGTAAATAAAGGATTAGAATGAGTAAAGTTTTAGGAATAGATTTAGGAACAACAAACTCTGCAATGTCAGTGTTTGAAAATGGTGAAGCGAAAATTATTGCAAATAAAGAGGGTAAAAACACAACACCTTCAATTGTAGCATTTACAGATAAAGGTGAAGTATTGGTTGGGGAGTCAGCAAAAAGACAAGCTGTAACAAATCCAGAGAAAACAATCTACTCTATTAAAAGAATTATGGGTCTTATGTTTGATGAAGATCATGCAAAAGAGGCAAAAGAGAGATTACCTTACCATATCATTAATAGAAATGGTGCGTGTGCTATTGAAGTTGCAGATAAAACATATACGCCACAAGAGATTTCATCTAAAATTCTTATGAAATTAAAAGAGGATGCAGAAGCTTACCTTGGTGAAGATGTAACTGACGCAGTTATTACTGTACCAGCATATTTCAATGATGCTCAAAGAAAAGCAACAAAAGAGGCTGGAACAATTGCTGGTCTTAATGTTCTAAGAATTATTAATGAACCAACATCAGCAGCATTGGCATATGGTCTTGATAAAAAAGAGTCAGAGCAAATTGTTGTTTATGACCTTGGTGGTGGTACATTCGATGTTACTGTTCTAGAGACTGGAGATAATGTTGTTGAGGTTATGTCAACAGGTGGTGATGCGTTCCTTGGTGGTGATGATTTTGATAATAGAGTAATTGATTATGTTGCTCAAGAGTTTAAAAACGAAACAGGTGTAGATATTACTGCTGACGTTATGGCTCTTCAGAGAGTTAAAGATGCAGCTGAAAATGCTAAAAAAGAGCTTTCAAGTGCAACAGAAACAGAGATTAACCTGCCATTTATTACAGCAGATGCAAGTGGACCAAAACACCTTATTCAAAAGATTACAAGAGCTAAATTTGAATCTTTAATTGATGATTTAGTAGCTTCTACTATTAAAACCATTAAAACTGTTCTTGCAGATGCAGATGTTTCAACTTCTGAAATTAATGAGATTGTAATGGTTGGTGGTTCAACAAGAGTTCCATTGGTACAAGAAGAGGTACAAAAATTCTTTGGAAAAGAGCTTAATAAATCTGTAAACCCAGATGAAGTTGTTGCTTTAGGTGCTGCTATTCAAGGTGGAGTTTTAAAAGGTGATGTTAAAGATGTTCTTCTTTTAGATGTTACACCATTGAGCCTTGGTATTGAAACTTTAGGTGGAGTAACTACTAAAGTGATTGAAAAAGGAACAACCATTCCTGCTAAAAAATCACAAGTATTCTCTACAGCCGAAGATAATCAACCAGCAGTAAGTATTCATGTACTTCAAGGTGAAAGAGAGTTCTCTAAAGACAACAAATCATTGGGTATGTTTGAATTAAGAGATATTCCAGCAGCACCAAGAGGTGTACCACAGATTGAAGTAACTTTTGATATTGATGCGAATGGTATTTTGACTGTTTCTGCACAAGATAAGGGTACAGGTAAATCTCAAGAGATTAAAATTACTGGTTCGTCAGGACTTTCAGATGAAGAGATTGAAAAAATGGTTCAAGATGCTGAAATGAATAAGAGTGAAGATGAAGCGAGAAAACTTTTAGTAGAAGCTAGAAACCAAGCTGATGCACTTGTTCACCAAACTAAAAAATCATTAAAAGATTTGGGTGATAATTTTGATGCAACTGAAAAAGCAGGAATTGAAACAGCAATTGCAGATGTAGAAGCAGTTATTAAGAATGATTCTGCAACAAAAGAGCAGATTGATGAAAAAGTTAAAGTATTAACTGAAAAATCTCATAAGTTAGCAGAAGCTGTTTATGCTAAAGAGCAGGGTGGTAATCAAGAAAAAGCTACTAAAAAAGCAAATGATGATGACATCATTGATGCAGAAGTAGAGTAACTTTTATATATAGAGACAAGGTATGCCTTGTCTCTACTATTTTTTAATCTCTTTATGTACAAGGGTTGTTAAACCAAGTAGTTTCCATCCTTGAAAACCTGAACGGTAATAGTTTAATTTAGAAGTTGGATAGTTATATTTTAACATTCCCGATATAAAGTGTGCCGACTGTTCACACCATACTCCATTACAAAATACAGCCAACTCTTTGGCACTTTCAAAATTCCATGTTCCATCTTTTTCAACTTTCATGCCTAAGATTTTAAAAATTACTTCAGCTTTCTTTTTATCAGCATTTTGTATTACAGGAAATGGAATATTAATTGCAGAAGGAATTGTCTCTAATTCAAACCAACTTTTAAGACGAGCATCAATTATAACTCCCTTGTTTGTAGCTACTTTATCTTTCATAAATTGGATAATCTCTAACTCTGCAATATTTTTAATATTTGGATGGATTTTTGTTGGTTGAATACAGAATGGTGGACAGGCTCTTGATGTTTTTGTATAGTCATCGGTTAGTTTATTTGAGGTGTCTTGTACTCTTTCAATTTTTATTTTTTTACCTGAGTCTGTTGTGTAGGAGTAGGGTAAAGTATCTGTTAATTTAACAGTTACATGGGTGCTTTCCCCCCATATTAAAGAGGCAAAGAGTGGTAGTATTAATAATTTTTTCATAAGTAAAACCTTTGTTTTCTGATAGTTATGAATGGTGTGGATTAAATAGAGAAAATTAATTCTCTATTTTGGTATAAGAGTAGGAATCTATTTTGGAATACGAAGTTTTTGTCCTATATAGATACGATCTGGACGTTTTAAAATATCTGGATTTGCTTGATATATTTTTCTATATTCCATAACATTTCCATATGCTCTTTTCGCAATTCTACCAAGTGTATCACCTTTTCTAACAACAATGATTCTCATCTCATTTTTTCGTGTTACAACCTCTTTTTTAAGAGACTCTGTATATGTTTTTTCTGCTGTTGAACCATTGGTTTGATCGCTACTTTTTTTATCTGAAATAAGACTAGATATTTGATTTGAGAGTTTACTTAACTCATCATCTCCACTATTCTCTTCTACTTTTACTTTGTTGTAGGTATCTACTTCTACACTATCTTTGTTGATATTTGTATCTTTTGTTGTCTCTTTTATATTGTTAAGTGACTCTTCTAGTTTTTTATCATCATCATCACTTTTTACAGAATCAACATCTGTACCAGATAAGCTAGAGATTAAGTTTTTATCTTCGACCAATACTTCAGGGTTCTCTTTGGCAACTGTTTCAGTTTTTTCTATTTTATTATTCATCTGAGACATAACCATTTGAACCACTTTTGCAATCTCTTCGGGAGACATTTTTTGTTCATTTCCCATTGCTGATTGTACACTATTGGTTACAGTTTCAACTTCTTTATTATTGTTACTGATAGGTTCTTCTTTTTGAGTAGTTTCAACGGTTTGAATAGCTTTAGTAGGTGCTTCAACTGTTGTTTTCTCTTCTTCTTTCGTTTGGGTAGTCTCTTGTGGTTTTTCTGAATTTTCTGTTGTTGTCTCTTTTTGAACAATAAGTGTTTCATCAGATGTACCACTCTTTTCAGATGCTGTTAATGTTTTATAGCCAAAGTATCCAGCTACACCTAAAAGAACTAAGCCTAGAAGAATAAAAATTCCACCTTTTCCTTTTGAAGAGTCATCATCATCTCTTACTCCACTGGTTTCTGCTCCTTGTATCTCTTGTTGATAATAATCATTGTATTCCTCTTGATTATACTGATCTTTGTCTAACATATTTACTCCTTTTTTATAATGTTATTTTGGAACGATGGTTGTTAAACCTAAAATCTGCCAATACTGCATACCACCCCTATAATAAAATATTTTTGATTTTGGGTAGCCTATTTTAACAAGATTTTGCATAGCGCGTAATCCCTGTTGACACCATGGACCATTGTCAAAAACCAAAAGAGATTGTGCTTTACTAAAATTCCATTTATCGTCTTCTTTTGTTGCACCTAACAGACCAAGAATCTTTCCATATGATGTTTTTGTACTAGGAGTTAAAACAGAAAATGGAATATTTGTTGAACCTGGAATTGTTCCTGCTCTGTTCCATTTCGGCATTCTTGCATCAATTAATATACCTTTATTCTCCGATAAATCATTTTTTATAAAATCAATTACATCAAGCTCTGAAACCGTTTCAATTCCTTTAATTGGTTGAAATGGTTGTATTCCAAATGGGGGAGTTGGTCGAGAAGTTTTTGTATATGAATTGGTTAATTTATGGCTAGTATCTTGGATTCTTTGAATCTTTATGGTTTTACCATTGACTTTAACATCTACAAAGGGTAAATTTTCTTTAATATTCACCTCAAGTGCATTTAATGCATTTATAAATAATGAGAGGGAAAGTAGACCTACCACTAGAGATTTTTTTTCTATCATGTTTCTAGCTCCTATATTCTTATTGATTAAAAGTGTGTTAACTTTTATTTTATCTTAACTTTTCTTAGTTAATTATGAAGTGATAGTATTTCTTTAAATTATACTTGATATTATTATATAATTATTTGTAATAGGAGTTAGAATTGAATTTAACAAGAAGTATTGGTTTGGGGGTTGCAGGAAATTTTGCACACCATTTAGAACAAGCTGGAGAGCTTAAAGATTTTGAGAATGTTGTAACAAAAGAGGCAAATGCCCCTAAGGGAATATTCCCTTTTTATCTGCCAAATTCTAAAACATTTTTGGGCTTATATCCAATTGGTACAGAGATATTAGAGCTACCCGATTATGAGTGTAATGCACAAGTTGAGCCTGAAGTGGCAATAGTTTTTGATATTGAATATAATGAAAAGAGAGAAGTGGTAAATTTGGTTGCAAAAGCGTTTACAGCATTTAATGATTGTACCATTAGAAAAGAGGGTGCAAAGAAGATTTCAGAAAAAAAATCGTGGTGTGCAAACTCTAAAGGAGTAGCTAAAGAGTGGACACCTATTGATAAGTTTGAAGAGGGTGGAGTTATGGATAATTTCCACTTATGCTCTTTTGTAAAACGTGATGGTGTAATGCACCCTTATGGTGTTGATGCTCCACTTATAGGTTATAGCTATTTCTACAGTAAACTTAAAGATTGGCTTATAGAAAAGATGAATGAGCAGAAAGATTTTGGACCATTAGAGGATATTGCAATGTACCTAAAAGATTGTAATTACCCTAGACAAGCAGTTATTTCGATAGGTGCTACAGCTTATGCCGAGTTTGGAGAGAATAACTATCTACAGAGTGGTGATGAAGTCTTTGTTGTTGTTTATGATGCTAGAAAAGGTAGTGCAGATATAGAAGATGCTGAAGATAAGATGATTTTACATCAGGTTGTTGTCTAGAGTCTAGAGACAAGGTCTGCCTTGTCTCTATCGGTTTTATTTTCCAAAAAACTTATAAAAGAAGTTTGAAACAATTTTTAAAGGAGTTCTACTAATAGCCAAAGAGCCTTTTTTCACATTTTTGGTCAATGTTGTCCCTGCTCCAATCATAACATCATCTTCAATGGTAATCGGTGCAACCAGTTGTGAATCACTACCTACAAAGACATTCTTTCCAATAACTGTTTTATATTTCTTTTTCCCATCATAGTTGCAAGTAATAACCCCTGCACCAATATTTGAACCCTCATCAATGGTAGAGTCACCCAAATATGCCAAGTGACCAGCTTTAACCCCTGTCAAAGTAGATTTCTTAACCTCTACAAAGTTTCCTACATGGGTATCTTTAAGATGTGATAGTGGTCTAATACGCCCCATAGGCCCAACATCTGAATCTTCAATAATAGAATCTTCAATCACTGAATTGGTTTTAATATGAGCGTTAATTAGTTTAGATTTTCCTAAAATAGTAACGCCATTTTCTAAAATAGATTCTCCTTCAAAGGTAGCACGGCAATCAATATAGATAGTGTCTGGAAAACGCATGGTTACACCTTGTTCCATTAACTCTTTTTTGATTCTATTTTGCATAATAATCTCTGCATCTGCCAAGTCCAGTTTAGAGTTAACACCTTTAAACTCCTCTTCAGCCACATAGATAGGAGCAACACTTTTTCCTTCATCCACAGCCATCTTTACAATATCTGTTAGGTAGTACTCCTCTTGAGCATTATTATTAGAGAGTTGAGGAATATAACGGTTAAGAAGTTCACTCTTTACACAGTAGATTCCTGCATTTACCGTTTTTGTTTCTAGTTGCTCACTGTTGCAATCTTTTTGTTCTACAATCTCTTTAACCTCTTCATTCACAATAATTACACGCCCATAACCAAAAGGATTATCCAGTTTAATAACAGACATATTAATATCTGCATCTCCTCCTGTAAGTGCTTCAAGAGAGTTTTGTGTAATTAGAGGCATATCCCCATTTAAAATAAGTGTTTTTTTATATTTAGTAGTAATTCCTTTCATCGCTCCACCTGTTCCAGGGAACTGTTGGGCATCTTGAAGATGAAAGTTAATATTTTGATATTCGGTTTCAATAGCTTCTTGAACACGCTCTGCTTGGTGATATAGTACCACTGTAATATCATCAGAAATTTTTTTACCTGCATCAATAGCATGGAAAAGCATCTCTTTTCCTGAAATAGTATGTAAAACTTTTGGGGTAGAAGATTTCATTCTACTCCCTTTACCTGCTGCTAAAATAACAATGCTTATAGACATATTTGACCTTTTATAGATTATATTGTTTGATATTATATCTAATGGAGGTTAGAGATTATTTTGTTTTTATTTCTTTCTCTTTTCTGCATATAATTAATATTTTTAAAATCTTATTTAACAACAACTTTATTAATAACCCTATTATTAAATCCCAAATCCAATTTTAATTGTACTTTATCTATATCTCCTAAAATCTCTTTTGCCACTTTTGATGTATATCTCTCTCTACTATAAAAACCAAAATTAACCATCTCATTCTCTGAACCATTTTGTGTTGAGATAATAACAAACTTAAAAATACCATAGATTACTTGTCTATTTGGAAATCTAATAATAGTTAAATCTCCATACTCATAAGATTTTTTTAAAATCAAGCTCTGATGGTCACTTATCTGTAGAACCCCACGATTATTATATTCATCTACAACACTATAATCATCATTAATAATAGTTTTCACTATCCATATACCCTCATCTTTTTTTGAGCTACTTGGATTACTTGGGTAAAGATAAGCATACCAAATACCTTTTAATTTTTTAAATAGTTTCTCATTTTTACAAAATATTTTATTTTTTTCAAGATTTTTACAAATATTGGAATTATATTGTTCTTTAATAAGTTTTTTGTAATTATATTTTCTAATTATTTCATCTATAGTATGTTTATTAAATTTAATATTTTCATCAAAAATTTCTTTGGGAATTCCACATACATGTTCTAGCAGTTGAATATGTAAATTATTTAATGTTGCACTATGTTTAGGATCACGAAGCCTTGTAATATAAGAGGGAACTGTGTATCCAAATGCTTTTTTTGCATCTTCTCCACTAATATAAGAGTTTAAAATATAGTTAAATTTATTTGCAATAGCAATTTTTTCTAATTTTTTATGTTGGGTCATTGTTTCTCTTTTTGTGGATTAGTTTTCTAATTGTACACTTTTGCATCATTTTATGTAAAGAATAGTTGTCTTAATTTTATTCTTTTTCATTAGATTACAGCTAAATTTACACTAAAAATTACACTTTTAAATAAGTTTTTATATATAAAGTTTATGTTTTAATAAACAAAGTCTTATACTTAATTAAAAAAGGAATATAAATGAATAAAATAAATGGAAGTTTAATCGTATTTTTATTATTAAATATGGGTGTTTCTGCAAAGAGTGTTAATTATGATTTTAATGGAGATGGAAGAGCAGATATATTATGGAAGAAAGATAAATATTACTCTTTATGGTATATGAATGCAAATGGTTCACATAAGTATAAATATATAGGAAAGAAATCTTCTCCATACGAAGTAGTATCAGTCGCAGACTTTAATGGAGATGGAAAAGCAGATATATTGTGGAAGAAAGATAAATATTACTCTTTATGGTATATGAATGCAAATGGTTCACATAAGTATAAATATATAGGAAAGAAATCTTCTCCATACGAAGTAGTATCAGTAGCAGACTTTAATGGAGATGGAAAAGTAGATATATTATGGAAGAAAGATAAATATTACTCTTTATGGTACATGAATGCAAGTGGTTCACATAAGTATAAATATATAGGAAAGAAATCTTCTCCATACGAAGTAGCTTCTGTTGGTGATTTTAATGGAGATGGAAAAGCAGATATATTATGGAAGAAAGATAAATATTACTCTTTTTGGTATATGAATGCAAGTGGTTCACATAAGTATAAATATATAGGAAAGAAATCTTCTCCATACGAAGTAGCTTCTGTTGGTGATTTTAATGGAGATGGAAAAGCAGATATATTATGGAAGAAAGATAAATATT
>Ga0256826_1002368_pt1 | contig 11518 bp, 3 predicted proteins | sample CV79metaG_FD_185975 | JGI IMG/M metagenome (GOLD analysis project Ga0256826, IMG submission 185975) | Hydrothermal vent microbial communities from East Pacific Rise, Pacific Ocean - CV79 | ecosystem: Environmental > Aquatic > Marine > Hydrothermal vents | place: Pacific Ocean: East Pacific Rise... | reverse complement strand
AATGTATAACCATTAATATTGTCAGATGTTCCTATTTTTATAGTTTCAGTTTCCAATTTATTTGTAATGATTGTTCCATTATGTAATGTTAATCTTGTAGCACCAGGATCGCCATAGTAGACCATATCTAGGGTCATTTTATCAACTCCACCACATGCCCAAATGTACCGAGCATAGTTGTTTTCTGTTTTAAAAATCAATTCAGGTCTACCATTATAATTTGTTTCTATGTTATATTTTGGATAAGTAGTTGAATTTCCGTAATTGATTCCCGTAAATATTAACCCTACTGTTTGAGAACCAAAATTTAAATCTAAAGGTGCGTTAGGATTTGTAGTACCTATCCCAAGGTATCCATTCTCTAAAAAAACATTCCCATTTCCATCTTCACCCCATGGACTATTTTCTTCTCCAGTTTCTAAACTTGTCCATCTGGCATTTCCATCAGCATCAGTTGCAGTTAAAACATCACCTATATTGCAAGCACCACCGGCAATTTGAATAGTCTCTGTTTTGGTCTTTCCATCCACTTCAAGCTTTGAATAAGGGTTGTCTATACCAATACCCACATTCCCAACGGAAGTAATAGAAATCCCATTAATACCCGATTTTAAACCATCCCTATAATTGGAGACTATTTTTAATTTACGCCCTTCAATAGATGAACCAAAACTAATGATGCCATCATTTAAGGGGTCGAAGGTATATTCAGCATTGGTTCTTATGATACCATTTACATCTAATTTAGCCATGGGATTACTGAACCCTATACCCACATTCGAATTGGTACCACCAGGATTATATGCTATACCTTTACTTACGGAAGCCCAAGGCGATGTTCCTCCACTGCCTCCACCACTACTAGGCGCAGCCCAATACGCCGTTCCCGAATTACTATAGGTTAATACATCGCCTGTATTTCCTCCAGGAAACACAAAACCTGTTGTCGTTATAGTTCCGCTTACATCTAAAGCAGATTGAGGGCTTTGGGTTCCTATACCAACCTTACCAGCACCGTAAAACAGATCGGTTCTATTAATAAGTGTCCAATAAGGAGTTCCCTTATTACTATTTTTTTCGTCCTTATGATTAAATGGAGTTATGTTTTCTTTTTTTATTAGATTCTGTTTGTGCGTTTAATACTTGACTAGCGAATACTATAAATATTGCATAAAATAAAAACTTTTTCATTATGATTATAAAATTTTGAGAAAGAGGAAGAAACAGAGAGATCTATTGAGTACTACTAAATGACTTTCTTTCACCGAAGCAATGAAACAATTGCTATCATTGCTTATTATTACTACATTTGTAGCTTATTCGGCCCGTTTCAAAATTTACCCCGGATTTGTCGTGAATAAGGTGGGAGATTGAGGACGGGCTGATTGTTTCTTCCTTTACAAAATCGAAATGGACCAAATAAGTGAAACAATGGCCGCCCGCTTATCAGCTGAATTTATTTTTCCCTAATTTGAAAATCCTACTACTGGATTTGTTTACTAAACATATTCTTAGGTTTTTATTTGAATAAAACAATTTATTGTATGATTTACAGGTGCATTTCTGTAGGGGGGAGAACAATGCCTTACAGGGCATTAGTAATTTTTCCCGAAATAGATAATTTAGATACATGTGACATATAGATTGGTAAACCTGCGGCGAATATATAATTAATTAGTATATATAACAAATAAATAATGCAAATTTTAATTCTAGAAAAGGCAGGTGTATTACTATTTATTTAAAAACAGGTTTATTCGCAGGGCAAACGCAACTAGATTTGATAGCTAAGATTTTTTATTAGGTATTCATTACTTTACATTGCTTTCTTTCTGCGACTTTTAATCCCAACATTTTAGTTGTCTTTTTTTTGCAGGTTTAGAGCTATTCGATTTAGGATAGAGTAATTTTCGGCCGTTTTCATCCTACAGTGAAATGCTATAAAACGTCTGAGAAAACTGAGAAATTTGAAGAAAAAACAGGTGAAAAAGACTGTCCTAAATTTTGGTGGACAAAGCAATGAATTATGGTGTAATGGTGGAGAGTTGGAATTTGTAAAAAAGATGATTCATCAAAGCAAAGACTTTGCTCAACAGGTTCAATATTTCTCTACTTTGGTTTCAAAAGAAGCGCATTTAAAAAGCTTTTATCAGGAATTAAAAAGAGTACATGCCAAGCAGGTGAAAACCATTAATATGGGTCAAGGGTATAAAGTAAGCCGTATTTTGGTTTGGGGGTTTTGAGTTTTTATGGGAGGAATCTAGTTGCCCCAATAAACAGATACTCTATGGTATACAAAGGTTATTTTCTAGGCTTCTTTTTCAATTTGAATTAATGAATTACTTAACCAAATCCCAGGGAGGTAAATATCGTAACTCGATAGTATGTGCAGGGCCTCCTGGACCTTCTAATGTAAAATTGGCATAAATTTTACCGAAAATTTTATAAACATCTCCATTAATAATTTGGATACTATAATTATCTATATACAATGATGAGAAATCTCCATCAGGATCGGAAAAAGTAGATTTGCCATCTAATTTAGCAAAGAATTCCCTTTCTGTTGCCGGAGGTAGATACTGCCCCAAAACTTGGTGAAAGTTTTCTAAGAAAGTTCCCATTGGAGGGAAGAGTCCCTTCACTCCAAAGTTAAATCCATTTTCAGTTGTACTCCAAGGAACTCCCAGTAATCCTAATCGAAATCTATCATCAATGGATAAGTAGCCCAATTTGTTTTCACTATAAACTCTTTGTCCATCAATAAACATTTGAGCTTTTAGCATAGGAAGTGCTACCCTTTGTATAGTTTGCCTACTATCACCTTGTTCATTATAAGCGGTTAATTGAATGTAAAAATAGCTGGAGTCTAGATGGCTACTTAGTTTCATGTTTTTTGAAAAGAAAGTTGTTCCAACTTGGGTAGTTTCCTTAAAATAATTCTCATCTAAATAAGTTGAGGGCGATATAAGTTCCCATTCAAAATAGCTGGCATTTAAGGATTTGTTTTCAAATGTTAAAGTTGCTGTATCAAAAAGCATTTGTGTTCCCGAAATATAGGTGCCAGGGTAGCGAATCTCAAAATATGGTTGAATATTGCTTCCATTACCAATTACAGGAGGAACAGCCAAACTACTTGAATTATCCACAGTGCTAGCGTATTCGTCTTCAACAATAACTTTGATAATACCATTTTTTATCTCAATAGACTCAAGTATATCTTCTTCATAGGCATATTTTATAATTGTCCCTCCAAATTCGGCAGTTAACTCTCCTTTAGAACTAATACTTATTACTTTTACCCATGGTTGAAACCAAACATCCTCAATTTGCTCAGAATAAGTGGTGTTTTCGTAATAGTTAATATCTTCAGCAAGATCAATATTCAAATAATCTATAAAGCTTGCATCTTCACCATAGGTAGTGCCATAATGATACTCACCAATTTTAAACGGAAATTCGGTGTTAATCTTAGGAAAAACATCTACATCGCCTGTGCTAATTTCTAATCTTTTAATTGCAAAGCCATTTAATTCATCCACATTTATATAGGCGCCGATAAATTCATTGATACTTATATTTGACTCGGTTCCATTCTTAAGCATAGTAAAGCTTATACCTTCAACGAAAACCTCGCTATTATTGCCACCATTCTCAATCCCCGGATTAGCTGTGTCCGTATTGCTTTTACTGCAAGAAATAATCATTGAGCCGAATGCAATAATACTGAATAAAACAAAACCTATGTTTAATGTAATTTTTCTCATTTATTCTATCTTTTGGGGATAAAAATAGAAGATAATTTATTGCATACAGATGATTAACAAAAACATAACAAGAGATAAAAAGATGGTAATGTTTTACATATACTAAGGTGCAATTCCTTGTCTAATTATTCTTGGAGGAAATAAATATGCTGTATTTTGATTTTGTGATTTTAGGATTATTATTAAGTCTGCCAAGAAAACTACATCCTGTTATTTAATAGGTTATTTACATCAGTTGTTGAGAAGAACTATCCTTTCGCAGAATCATCTTGCTCTTTATAAATATTAATTAACTAATTATTTAATCTAAAGTCAGGAGCCCCTAAAACTTTGATATACTATTAAACACAGCAAACCTTCCCATTTCATTATAAAAACAAATTCTATCATCTATTTTCCATTTGCAAATACAATTAGAATTAAGCATGCTATTGACATTAGTAATTTAATATTACTTTCTTTGTGTCCACCATTCCAGTACTGTGCACAAAACGAACTATATATACTCCATCGTTTACTTGCAGTTTAATGGAAATAAAATCTTGACCGATTACTCTCTGTGAATAAACCATCTGTCCCAGAGTATTCATGATTTCCAGAGTTCCTTCCAAGTCGTCTTCTAAGGACTTAATCATGATTCGATTGCTATAACTATAAATTATTGTTTTGTCAGATTCTTCCATTTCAGCTGAGGAGTTGATGTAAAAATGCAGAACAAATCGCTTATACGAGTCGCTTTTATTGGCTTTAAAAGTATAATCTTGTTGTTTTATCAAATTTATGGTGTTTCCTGTAAAAAGATCTTCCAGCATCAAATCACTGTTTTCTGAAAAACTTGAAACATTCTCAAAACTGAGGGTATAATCGGCATGGTCCACACCGGCTTTAAAGTTCAAAGGCAAGTCATATTGTTTTTTTCTTAAAGCTAAAGTATTGACACCAAATTCTTCATTATTCGAAATAGTCCAAAGTCCGGGGGCGGTTTCAGCACCATGCATCTTATGGGCATCGTATAAAGCATCCCACTGTTCTGTGGCATCCGGTTTAAACCTTACTTTTATTATGTTATAATAACTGTTCACATTTGATGTTACTTTCATTTTCAGTAAATTCAATTCGGTGTTTTTATAGTTGTTTTGCAAATTATGTGACCTAGCAGAGGAGGGTATGGTTAAAGTATTTGTGCCACTGGATACCTCAACAAAAAACCCATTAGTAGATGGGATAGGATCTCCGGCAGATGGGTAAATATAGTTTCCACCTTCCTCATCCCAAACAGCACATATATGACCAACATTTGTAAAGGTCCATCCTCCATTATCCCATAATATTGCTGCGGTAAAAGGATTACCTATAAGATGATAACCTTTAAAACTGGATGCGGGAGTATAGCTCATGTTTGAATATGATTGGTCAACAGCAGTCAGGCTTCCTATAAAGTTATTTGTGCTTGTAGTCTGATATGCCACCAAATACCCTTGCCCTTGAGAGAAGTTAAATGCATTGGTTTTATAATTTGCCCATACGCCCGTTGACTCTCTCCAATAATAGAGATCATCCAAATGAGGATCGGTTGAACCCGGCTCAAAAGGACTGCCGGTTACAGTCATATCAGTAGGGGAACCTATTTCGTGCCAACCATTAACATCCGAAGTATAACCATTAAGATATCTTTGTACTGTGGCAGCTGGTGTGCCCACTGCAAATATTAAAGAAGCATTACCGGTATGATCTGATTTAAGAAGTAAGCCCGCATTACCAGCCTTGTTTATCAGTGAATCAGAAACAGTTAATTGTACGTCCGGATTTATAATCAAATTTTTCCCGCTTTCAATAGAGAGTTCTATAAGTTCCCTGTTTTGGTTGAGTGTAATGCTTGAGTTAATTTTAGCTCTCGACCAAGTCTTGGAAGGATATCCTTGTCCGCTTAACCAATTGGATGCACTAGCCCAGTTGCCATTGCCGCTACTCTCAAAAGGAATGGGTGCTGTTGAAATAATCCAATCATCATCTGTCATATTGGTAAGCGTTCCTTCATTTCCAGAGATTATATCGCTTGTGGTAATTCCACTACCTTCATTAAATTGCCAATAGCTCACCAAATCTGTTTCGCTACTGGAAAGAGTCTGGCACATGTTTTCATGAATTTGAGCAGAAGTCTGAGCATTGCTCCATATCCTTAATTCATCAATTGTTCCCTCAAAATATTCAGCATAACCACCATATTGTCGTCCAATCCGGAAACTGCTTCCGGCAGGATTTAAAATTGTACTTCCTTTTTCTGCTTCTAAAATACCATCAATATAGAGAAAAGTATTCGTAGCACTCTTTACTACAGTATAATAATGCCACAAGCCGTCATTGGGAAAAGGCACACCAGACTCTGACCAATTATCACCCACTCGAATATTTCCACCGGAAGATTTTCCTAAATAAAAATCTTCACCACCAGATCCCGCATTTTGCGAGATTATTTCCCTATACCCACCTTGGTTAGCTGCTACTTTCGCCCATACGGATACTGTAAAATCTCCTGATGAAGGTATTACTACATTATTAACTTGCACATAATCGTCTGTGCCTTCAAAATCAAGTGCTAACCCCGGAAAATTATCCGCTTCAGACATATAAATAAATGACTGTTCCTGAGCAAACTGAGAACCTGCATTAGAATTGTCTATTGTTTGAACCGACCAATAATAAGTTTGATTTGCCGCTAAACCATATAAATTGTAGGTCCTGCTCTGATTCATATTTCCTTTTTCGCTCACTTCCCTTTTTCCTGTTGATAGATTTGCCATTGGAGAAACAATATCTGTTCCACCCGGATTTGTACCTACACACAAATTATAAGTTAAACCTGCAGCTGGTGTTTCTGTGTCAGAAGCAGCATCCCAGCTAAATGTAACTTTATTATCTCCTATTGATGCTGATAAATTACTAGGAGCAGAAGGTATATTATTAGCTTTTTGATTTATGTTTTTATAGAGACTGTTCATAAGCAGCAAATCTAAATCGCCATCGCTATCGTAATCTCCCCATGCATTTCCACCAATTAAGTTTTCGTTATCCGTAAAGGTAAATTGTGAAAAAATTCCGCCATTATTATCGGCCAAACTACTATTAATATTTATATCAAGATCGCCATCAATATTATAATCATTCCACCGAACCCAAGAAGACCAGCTTCCTGATAATCCAACATTTGCATCAGAAAAAACAGAATTATTATTTGTATATATCCTTGTAATAAAACTCCAAAACCATTTATCACCGGAAACTAAAACATCCAAATCGCCATCGTTATCATAATCACCCCAAAAGCAAGAACCGTAATTCACTCCTTGAATGCCTGCATTTAAATCAGTAAATACACCGGAATTATTAACGTAAATTCGAGTAATTTTCGTCCCGTTATTGTCGCCACAGATGAGTAAATCAAGATCGCCGTCATTGTCAAAATCACCAAGATCAACAAATCCATAGAGTACGTCTGGTATGGAAATACCAGAGGGTATAAATAATCCATTCTGATTTTTATAAATTGCAGATAATGCACCTTTTGAATCACTCGTACCGGTAAAAACAATATCCAAATCACCATCGTTATCAACGTCACCCCAAATAGCATTTCCATAACTTATTCCCGGCAAACCAAAGGAAGCATCAGAAAAAACACCGGAATTATTAATATATACTTTCATGAAACTTTCTTCTGAAGAATTCTTTCCACAAATTAAAAGATCCAGATCACCATCATTGTCGAAATCGCCAAAATCTGTTGAACCCACATCCAAATCAATTATTCCTGCATTTATATCAGTAAATATACCATTGTCATTTCGTAATATCTTAGAGGACGGATTATTGTTTTCATAACCACAAAGTGCAATATCTAGGTCCCCGTCGTTATCGTAGTCACCAAAATCGGGGTATAATCTCGAAAAACCTGAAAGTCCAATATCTACGTTTTGTAATTGAGCTATAGAAAAATTCCAAGATGAATTATCTGAAATACCTGCATAACTATTGCCTGCCAAATCATCAAAAGCGTCAGCATCAATGATAACATAATATGCTGTACCAACTTCAAAAACATTTGATGGACTTATTTGAATTGTAGCCGTTCCGCTCCCACTTACTGAAGCTGAATTTACATCAATTTGTTCTATGATTGAATTATCGGAAGCTTTTTTAATTGTAATATTTCCACTGACTTTTACAACCGGTTCTGAAAAATCTATTTCTAATAGAGTGGATGGATCAGCATATTGTTCATTATCTGCCGGTAAAAATGAAAAAACTGTTGGTGAAGCTATTTCAGTTGTAAAATTCCATGTAGAATTATTTGATATCCCTGCATAGCTTTTCCCACTAAGATCATCGAAAGCCGAAGCATCAATTTCAATATAGATTCCCATATTATCGGGGAAAGCAGTAATAGGATCGATTGTAATTATTGTTCCTCCACTGCCTGTAACTCTGTTTGATGTTACCGGTATTGTTTCAAGAATTGAATGATCTGATAATTTTTTTACTCGGATATTTCCACTTACGGCAAGCACTGGTTCAGAGAATGTTATTATTAAATTTGAATTTTGAGACACATTTATAGAATTATCTGTGGGCGAAAGAGAAACTACATAGGGATTAACACCATCGAGCCTTGCAACAATAAATTGCCCTGTTGAATTACCCGAAGGAAAAGTAACTGTATTTGTGGCAAAATTAACTGAACTTCCGCTTGAGACCCAAACCCAGCCTTCGCCGGAATTACTGTCTCTTCTATATAATTTTAATTGCCAAGGACTTGCCTGATCGGCATAATTCAAATCTTCGTTGAGCGTAAAACTCAAAGCGGCAGAAAATGCACCATCACCATATTTGTTCAGAATCCAATACTGGTCATCAAAAACAGTTGTTAGTCCACTTGGGAGAATATTTGGAGCTCCATTAAGTTTTGTAACTGTAAAATCATTTGATTCTCTTTTGTAAGTAAAATTCATTGAAAATTCAGTTTCGGGAAATGTTCTAATACCTACTCCGCTTACCATTTGCGAATTGCTGAAACCGCTTCCATAAGGATAATCTGCCGTTATCCAATCACTGTTATCCATATTAATAAGTGTGCCATGGTTCCCTCCTGCGCTGTCATTTGCAATTGTTCCGGTTCCGTCATCCATTGTCCATTTTCCTCCAAAGAAGGAGCTAAATGTGGGGCGATACATATGTTCACGTATAACATGTACAGGTACAACGTAAACCCAGTTATCATCCCCCCAAATCCTAAGCTGATCTATAGATCCTTTAAAATATCGTCCGTCGAGCGTATTACCTCCTATATGAATTTTAGGATTTCCAACTAGGTTATAGTATCCTGTAGCAGCAGTTCCATCAAGTTGCCCGTCAACATAAATATTTATTAATTCATCAAACAAGCCTAAGCCATCTCTAGTAACTACCACATGATGCCATTGACCGTCAACCACATTTATCGAACCTCTGACATTAACAGAATTTGAACCATCCCAAAAACTAATATTATTACCTAATAATCCTAAGACAAAATCATTCGATTCTCCTTGTACGTCCGACCAAATAATTCCATCACCATCATAAGCATTTCCACCGCCCCACCAACCTGTTGGACCCGCTTCTAAAGGTTTTATCCAAACTTCAATAGAAAAAGTAGATTTCAGTTCATTATTAATTTCTACATAATCATTTACACCATCAAAATCAAGGCAATAACCTTGTGCATTTAGTTGACTATTAAATACTATTATAAAAATAAAAAGCATAAAGATTGAATTTGGAATGATTATCTCTATACATTTTTTATAAAATACTAGAGTTTTCCGGTAGAGACCGGATAAGTAAATAACCTTATAAGATATTAGCTTTTTCATGATCTATTTTTAAACGATTATTGTTTGCCCTTATATAATTTCAAATGAGGTATAATTATAAATGGGGTAATCAGTGATCTCTATATTTTTAATGTGAGAGTATGGATTTCCTGTTTTGCAAAAACTGATAAACATTTCCATTTCATGAGCTTTGCCCAAGGCTAGAATAAACAGTGATTTATCGGAGAGGTAAAAACTTCGCCCCGTAATATTCAGGCAGTTTGCTTTATCTTTTAAAAAATATAGTAGACCTGTTTTGTGAACTTTGCCTTGAATATTTACTTTTTTACAAACCATGACACAAATGTATTGAGGCGGGTATCAAAATACAAAATATAGAACTGTTCAAACATCAAAAGGACTATTCAAACGTCAATTTGTATTTTTATATATATGAATTACAAGAAGTTGTGTGATTTATACGATGCTTTTCAAAGCCCTATCGCGGAATTGTTTTGGAGTTAATTGTACAAGCTCTTTAAAATGCTTGTGAAAATTAGCATTGGTTTTAAATCCTGACATCTCTCCAATACCTTCAATTGATATATGTTTAAATTTAGGGTTAATAAGTAACTCTCGAGAGACACGAATTCTATTGACACTGATAAAATCCAGAAAAGATTGGCCATATTTCTCATTAATAAGTTTTGATAAATAGGTGCGATTCGTATTTAACTTCTTACAAAATTCATCAAGTGTTACCTGTTTCCACAAATAGGGTTTTTCATCCACCATGAAACGTGTCAATTTTTTATCCAGTTCCGCAAATCCTTTGTCTATACCTGATTTCTGTTGTAAGTTGCAGTCCAATTGTGTGACCATGCTCTGTTCAAGTTTCTTCTCTATTTCCAACGATTTGATGTTTTGCTGAACAAGTGCATCGTAACTTCTCGATTTTTTTCTATATAAAAATAAGATGTATGAAAGAAGAATTATCACTATAAAAACCACAATAAGGTAAATAGTAATCTCTTTATTTTTTTTATTTAAAGCTATCTCTTTAAGTTCAATATTATATTTAAGTTCTTGGTTTTCTTTTTCTTTCTTTTCAGTATTATATTTTATTTCCAGATTTGAGATTTTTTCACGTGCTTGTTCTCCGGCAATTGAATCTTTTAGTAAAGAGTATTTTTTATAGTATTTGATGGACTGTTGATAGTCACCCATTTCTTCATACATATTGGACAAGATGCCATAATTTGCATAAACTAATTTTCCGGCATCAATAGAATTTGCTACATCAATAGCTTTTAAAAAATACTCAGTAGCTTTATTGTATTGTTCTAAATTAAGATAGGTAATTCCATAACAGTTGTATAAAATAGAGAGATTGTATTTATTATCTGTTTTAATAAAAAGCGGCTCCGCTTTTTGAAAATAACAAAAGGCTGAATCAATTTCTCCATTATATTCCAGGATGCCTCCCATATTGGTATAAATAGAAGCTTTGTGTTCATCAAATCCTGATTTTTGCATATACTTTACGGCTTCTTTATAAACTTCTACAGCGTGTTTGTTTTCTCGTTTACTCTGATAAATACTGGCAATATTACAATAGGCACCAGCTATTGTAATGCTATCATTCACTTCTAAAGAATACTGTAAAGCCTTGTTAATAAATTGCATACTAAGGTCCAGACTATCAAGTTTTTTGTAAATTAATCCTTTTCCGGTAAAAATATCTGAATACATTAACTTGATGCCATTGGTATCTTGAGAACTGTATAGAAGCGAATCGCAACTTGTAATTGCTTCATTGAGATAAAGAAAAGCATTGGGATAATCAGATACCAAATCGTAAAGATCGGCAATAAGAATTTTGGTTTTTGTTGATTTATAATAATC
>Ga0256826_1002367_pt1 | contig 11522 bp, 12 predicted proteins | sample CV79metaG_FD_185975 | JGI IMG/M metagenome (GOLD analysis project Ga0256826, IMG submission 185975) | Hydrothermal vent microbial communities from East Pacific Rise, Pacific Ocean - CV79 | ecosystem: Environmental > Aquatic > Marine > Hydrothermal vents | place: Pacific Ocean: East Pacific Rise... | reverse complement strand
GAATATTTGCTGAGTTTGTTTCAAAGTCTAAGATTATCATTTAGAATCCTTGATGATGTTTTTTAAGATAATCATCTAAAATCTTTCCATGATCAAATACAAGTTTATTAAGTTCTAAATCTTCTAGTGATATTATCATAGCTTCTTTGGCATCATCAGCACCAATAGGCGTTCCATAAGCCTTACAAATATATACAACTGAAGCAGTATGAAACCTTTCATCACGAGTAGGGTCTGAATAGACTCCAAATAACTCTCTTATCTCAACATTAAGAGAAATTTCTTCTTTCATCTCTCTTGCAACAGCATCTTCAACACCACCAGGAAGTGCTAAACCAAGAGGAGAGTTCTTTCTTTGTATTAAAACAATGCCTAAGAGCTTCTCTAAGGCATTATATATCTCAACTATACCATCGGTTGTAAGATATGGTGTTTTTGGCTTCCAGCTCATTTATATGTCCTTATCAATATATATGTATTTAAGGCTCTACATGTAGAGATGTTGAATTTTATATATTTTTTAAGTAATGACTCATTAAACGAACACTAGAACCAGTTGCTCCATAGCCATTACAATCCCATGGACTCTCAGTATAAGCAGATCCTGCTATATCAAAATGCATCCATTTGTTTTTATTTTCTTCTTGAATGAAATTATCTAAAAACATACCAGCAGTAATCGCACCACCATAAGGTTTAGAAGCTACATTAGATATGTCAGCAATTTCACTTTTTAGTAATTTTTTAAGATGTTTATTAAATGGTAATGAACCCATTAATTCACCTGAAGCTGTAGCAGCTTTAGATAGGTCATGTTTAAGTTTATGTGAGTGTCCCATAAGTCCCGTAGTATATTGACCAAGCGCAACCATACAAGCTCCAGTAAGTGTTGCAAAATCAAATATACGGTCAGCCTTTACAGTATCTTGAGCATAAGTAAGAACATCAGCCAGAACTAAACGACCCTCAGCATCAGTATTTCTTACTTCTATTGTTGTGCCACTTCTTGAAACAAGAACATCATCAGGTTTGTAAGCATTTCCACCAATCATATTTTCAACTGCTCCAACAAATACATGAACTTCTATGTCAAGTTTTAATTCACTAACTGCTTTTATCATTCCTAATACTGAACAAGCCCCAGCTTTATCCATTTTCATAGTTACCATTGAAGCAGCAGGTTTTAGGCTAAGTCCACCACTGTCATAAGTTAAACCTTTTCCAACTAAAGAAATTATTTTTTTTGGATTTGTAGGTTTGTAAGATAAGTGAATAAGAGCAGAACCATGAACAGAAGCACGACCAACTGCTAACATTGAACCCATGTTTTCTTTTTCTAAATCTTTCTCTTGAAGTACATTACATTCTAAAGAGTTGTCACGTGCCAATTTTTCCGCAAGTTGTGCTAAAGTTTGAGGATTTAATTCTTGTGGTGCTGTATTTACAATGTCACGAGTAAAGCAAGTTGCATTCGCAACTATAAGTGCTTCATTAAAGATAGTTTCACTATCATTAAAGTTATCAGAAGCTAAAAATATATCTTTTAAGCTTATCTCTTGTGGTTTTGATTTATAATCATTGAATTCATATCCACCTAAAACAAGACCTTCCACTAATCCTGTTAAAGAGTCATTATTTAGAATATTTAGCTTAGCACTTTCATAGTTAGAAGTTTTAAGTGCTTTTATAGCACTAGTACAAGTACTTCTAACATCATCAGCTTTTTTACTATCAATTCCACAAAAGAGAGTTGCTTTTTCGTGTAAAAAACAAGTAGAATCTTGTTCTGCTTTAAATCCAGCTTTGTTTAGTAATTTATTCTCTACATGTAGAGCTAATTCATCAGAAGTTAAAAATTCGATTGTTATATCAGCATTGATATCATTTAAATTTTTATTTAATAGTTGTAAATTCATTTGATTCCTATATTTTTATTTTGTATGAGATAATAGCTAAATTAATCTTATGTATGTACTAAAATAGAATCGTAAAATTCTATTTTATTTTTTGATTTTTTATCAAAATCAATTTTTGATTGCATTATTTTTTCTTCTAATCCAAACTCTTTTTGAAAAGAGATGATTTCATTATCCCATCCATATAAATTTGTATATCTTTTTATAGTCTCTAACCAGTGAATAGATGCTGGATTTACATTCATAGCATTTTTCATTTCACATATATATGAAAGTTTAAAAACAAGACTAATAGGCTTCTCAAGATAGCTTATATCATAATATTTATCAAAAGTATTATGAACAATTTCAGTATTTCCATCTTTAGCAGATGATAATGCTTCCTCTTTTGTATCATCATATATTTTATGATATTCAACAAATGATCTGAAATTTTCTAGTTCTTTATTTTGTTCAATTGTTTCATATACACCATATATATCATCACTATTTATATATTCTTGAAGATTTATTTTTGACTGTATTATTTTCATTCTTTCATTTGCTTTTTCTTTTAGCGTTGTAAAGTCAAGTAAATATTTAGCAGTCTGGGTTGCTTTGTCAAAATCTTCTTTAGCTTCTTGTTCTAGTAGTTTTAAATATGCTTGATGACCAAGTTGAGTGACTTTTTTATATAAATCTTCTTGAGCTAGGAATGGTTTTTTTTCTGCAAGTATATGATATAGTCTAAAATTTCTAGCTTTTACAAGTTTTTGAGCACGAATAAAATGTTTGTAATTTGTTATAAGATTTTCCACTTGGCTTTTTTTAGAATTTATATTTACATATCTTTTAAGTGTGTCTATAGCTTTTTGTGATGATTCTAGGGAGTCTTTAGAAAAAAGTAGTTTACAAACTTGGTAAACTTTGTTCCATTTATTTTCAATTAATGCATATTCTTTTGTTTGTTTAAGATAAACTTTTTCATCAGCATACTTAAATGCCATTACATCTTTTTCATTTTTTACAAGATCCATAAAGTGTGTAAAGTCTTTTTTATTACTATGTAAAAAATTATATTCTTCCTCTTTTCTTTTATCAAAGAAGAATGGTTTTACAGTTCTTAGAGCCCTCTCTTCATCTTTATTTATTAAATGACCTTTAGCTATGTCTAAAACTTGGTCCCATACTTTATCATATTTTTGAATCACTTCATTTATTAATAAAAATACATTTTTTTCTATAAGTGAGGTAGCTTTAGCAAATTTATTTGTTTTTATATTGTTTTTAAATTCATCTAGTAAAAAAATAGTATCTAGTATCTCTATATGTCCATCAATGTAACCTATATAAAGTTTGTTATTATTAAAAGTAAGAGTTTTAACTCCTAATTGTTTAGTTTTAATTTTTCTAATTATCTCGAGAGTATCTTCTTTTACTAAATATAAAGTATCACCCCTTGTACCAACTAAAAAGTGATTGTATCCTATATGAATAATAACACTTGGCCATTCATCAAATTCAAATTTACCATAAAATATTTTATTTACATCACTAGAATAAGTAAATAATCTCTTATCTCTAGTAATTCCAGCAATACCGTAACCATTGCATAAGTATATACTATCCTCAACAACATCAGAGAGTGAAAAATGTGTCATCTCTTGATGTGATTCAATATTGTATATACTAAGGGTTTTATCGTAAGAAGCTATTGTTACATATCTGTCATTTCGTGAAAAAGTAATGGAAGAAATTGCATCAGCACGTGGATCAAAACTAAATATAAGGTTTTTAATATATAAATCATAAAAAAATACTTTTCCATCTTCATCTCCAATAGCTAATAATTTAGAGTTATGTGAAAATTTTGAAACAGTTACTGCATTTTCATGATAGTTAAGCTTATCAAATTTTATTATTTTATTATTTTTTACTGAATATAGTAGACCATTATTATCACTGTATTTTGAAATATATGAGTTTTTGCTTCCAGAAATGGAATATGACTTATCATAGGCATGTCTATCATTTTGTTCTTTTAATAATAAATGCTTATTTATAATTGAATAGTTTTCATTTGAATAAACATTTATTAAAAAACTATCATCAAGTATATGTATTTCATTGTCTATTATTTGAAGTGATGAAACAGCAGTATTAACTTTTATAGTTTTTAGTATATGAATCATAATTTATTCTTATATTTCTTCCATTAATATTATTTTATGTATACTAACATAAAATAAATGAAAAGAAAAGACAATTAGAATACAATAGATATATATTTAATCGAAATTAAGTATATCCTTAGCTTGAATCATATCCTTGTCACCACGACCAGATAAATTTACAATTATTAGTTTATCTTTTATATCTACCATCTTTTTAAGATAAGCAACTGCATGAGAACTTTCAAATGCTGGGATAATTCCCTCTTTTTGAGAAAGCCATACAAAAGCATCAAGTGCTTCTTGGTCAGTTACATTATCATAACTTACACTTTTATTATCATTATGAAAAGAGTGCTCAGGTCCTATTCCAGGGTAATCAAGCCCAGCGGAGATAGAATGAGCTTCCAGTATCTGTCCATCTTCATCTTGAAGAGTGTAAGACATTTGACCATGAAGAACTCCAGGACGACCTTTTTTAAGTGAACAACCATGTTTATCCGTCTCTATTCCAAGTCCACCAGCTTCAATCCCAATACACTCAACACTTTCATCTTCTAAAAAGTGCTGAAACATTCCAATAGCATTACTTCCACCGCCAATACATGCGATAACATAATCTGGTAGTCTATTCTCTTTTTCAAGTATCTGTGCGCGAGCTTCCCAACCAATAATAGCTTGAAAATCTCTAACCATCATAGGGTATGGATGTGGTCCAGCAACAGTTCCAATGATGTAGAAAGTATCACGAGCATTTGTAACCCAGTGTCTAATTGCATCATTCATAGCATCTTTAAGTGTGCGGCTTCCACTCTCAACAGCATTGACTTTAGCACCAAGAAGTTTCATACGAAAAACATTTAACTCTTGACGCTCAACATCTTTAGCACCCATAAATATCTCACACTCTAAGCCAAGTAAAGCACAAATAGTCGCAGTAGCAACACCGTGTTGTCCAGCACCAGTTTCAGCTATAACTTTTTTGTAACCAAGTCTTTGAGCCATAAGCCCTTGAGCAATTACATTATTTACTTTATGTGCTCCAGTATGGTTTAAATCTTCTCTTTTTAAGTAGATTTTACACCCTAGTTCTTTAGAAATATTCTCAGCAAAGTAAAGTGGGCTAGGACGACCAACATAATCTTTTAAGTAGTAATGAACTTCTTCCCAAAACTTTTTATCAAATCTAATAGAATCATATTCTTCTTTTAGTTTTAGTAGGGCTGGCATAAGCGTTTCAGGAACATAACGCCCTCCAAAAATACCAAAATGTCCATTTTCATCTGGGTCAAATTTTGAAGCTGATGGAATATACATTAATCAGCCTCTATAAGATAATAAACTGGAGTTTTTTCCTCAAGCTTTTTAATACCATCTAAAAATGAAAGACCAATAATAAAACAAGCTTCAACACACTCAGCACCAGTTTGACTTATAAGTGTAGCTGCTGCATTAGCTGTACCACCAGTAGCAATTAAATCATCAATCATAAGGACACGAGCATTTTTAATACCGCTAAAAGCATCAATATGAACTTCTATCTCATCAACACCATATTCAAGTGCATATTTCTCACTAATTGTTGTATATGGAAGTTTTCCTTTTTTACGAATTGGAACAAAACCAACTCCAAGCATTTGTGCTAATGCTGCTCCAAATATAAAACCACGAGCATCAATACCTGCGATATAATCTAGGTTATACTCTTTGTATCTTTGATAAAGATGATTCATAAGTACACCATAAGCTTTAGCATCATTTAAAAGTGTAGTTATATCTTTAAAAACTATCCCTTCTTTAGGGAAATCTTTTATATCTCTAATTGAATCTTCAATTATTTTACGTTCAGTAGTACTTAGTTTCATCTATTATCCTTTATAGTAGTGCATCAATACGATTTTCAAGTGCTTTAATTTTATTGTTTAATCTATCAACTTCTTTTCTATGTTTATTATTTCTTTGTTTTAGAACTTTCAATTCATTTCTAAGTTTTGTAAGTTCATCACTTAATATATCAACATTACCAAGTGCACGTTGAAGTTGAATCTGATATTTTCTTATGAGTATCTCTGCTTCTTGAAGAGTCATCTTCATAAGTTCATTACTTCTTTGTTCTTTATTTGTAATACTTTTGAAGTAAAACATTTTTACAAATAAATATATAGAAAGAATTGATAATATTGTTAAAAGTGACCATTCCCAAAACATAGTTCATTTCCTTTAATTTATTTCATAAATTCAAGGGAACCTTTTCCCTCTATTTATGACAGTATCAGAAGTAATTCCGCTACCTACGTTAACACTAGGTTTTCTTCGACAGAAAGCCCATCACATTTATGTGATTTTACTGCTTTATTTCTATTTTAGCTACTCTACCAGTATGGCGACCACCATCAAATGAGCCTGCTATCCAAGCATCTATGATAGATTCAGCAACACCCTTACCAACTATACGTTCTCCAAAACAAAGAACATTAGCATCATTATGTCCACGAGCGACAGTAGCAGTGTATGCATCATGACAAAGTGCAGCACGGATTCCCTCATGACGATTTGCAGCCATACTCATACCAATACCTGAACCACAAATTAGAATCCCATTCGTACGCTCATCATCTAAAACTTCAAGGCATAGTTTATGAGCATAATCAGGATAATCAACTCTATCAGTTGTAAATGGACCAAGGTCAATCACTTCATGACCTTTAGTTTTTAATAACTCAACAGTATAATCTTTTAACTCTATTCCAGCATGATCAGTTGCTACAAAAAATTTCATCTTCTTCCCTTATGATATTAGTAGGCGCAAAATAGTTTGCACAGGCATTAATAATAAATAGTCTTTAAGCGGTGTCATTATAACAACAAGTACTATTATCATTCCATAGCGTTCATTTTTGTAAAAGAATTCAGCTACTGCATTTACTTTGTATTTTAACGAAAGGTGCATTAAAAAGTGTGCACCATCAAACTGTGGAATAGGAAGTAGGTTAAACACTCCTAAAACAACGTTAATAATTACTAATTGCATTACTAAAAGATAAGTAAATATATAAAATAAACTATCAGCAGTAGTTGGTTGACTCATTGAAACTAGTGCTATTGAAGTAAAAGCAGCTAGTGTAAAGTTGTAAACTATACCCGCAAGGTCAACTTGCATAGCACCATTATAACCAGCATTACGAATAACAGTTGCTGTATTAATTGGTACTGGTTTAGCCCATCCAAATAAAAATCCACTATCACCACCTAAAAGCATAGGTAGAAAATACATTGTAGCTGGGACTATTATTGTTCCAACCATATCTACGTGAGAGATAGGGTTTATGGTTAATCTACCTGCATTTTTAGCCGTAGTATCTCCATATTTGTAAGCTACCCAACCGTGCATAATCTCATGCCCAATAATTGCTATAGCAAGGGAAAGTACCGCTGCTACAATTTTTAGTAAATCAATAGAGTCCATGGTCATCTTTATCATGTTTTACACGTTCAGCAATCGCTTTAGTTAAGTGTTCAGGTTGTTCTAAATCTGTTGGAGTTTTCCCAATTCTATCCCATCTAATTTCCCAATTGTCATCAACTGAAAAATAAATAAACCAAGGTGTACCTTCTATGTTGTCATAAGGTACTGCTCCCCAAAAACGGCTATCATTTGAATGGTCACGATTATCACCCATCATAAAATAATTTCCTTCATCTACTTTTATTGGTGCAAAGAAAAAGATAGGCATAAGTCTTGGGTTTCCATCATTAACTATTTTATCATCATTATGTATACCTGGATGATTTTTCCTATAAGGATCTTTTACCCATAGTTTTCCAGCAAAAGAAGCTATCTCATAACCTTTAAAGTTGTTTTTAATCCAGTCATCACCCTCTTTATAGTGAACAAAAAGAGATTTTTCATTTACAAAAAGTTCGTCACCAGGAGTTGCTACACATCTTTTAACAAAGTGAGTTTTAGTATTGTGAGGTGGTCTGAAAATAACTATATCACCACGTTTAGGTTTATCTCCATCTATCAAGCGAAGGGAATCACTCCATGGCATGATTGATACTTCCAAAAATGGTAAATGTGGCATAGGCGTACCATAAGCAAATTTTTTAGCAAAAAGGTGATCACCTATAAGAAGTGAATCTTTCATACTTCCTGATGGGATTCTAAAAGCTTGAGCTATAAAAAATATAACAAAAAGAACAATTATAATTGTCCCTGTCCAAGAGTTTGAAAATTTATATGTTTTTTTTAAAAATTCTTTCATTTAGTCTTTATTCTTTTCTTGTGCATTTATTTTTGCGGCTTTTAAAGTGTTACTTAAAAGCATAGCAATTGTCATTGGTCCAACACCACCTGGGCTTGGAGTAATGTATGATGATTTTTTACTTACATTTTCAAAGTCTACATCTCCAACAAGTTTACCCTCATCTGTACGGTTTACCCCAATATCTACTATGATAACATCATCTTTAACCATATCTTCAGTTATTAGGTTTTGTACACCAACACCAACTAAAACTATGTCAGCATTAAGAGTGTGTTTTTTCAAATCATCAGTGAAAATATGACAAACTTCAACAGTAGCATTAGCATTTAAAAGTAGGGCAGCCATAGGTTTTCCAACAATATTAGATGCTCCAACAACTACACAGTTTTTACCTTTAACATCTATGTTGTATTCTGCTAATAACTCCATAACACCAAGTGGTGTACATGGTACAAAACCATCAAGACCAGTAGTTAAACGACCAACATTAAATGGATGAAAACCATCTACATCTTTTGCAGGGTCTACTAACTCTAAAAGTTTTGTAGTGTCAATGTGTGCAGGTAGTGGAAGTTGGATAAGTATACCATCAACATTAGTGTCATTATTGAGCATTGCTATAGTCTTCTCTATCGCTTCTTGAGAGATAGTCTCAGGCATATCATGGGTTATTGAGTAAAAACCAACCTGATCACATGCTTTTTTCTTCATATTTACATAAGTTGCTGATGCTGGGTCTTGACCAACTAAAACAACTGCTAAACCTGGAGTACAACCACAAGTCTCTTTTAGCTGTTTTACTTCAGCCTCTACTTTGTCTTTTATTTTCTTTGAAAGTTTTCTACCGTCGAGAAGTTGCATTTAAACCTCTTAAATTATTTTTTTGTTATTATACCGTTTTAATATAACAATAGGTTTACAATGAGATATATACTATTTTTAATACTACCAATTTACTTATTGGCAGAATCATCTTTTATTACACCTATGGAGTACTCTTCATCTTTATATAAAAATCCAAGAGGTATTGGTTGTAACCTTTGTCATGGAGAAAATGGTGAGGGTAAAATAATAGCAAGATATATACATAAAAATGAGAAAAGAACTTTTAAAGGTCCAAGTATAAACAATGTTGATTTTTCAACATTTTATAAGGCATTAAATAAAAGAAAAAGAGGTATGCCTAGATATTTTTTAACCAAAAGAGAGATTCAAGCACTTTATTTTTATTTACAAGAAAAACAAAGAAAAAGTAAAAAAAATGACAAATGATTTTCTTTTAAAAGTTCAAGAAGCTTATGATTCTAAAGATATAGAAGCACTTGACACTTTGGCTGTGCCTACATGTAGAGAGTTAAATACCAATAATGATTTTCGTTCAGTTTTAATGCTATCATGTAATAAGCTTAAACATTTAGCAAAGATAGAAAGTATAGAAGCTGATTGTATTATGCTAAATTTAGAAGATGGTGTAAGTAAAGAAGATAAACCTTTTGCACTTGTTCTTTGTGCCATATTTTTGTCTAAACTCTCTACATGTAACAAGAAATTAGTAGTTCGTGTAAACTCTCTTGATACAACAGGATATGAGGAGATAACTTATCTAAATCAGTTTATGCCAGATGCTATTCGTGTTCCAAAGATAAGGACTTTAAAAGAGGTTAAAGCTGTTCGAGCCTTATTAAATGAAGAGATAGAATTACATCTTTCTATAGAAACAGCAGATGCTTGGCACAATTTAAAAGATTTAAGAGTTAGTAAAAATATCACTACATTTTATCTTGGTATTTTGGACCTATTTGCAGATATAAAACTTTCTCAATCTTTAATAAAAAAAGACAATCCTACTATGCTTTATATGTTAAGTCATTTTTTGATTACGTGTAAAACTATGGGTATTAAACCCGTGTCTTTTGTATATCAAGACTTTAAAAATTTAGATGAGTTTGATAAATGGCTAGAGTTAGAAAAAAGTATGGGATATGACTCTAAAGGTTGCATAAGTCCTAATCAGGCTCTACATGTAGACAAGATGTTTGTAAACGAAATTAAAGAGATTGAACGTGCTAAAGTTATAATAAAACTTTTTGAAATGCATAAAGCTGAAGGTATAACTGGTTTTGTAGATGAAGAGTTTGGGTTTATTGATGAACCTATATATAAAGGGTCTCTCGCTTTATTGGATAATATTTAAAACATATAATCCACATAAAGTCTAGTATCTACAAAGTCATCTCTAACATTTTCAAATGTAACACCATGTCTATCTTGATAAGCAATGTAGTTATAGTTTGTTTTAAAGTTGTCATAGGCAACTCTAAATTGTACACTTAAACCTTTCATCTCTGTAAATATACCAAAGCCATCATTTTTAGTGAATGAATATCTTAAATCAAATGTAGCTTCAGTTCTATCTTGTGCAGCAAATTTTTGACTTAGTTTGTCTGGCATATTATAATCAGCATATCTAAATCTAATTACTGTATTTGGAACTATTCCCATTTTACCAAGTTCAAATTGTGCTCCAAAACCAATACTTTTGGTTCCAGCAGTTTCAGAATCTTGTACTTGAAAAGAGTTGAACATTTGCGGAGTACCCCAACGAACAAATATTGTACCACCATCATAAGAACTTTCATCATACTTAACTTCATTCCAAGCTGTAAACAATGTAATCCCACTATCAAGTGCTAATTGTGCTTTAAGACCATAAAACCATGTGTTAACATCACCAGCTACACTATTCCCAATATCTTTTTGACTTGAATATTGAGCAGCAAAAGATAAAGAAGTATCGGTATTTAAATTTATTTTATAATCTCCATAAAGATATATTGTATTTATAAAGTCATCAACATAGTAATCCCAAGCTTCAAGAGTAAAATCTTTTTTGTTTAATGTAATACCTAGCATACTCATGGATTTGTTCTCACCAGTATATATTCCATCACCAATAAAATTATTGTTATTAATAACTCCAACAGTTTTACTTTTAGTAACACGTGCTGCTCTTACCATATCTGTAAAGTGTTCAGCATTTCTGTCTTTTTGTTTTGTGATATATCCCAAAATTATTTTAGTATCTTTTATCATTGTATTTTCATAAGTAGTACCCTCATGCGTAAATGGTGAAAAACGAATGTTTGATAAGGAGATAAATCTATAATTTGGCATCTCTCTTCTACCGA
>Ga0256826_1002366_pt1 | contig 11523 bp, 13 predicted proteins | sample CV79metaG_FD_185975 | JGI IMG/M metagenome (GOLD analysis project Ga0256826, IMG submission 185975) | Hydrothermal vent microbial communities from East Pacific Rise, Pacific Ocean - CV79 | ecosystem: Environmental > Aquatic > Marine > Hydrothermal vents | place: Pacific Ocean: East Pacific Rise... | reverse complement strand
AGTATACTTCCTACAATTGCAAGAAGACTATATATAACGGTTGTATTAATGTCCATGTTCTTTCTCTTTCTTTTTCTCTTTTTCAAGATCTCTTAGTTTAATTTTCCCTTTAAACTCATCTCCAAAATAGCCTTCATTTGCCATCCATTTGTAGATTTCAGCTGCAATTGGTCCAGCTGTACTACCCCCATGACCACCGTGTTCTACCAATACCGTTACAACATACTTAGGATTTTTAAAAGGAGCATACGTTGTTAACCAAGCGTGAGAACGACTGTAGTAATCAAGTTGAGACTCAAGCATTCTTTTCTTTTCACCCTGTGGAATGGAAACGACCTGAGAAGTTCCTGTTTTTCCAGCAACAATAATGGGAAGTCTTGACATGGTACGTCTTGCTGTACCCCGTGAAGAGTTACAAACATCATACATTCCTAAACGTATGGTATTTAAATCTTGTTGGTTTACTTCAAAGTCTTGATACTCTTCTTCTAGCAATTTTCCTGCTACTTCATGAACAAAATGAGGGGTTGGTAACTTTTGTGTTGCTAAAAATGCTGTATATCTTGCTACTTGTAAAGGTGTAACAGAATCATATCCTTGACCAATAGAAGAGATAACCGTTTCACCTCTGTACCAACTCTGTTTATAGCGTTTCATTTTCCAAGCTTTGTCAGGAATAATTCCTGATCTTTCCCGAGGCAAATCAACCCCTGTCTTTACGCCAAGTCCCATTTTTCTTAACGACTTAGCCATGGCATTAATACCTGTTTTTAAAGATTTATTGTAAAAATAGACATCACAACTCTCTCTAATGGCTTTTCTAAGCCCAACCGTACCATGTCCATGTTTTGACCAACATCTAAACTTATGTTTACTCTTACCTAAAGTAATGTACCCTTTACAAAATTCTGTTTGGTTAACAGCTGTTCCAGCTTTAGAGTAGGACAATGCCATTCCCATTTTAATGCTTGACCCAGGAGGATAAGTGGCTGAGACAATTTTGTTTGTAAACGGATGATTTAAGTTCGTAATTAATTTTTTCCAATCTTTAGAGGAGATTCCTCCAACAAAAAGGTTTGGGTCGTATGAGGGGTAAGAGACAGCTGCAATTAAGTCTCCATTAACACCCATAACAACAGCAATACCAGATTGCCCCACAAAAAGTTCATTAATTCTTTTTTGTAGACCTAAATCCATATTTAAAATAAGGTTTTGGTCATCTTTTGGCTCTACCTTTTCTAACTCGGCAACCTCTCTGTTGGTTGCAGAAACTTTGACAAGACGGTAACCCAATTCACCTTGTAAAATGTGATTATACTGACGTTCTAAACCAGTTTTTCCAACAACACCAACTTTTGCAACAACTGGATCTTTCTCATTGTCTTTTTGATTTGAACGTCCCACATAACCCACAACATGTGTTGCCAATGGTCCAGAAGGATAAGTACGCTTCGTCTCAGACTCAATCTTTAAATTCCTATTAATACTAAGTTTAGGGTATGAACCCAACATTTCACTGTAACCAATAAAGTCAACAATAGGAATATGTCTATGGTTGTAAGAAGAGTCTTTTTTAAGATACTTTTTAATGAGTTTACTTTTATTTAAATCAGGAAATTCATGAACAATACCATCGATGAGTTTAAGAAGTTTTTCATTGGCTACTCTCTTTTTTTTCTCTCTATTATATTTGGTCAAATGAGGTGCAATTTTAATAGAAAATCCAATGTCATTAACAGCTAAAAGTTTTCCATTTCTGTCAAGAATTTCACCCCTAACAGGTTTAATAAAATATTTACGCTGAATATTTAGTTTAGCTAACTGTTCATAATAGTAATTTGATTTAATACTTATTTGATAAATTCGTGAAATTAGCAATGCCCAAAACAGCATAAAAAGAATAACAATAATTGAAAATCTCATAGAAGCACTCCTACGAATATGTCAACAACAATATAATAAATTAACAACATATCTCCTAAAACGGTAGTTGAATTAAAGGTAAAGTCATAAATAAACAGTGTAATGTAATAAGAGAAATCAATAATCGCTATAAGTGCGAAAAGCAAACAGACTCGACATCGAATCAAACGCTTTAAAGGAGAGTAGACAAACATATAGATTAAAACGATAACCATGCTAGACATAAACAAAGGCAAGGTTAAATTGAGATCTAAGTTAAGTAGATAAAAAAGTGCAGAAAAGGCATAAAGTCTATTTTTGTCAAAATTTGTAATTAAGACATAACCCACCAAACCAATGAGTGGTGGCAACATTGTATACATGGAAACAAACATAGGATACAAGGCAACAAATAGGAGTAAAAATATTTTCTTACTAAATGATAATCCTTCATCGTCATAACTTTTATATCTATTCATCTGCTCCCCTTAACTTGCCAATTTATAAACTAAAGAAATTTCATTACAGACAGGAAAATGAATACATTTAATACAATCTGTCCAAATTTTATGTTCAGGAATCGTCTCTTTAGAAATCTCTACAAAATTCATTTTTTTAAAAAACTCAGGTAAATAAGTCAAAACCAAAACCTCTTCACCCACAGACAACTCTTTTGCCTCATCCAATGAAAATTGGACAATTTTTTTACCAATCTGTTGACCTCTATGCCCCTCTGCAACAATTAAAGAGCGAATTTCGGCTAAACGAGAGGAGTGTAAATGTAGTGCTGCATAACCCACCAGTTTCCCCTCTATTTTTGCTAAAACATAAGAACGAATATTGGTTGCAACTTCATCTTCATTTCGCTCTAAAATAATTCCATCTTTCACTTCAGCAATGACCATTGCTTGCATCTCAGGAATGTCCAAGAGTGTCGCTTTAACTAGTTTGACCATTCTGTGACTCCAAAAATATGCTCAAAAATCTTTTGATGAATTCTATCATAACCAATACGTTTAGAGTTAGAAATGGTAATGCACCCTGGAAACTTCTTTTTAAGTGCTGTTTTCTCTTTCATGTTTAACTTATCTATTTTCGTAAATACATTCAAGTAGAGTTGGTCACCACGAATAAACTTTTTAACATACTCATCAACATCTTTGTCAATCTGAGCATTGGGGTGGCGTGCATCACGAAGGTGAATAAAGACACGAATAGAGACACGATGTTTAATAAACTCAACCAAGTTTTTCTGCCATACCCCTTTTAAGTCTTTAGAAACTTTAGCATAACCAAAGCCTGGTAAATCTACAAAACGAATCTTCCAATCTTGTTCATCGTAAATGTAACGAATATCAAAAAAGTTTATGAGTTGCGTTTTACCTGGTGTAGCAGAAGATTTTGCCAAGTTTTTACGAGAAGTTAATCCATTAATACTAGAACTTTTCCCTACATTTGAGCGACCTAAAAAAACCACTTCACTTACCGTATCTTCTACTGAATCGCCTAAAGCCTGAGCAGACTTCATAAAATCAGCATTAACAAGTCTTGGTGTTGCCATTATTTTCTGTCCTCAATCTCAAATCTAAAGTGTACTGGTTTTTTCTTATTACCCTTAATGTCAGCCAGACCTGTTTTTAAATCTAGGTCAACGGTGTTGGCTTTAATGGTACGGTTATTTGTTAGGTCAATCAAAATAACATTCCCTACAAAATAATACTTAGAACTTGTAGGTGCATAAGTTACCTTATCTGCTTTACCTCTGTAGTGTATGTTATTTTCCGTCAAGTCAAACTTTACATTTTTCTGAGCTTCATACTTCAGTGCTTTTTTCTGGTCATTAAAGAAAACGGTTACTTTAGATGCATTAATTTCATTGTTGCCTTGTCTAATTTTTGCATTTCCTTCAAAAAAGGCTTTGTGGTTAATGTCGTTAGCATAGAAGTGGTCAGCCTTCATATCTACAAAATCTGCTAACAGTTTTGAAGCAAAAAGTAAAATAAAAAATATAAATAGTCGTTTCATCTAAAATTATCCCGTTTTTCTTGCCATTATAGCGTTTTAAAAATGAATGATAAAGAGTTTAAGCCTATTTATTTGCAAATAATAGATTAATTCCAAAAATTCAAATGCAAATATCAAAAAATAAACTGCTATAATGTCGCGAATTATACTAAGGGAACATAAACTTAATGAAAAAACACTACTCATCAATTATTTCAGGTGGCTTTGGAAAATTTGCTTCAAAACGTTTTCCTAGACCCATACAGCAACTCATAAACCATGGTTATGTTAAACTGATGGGTCTCGACATGAGTGAATTTGAAAACCCCTCTCGATACCTCACGCTTAACAAACTGTTTACAAGAGCCTTTACTACCCCCAAAGAGATAACAAGTGACGTAAGTATTATGATTTCACCTGTTGACGCTTTAGTAACAGACTATGGTGAAATTGTAGAAGGGAAAGCCTACCAGATTAAAGGTATGGAGTATGACTTAGCTGAACTTTTTGGTAGCTACCATCAAGATGCAGCCAAAGCTGTTGATGGTGGAGAGTTTGTCAACCTCTACCTCTCGCCAAAAGATTACCACCGTTACCACACACCTGACAAACTAAAAATTAAATCTTTAACCCATATTCCAGGAAAACTTTACCCTGTCAACTTTCCTCTACTAAGAAACAAACAAAACCTTTTCATTGAAAATGAACGCGTCATTATTGACTGTGAAGACATGAAAGGAAACACCTTTGTCATGGTACTTGTAGGTGCGTTAAATGTAGGAAAAATGATTGTTACATTTGAAGAGAACATTAACACAAACTCTGAAATTAGAGAACCAAGACACTATGACTATGATGATGTTACTTTAGAAAAAGGTGAACTTTTCGGTTGGTTTGAAATGGGTTCGACCATTTTACTCTTTTCTCAAAAAGGGGTTTTTACTCCTGAACTTGCCATTAACCAAAAAGTATCTTTTTCAGAACCAATAGGAAAAATTAACTAATGAAAACTTCACAAAAACTTGTTATTTTTGACATGGATGGAACCTTGGTTGACAGCTCATTAACCATCGTAAATGCTATTAACTTTGTACGTTCAAAACTAGACCTCGCTGCACTTGAAGAGGAAGTTATTTTAACCAAGGTAAATGACCCAGAACTCAACCCTGCTCTCTTTTTTTATGAAACAGAAAACTTTTCAGAAGAGCAAGAGGCATGGTTCTCTGAGTACTATACAAACAACCATGAAAAAGAGTTACGTCTTTACGATGGCATAGAAGAATTTCTTAAAACACTCAAAGAAAAAGACTATCTTATGGCAGTTGCGACCAATGCTTACAGAGGGTCAACGTTAGAGTCACTTGGACATTTAAATATTCTTGACTATTTTTCATCAATTGCTTGTTACGATGATGTCGGTCGAGGGAAACCTGCTCCTGATATGTTAGAAAAAAACTTAGAAGAGACAAAAGTAGAGGTAGAAAATGCCATCTTTGTTGGAGACAGTGAACGCGACCTAATGGCTGCAAACACCATGAAGATGAACTACATAATGATTAACTGGGGATTTTCAGACTATGAAGATGCCATTCATTCTGTTCAGACACTACAAGAAAAAATCTTGGAGTTCTAATTTGGAAATTTCAAAAGCTACACTAACAGACATGATTTCTGTTGTACTCATTGGTATTGGTCTTGCTGCTCCAGCTGCAAAACCCATTCTTTACATGGGTCTTTTCGCTTTTTCAGGAGCCATTACTAACCAAGTTGCCATCTACATGCTTTTTAACAAAGTTCCTTATCTTTATGGTTCAGGGGTCATAGAAGAAAACTTTGAAAGTTTTAAGGCTTCCATTAAAAACATGATTATGAAGCAATTTTTTAACAAAGAACAACTGACAGAATTTTTTAAAAATGAAGAACAAAACATTGACCTTGCACCCTTAGTTGAGTCAGCTGATTTCTCCCCTGCGTTCAATGCATTAAGCCAAAGTGTCATGGAATCAAAACTGGGTGATATGCTCAACATGTTTGGTGGGGAAAAAGCACTAGAAGGGCTCAGAGAACCTTTCGCAAGAAAACTAAAGTCTGCTGTGGTTGGCATTGTAAGTTCTGAAACTTTTAAAACTCAAATAAACCACCACATAGAAAACTCATCACTTAACGACGACATCATGAACACCATAGATGAGCTCATTACAAACCGTCTAAACGACTTAACACCAAGTATGGTCAACGACTTGGTTCATGAACTCATTCATACACACTTAGGATGGTTGGTTGTTTGGGGTGGTATTTTTGGTGGGATTATTGGTCTTGGGTCTTCATTTTTAGTTTAAAAAAGAAAATAAAAAAATATAGAGAGTTAACAAAAAGTTTTATTCTAAATATGGGGAGAGTATAATTTTTAATAAAAAATATTAACGCTCATATATTTTTAATGTCTAGTGAAGAGAATAAGTCTAACACCATTCATATTATAGTTCATTAAAGTCATAAAAAAGTCAATTAGCCTTAAGTTCTCAAAACTAATTTGCCTTGGTTAAACTATAACCTAATTTACTATAAGAGACTATTGGAAAGTTTACAAGCTTTTTTCTTAATGAATAGATAAGTGTTCTTAACGTAGAATCAGCAGATGGAGCCTCATTCCATATATGATAAATTAACTTATCATAACTTATTACCTCGTTCATATCCTCTACAAGTAAATCTACCAATATTTGTTCTTTAAGATTTAGTTTAACTTTTTTACCATTATAATATAAAGATTTTTTCTCTTTAGAATAACTATAATAGTCGTCAATCACTATCTGATTTAGATTACTAGGAGGGTTCAAAAATGAAACTTCTGACTGATACCTTTGGTAGGCAATAGAAAGTGTCTGCTTTAAAACTTCTGCACTTAATGGCTTCTCAATAAAACCATAAGGAGCAACTTTTAGAAGTTCAGAAAATGTCTCTTCTTCATTATAACCCGTCATAAATACAATGGGTACTTTTTTAATTTTTAAGATTTTTTTAGAAAGTTCTATGCCATCCATAGAACCATGAAGTGCTATGTCCATTAAGATAATGTCATAATGCGTAGAAAAAGAGCATAGTTCATTTAAAACATCGTTTGCATTACTAAAACAGTTTATTTTAGATACACCAAACAGTGTTAAAAGATTTTTTAATGATTCTTGAGCTGATATATCATCTTCAACAATCATAATACTTTGGGGCAATGACAACAAACTCTCCTGAGTAATTTAAATTAGTAATACATAATCTAACATGTTATTGTCAAAAAAATGTCAATATATTAAAATTATAGAAGTTAAAACAGTTTAAAGACGAATTAACTTCATAGGGTTCATATGTTTGTTGTTTTTGGTCACTTCGAACATAAGGCTTTTGTCTACTTTTCCAATGATAGCACCACGAGAGAGCTTTTTGCCTACGTGAATACCTGGTGCTAGACGAGAGAGTTTAGCGTAGATGGTGTGCATACTGTTGGAATGTTCTACAATGACAACCTTACCTAACATACCACCAGAATTTTCAGCAAAAACAACCTTTCCTGACAATACTGAACGTACTTTTGAACCAGCATAAGGTGCTTTCAGAGTAACAGACTTGTTGAAAATTTTAAACTTATAAATAGGGTCAATGTAAGTACCAAACTTTTTAATGAGCCTTGCACCCTTAAGAGGAGAAATGGTCTTTCCTCCAGTATAGTTAGCACTTGCTGCTGAAGCAATGATTTTTGGTGCTTTAACGTTTGACTTTGAGCCTCTGTTTTGAGCAGCCAATCTTTTTGCAGCAGCTCTGTCTTTGGCAGCTTTTACATTATTTCGTTTAATAATTTTAAGCTTTGCCAACTTTCGTTCTAAACTTTTTCGACCTGCTTTAATTTTGTTAAAACGCTTTTTATAAATGGCTTTGTCTCTTGCCAATGCTTTTACAAGTTTGTCTTGTTTTAATTTTTTAGATTTATACTCTTTTCGTTCACTCACATAAGTAGAAATGGCTTTTTCAATGTGAGACTTTTTAAGTTTTAAAGTAGACTTTTTCTTCTCAAAAACCTCTATCTCTTTTTTCAATGCATCAATATCATTTGTATTTTTTTTAGCATAAAGGTCATAGACCTCTTTCATCATAACTGAATCAGGGGTAGGTTTGTGTAGCTCTTCAAGTGCCAAAGCCAAAGAGAAGTTTTTAGCAACCAAGTCTACAAACTTTTTTTGTTTTGCACCAATCTTCTCATTAACAACATTTAAATCACTGGCAATGACTTTCTCTTTTTTTTGTAGTTGAGAAAATTCTGTTTCGTTATTTTTAATATTCTTAGCCAATTTTAAAAGTTTTTGAGAGAGTGTATTCTGCTCTTTTTTAGCAGATATAATTTTTTTGGCAACCGAAGAGAGTTGTTTATCCATTTTTTTATATTGAATTTTTTTACTGCTTAACTGCTTTTTATTTTGTTTAATCTTAGTGTCCAATGAAACAGCAGAGAGTAGAGAAAAAGAGATGAACAGTGAAAGGAGTATTTTCATCTACTCCTCCTTAATACTAATGACAACTAAATAAACAGCTATCATGACTACCACAATGGATGCAAAGAGTAAAATGAAAACATCACTAAAAGAGAACATCGCATCTACATTCTCTTTTAAAATCTCCATTTGACTACCTCTAACCCAAATATTTTGAATGGCATAAAAGATTCCAGCAGTAATAAACGCTGAAATTACAGCATCTATTAATGCCATGTTAATGAGTACTTTTGAGCGTAAAAAGAGTGACGCTCCAAAGATTTCCATGACCTTCATGCGTTGTGCATGTAAAAAGTTCCACACTTCCATTTGCTTTACAATGAGGAAAAATCCAATGATAGACATGAAGAAAATAAAGGTCTGAAACGAAAGTTTAATAAAGGAAAAAAGCTCATATTTAGACTGGTACGAAGACTGAAAAGACTCAATGGTTAAAATGTTATTGCTTTTTTGTAAATTTCTCTTGACAGATTCTAACTCAGGAATGGTTAAATAACCATCCATTTTTAAAGAGTAAAAATTTGGTAAAGTTGCTTCAAAACTCTTCTGTTTTGATTTGTTTTCATTCATTTTTAGACGCTGTAAAATTTTTGTTTTTTCTAGTTCTTCAACCTGTGCAATGTGATTGTCCCATGACCTAAAGTCATCAATACTCATCTCGTTTTTAGAGACAACCATCATGCTGTAACCATTTTGAAGACTTTTTTCAAAACTGTCAGTGGTACGGTCAAAAACAATGAAAAACTCTAAGCCAAGTAAAATGGCAACCAATGGAAAGATTAGTGAAATATGTGTTTTAATGAATTTCATATACGCTCCCGTTTTCGTCAATTGTAAAATGTCTGTAAGGAATGTTAAAAACCATTGGAATTCGGTGTGTTACAACAACCACTGTAGTGTCAAGTTGGTGACATGCATTTTCCATTAAATCCCAAATGACATTAGAGGAGTATTCATCAAGGTTACCTGTTGGCTCATCTGCTAAAATTAGAAATGGATTCTTTGCTAAGGCACGTGCAACCCCTACTCTTTGCTGTTCACCACCTGAAAGTTCCATTGGGTACTTCTCTTCTTTACCCGAAAGTTTTACATGATGTAAAAGACGTTTTGCCTGAGTCGATTGTACTTCTGCCGAATAACCAGAAATCCACAAAGGTAAGACCACATTTTTTTCTACCGTCCATTCATTAATGAGCTTATAGTCTTGAAAAACTATGCCCAAATGGCTTCTAAGCTCTTGAAGTTTGTTTTTCTTAATGTCAACCATATCTAAACCACCTACAACAAGTGAGCCTTCTTGAGGTAAAAGATTTCCATAAAAAGACTTAAGCAGTGTCGATTTACCTGACCCACTAGGTCCAGTAATGAAAACAAAGTCCCCTTTTTTAATGGTAAATGTAGCATCTTTAATGATTTCTTCATCACTCTCATATCCAAGCGTTAAATTCTTGGCTGTAATAACATTAGACATTTAAATACTCCATTATTTTTAGATGCGTTTTGTAGTTAGTAAGGGTTTTAACAGGAATTTTATTAAAGTAGTACGCCTCTGTTTTATTAAGATAAATATACTTATGTTCAGGTCTATCAAAACTCCCAAATGCCAACTTAATTAATATTGCCTCTTCTTCTATTTTAAACAGTCGTTCAAAATGCATAAAATATCCTTCAAAAAGCGCTGGCTTATAAGATATTTTATCTAAAATTTCTTTTTTGTACAGCACATCTTTAAAAGAGAAATCAAAATCTAACACTCTTGGCTCTGATTCTTCCAAACAAGTAACATATACATCGTAAATGTCTTTTTCTTGTTTTAACCAACGTGCTTCATATTTACTCGTAACTTCAAGGGCTTCATTTTTACGAACTTCCACAGCTGTTTTTGCTACTGTTTCACCTAAAAAAGTGTCAAGTGAATACCAAAAATATTTGTATGAATCTGTTCTAAGTTCAAGCCGTCCACCCTTCTTTAGTACTCTCATTGACTCTTGTAAAAAAGAGGGAGAAATAACCCGTCTTTGAGGTTTTTTGTCCCAAGGAACAGGAAAATGAACAAAAATTTGCTGGCAAGCATTAGAAGGAATCATTTCTAAAAGCAGACGAGCGTCATAGTTGACAACCCAAATATTTTTAAGCCCTAAAAGCTCAATCTGCTTAAGCACTTGTGCAGCAGAAGGGGTATGAATTTCAATTCCAATAAAAAGTCTATCTGGATGTTTTTGAGCCTGATAAAGTAGATGTTTTCCCGAACCAAAACCAACTTCAATGGCAACCGATTCAAAAGGAAACTCAATGTTTACAAAATCTTCAATGCTTTTTTCATACTCTGATGCCAAGCGAAGTTTTGTAGGGTGAATCGCCACGTTAGAGTGTAAAACCTCTAACGCTAAGCCCTCTTGCAGGTCAGTAATGGCTTGTTTAACCAAGTTTACTTTTAGAGGTCGTGTGACTTTGTCATATTTTAAAAGCCATGAGTCTGGATTTTTTTTTAGATGCAAGAGAAAAGATTCATTTTCATGAAGAACTCCAATAAGTTCATCTTCTGAAAATCCATCTTGTGCTTTAAAAAGCACCTCTGTCACACCATACTTCCCTTTTTTTATGGAAGAACTGTCAAATGGTTTAACCGTAATGTGTGGCATTAATTCCCTTACCTTGCCTGAATGGCTACGTTATTACTTGGCTTAGAGAAACTATCATCAAAACCAACAGCAGTAACTCTGTAGGTGTACATGTTACCAGGAGCAATTCCATTGTCAATGTATTCTGACATCATACGTTGTTTTACGCTATCAATCCACTTCCACTCACCACCATTGATACTTCTTTCAACTTTATACATCTTAATACGCATATCAGAATGAGGTCTCCAAAGTAACTTAATGGTTGTTCTCGCTTTTTGTGCCCCTTGAAAAAAAGTCACAGGATTAATGGGAGGCAATGTTTTAATGTCAATTACCTTTCCATGAGGAGACTCAAACTCACCTCTTAATGTTGTAAACGTATAAGTATAGCTACTGTTTTGCGTTAAACCTTTGTCCACATAGTGTGAGGCAAAAGGGTTATGTACTGTTCC
>Ga0256826_1002365_pt1 | contig 11525 bp, 6 predicted proteins | sample CV79metaG_FD_185975 | JGI IMG/M metagenome (GOLD analysis project Ga0256826, IMG submission 185975) | Hydrothermal vent microbial communities from East Pacific Rise, Pacific Ocean - CV79 | ecosystem: Environmental > Aquatic > Marine > Hydrothermal vents | place: Pacific Ocean: East Pacific Rise... | reverse complement strand
GCCATTAATCTTTCGAACTCGGTTGCTGACAAGTGGATCTCTCATAAAAACACCTCCTTTATGTGAGAAATATATCGCATCATATCCAATAAGGCTAACGAGTCCTTCTTTGCAAGCCCTGCTATCATCCTGTTGTTTTGGTTGTTTTTGTGGCTGACGCGTCCTTCTTTGCAAGATCGGACTCGTTAGCAGCAGAAAGGTTTTTATGGTATCGCTTTAAGTCTCGTTTTCGTTGTAGTTGCCGGTTTCGTACACAGTATTCAGGGTTTCTCTCACGATACAGTTTCCAGTAACCGGAATTTTGTTGTCGCCAGGTACGCTGGCTTTCCTCCTTGTTTATCCTGTGATCGGAGTCCGCCTGCTGTTTGTTTCGTTGCCACTTATTTTTTCTGGCTTGTTGGCATGGCTTGGCGCCACAACAACGTTGATTCCTGGCCTAATCCGTCTGCAGCAGGAACATCGAAACGTGAGTTGTTTCACATTTATCTCTCCGGTTTCTGATTTCAGTTACCGAAAAAATAAGTAGAAAAAGAACAAACAAAGAAAATATAGAAGAAAATTCAGTTAGAGATTTTTATGGGGAAGAAAAAAACAAGAAAATACTATGAAGGATTGTGGCTGGTTTTAAAACGATGAAAATGATGGAAAATATTCCGGTGGTTTTGGCTGGAAAGTAAACCGCTGATTACACTCAAACACCACTTTCGATCATAACTCCTTACTATAGTGTCAAGGGCATAATATTACAAAATGATAACGTGTAAACAAAAGTGGAGCAAAGTAAAGATGATATTACAATTCTGACCGGTGTATGTATAGACAGCGACCTTCACTTCATCATCTTGTAGTAAGTAAACCATAGTCGGAAAAATGTATCCTGAACAACAGACAAGGGGATAAAAAGTTGCTGTCTCTTAACGCACACCAACGCCATGGCGAATACTCCTCTTATTGGAGACGACACAAAGACGGATATCCTGTGTCATTTCTTTGTTATACCAAAGCTAACTCCTTAAATGTGTGTTTGTTTCTCTTCTTTCCCGACAATTAACACAATTTGCAGTATGACGCTCCAGAAGGCACCCCCAAAACCCTCTTGCAAATTACTAACCGGACATTTCTGAGTTTTGAGAACACACTGCGTAATTACAAAAATTCTTAGTTATCATATATATAACTCCAGGATACCAATCGTCTTTATTCATTTCATCAATACTGAGCTGAAAATTTTCTTTGTAGCTATTTAGGCGTAAATTTTGTTATATTAATGACCTTTTATTGCAACTTACGCTAATTATTTAAAATTATACACAATTGACATCATGAGTAAAAACATCCCATTAAAGGAACGAATAATCTTTGCACTCGATGTTTCGTCACATGATGAAGCCATGGAGTTAGTTGAAAAATTGGATGGAGATATTCACTTTTTCAAAGTTGGTCTTCAACTATTTCTTGCCGGCTGGTTCCCAATCATTGAAGCAATCATTTCCCGTGGCAACAAAGTAATGGTTGACTTGAAATTCTTCGACATTCCAGAGACTGTTAGACTTGCTGTCGATCAATTAAAAAACAAAGGTGTTACTTTTGTCACCGTCCATGGTAATGACCCCATCCTCAAAGCTGCAACCCAGGATAAGAAAGGTCTAAAAATTCTTGCTATTACAGTACTTACAAGCTTTGGCGAAAACGACATGAAAGAAATGGGGATGACTGGAAGTATCAGAGATCTAGTTCTTCTCCGCTCAAAAAAAGCTTTAGAAATTGGTTGTGACGGTATCGTGTCTTCTGCGCTGGAGGCCGATGAAATCCGCAAAGAATCAGGCAGTAACTTTTTGATTGTCACCCCCGGCATCAGGCCTGGTGCAAATATTGAAGATGACGATGACGACCAAAAGCGCATAGCAACAGCAAAAGAAGCAATCATAAATGGTGCTGATCATGTTGTTATAGGGAGACCAATCCGCAATAGTGACGACCCGATAGCACTTATTAGAAAATTACAGGAGGAAATCAAAGAAGGTCTCGCTGAACTGAAGTTGCCACATTCTTAGGCAACCGAAACTTGTCCAGCCCGATTTCCTGGGAAGTGCCATTTATAGTGATAATCTAATTTTCTGCTCTTAGTGGTGAATTTGAGATGACAAGCAGGAAGAAAAGCGTTTGTAAAATTGATTTCATGGTGTTCTCCAGATAGAGCCAGGGTTTTGTAGAAGCAATTAATTTGTAAAAGTACCCAGGTGGGTGATAATGGTTTGCAGAGTACTGAATAACTGCTTCTCTGCATATTGCGAGGGAACAACCAATCTCCCATCAGGCGTAAGCCTGGCCGATTTTCTTTTTCTATTTTTGCTGCCTTTTTGCAGATAATCCATTAAATGACCGGGATCAATAGGGGTATTTTCCGTAAAAGAGAAGACAAAAGAATCTTTGCCTTTTTCAAGCTTCTTGATCCCAAGACTTGCCAGCTCCTGTTTCAGTGCCACAATCTTAAACAGGTTTTCTGTTTCCTGCGGCAGTTGGCCGTATCGATCTCTGAGTTCATCCATCAGATTGCCATACTCTTCCGTATCTGATTTGGAAAGAGAGGAAATCCTGCGATAGGCCACATAGCGCTGACTGACATCCGCTATAAAATCTTCCGGGATATATGCGGAAAGCTGCAAATTAATTTCCGGATCTGTCTGCTCAATAATGACCGTGCCATCATCGCCTGCAGCGGCTCGTGCTTTCATGTCGGTAACGGTACTCTGTAAGAGATCAAGGTAGAGGTCATATCCGATTGCGGCAATATTGCCGGACTGGGAAACCCCAAGCAGGTTTCCACCTCCACGAATTTGCAGGTCACTCATGGCCAGTTTAAATCCGCCACCAAGTTCATTACATTCCATCAGTGCCCGCAGACGATCTTTAGAGTCCTTACTGAGATTATCCAGGGAAGGGACAAGCAAATAAGCAAACGCCTGGGTGGCAGAACGTCCTACACGCCCGCGTAATTGGTAGATTCCGGCCAGCCCAAGGGTGTCGGCGCGGTTAATGATGATGGTGTTGGCTGTGGGAATATCAAGGCCGGATTCGATGATGGTAGTTGCCATCAGCACATCTATTTCACGGTTCACAAATCTGAACATGATCTCTTCCAGTTCCTTGCCGCTCATTTGTCCGTGTGCGACTGCAATACGGGCTTCAGGAACAATCTCCTGCACTGTTGCTGCCATGCGATAGATGGATTTAACCCGGTTATGGACAAAAAAGACCTGTCCGTTTCTGCGCATCTCTTTCAGAACGGCCTCCTTGATTACCAGGTTGTCGTAACGGGCAACAAAGGTTTTCACAGGTCTTCTGTGTTCCGGCGGGCTTGAGATAACGGACAGATCTCGGATGGAAAGCAGGGACATCTGTAAGGTTCGCGGAATGGGCGTTGCCGTGAGGGTGAGGATATCCACCTCTGCTTTGATACGTTTAATCTTTTCCTTGTGACTGACGCCAAATCGATGCTCCTCATCGATAATGAGCAGACCAAGGTTGTGATATTGTATGTCTTTTGATAATAATCTGTGGGTACCGATAATGATATCAATTCTGCCGCGGGCAAGATCTTTGACAATTTCTCTTTGCTGGGAGGGAGTACGAAAGCGGTTAATGCAGGCAATATTTACAGCAAAGCCTTGCATTCGTTCTTTAAATGTTTGCAGGTGCTGTTCGGCCAGGACTGTAGTGGGAACAAGAATTGCGGTTTGCAGGCCATCTTCCACAACCTTGAATGCCGCACGTATTGCAACTTCTGTTTTGCCGTAGCCCACATCACCACAGACCAGCCTGTCCATGGGCCTTTCGGATGTGAGGTCATCAATAACCGCAGTGATGGCTTTGTCCTGTCCCTCCGTTTCATCATAGGGAAATGATTCTTCCAGTTCATGGTAAAGCTCACCGGGAGGCGAAAAACGTCTGCCTTTGCGGATCTCCCGTTCGGCATAAATGGCGAGCAGTTCTTCCGCAATCTTCCACACTTCTTCTTTTACTTTGGCTTTTGCAGCGCGCCAGGATCCTGTTCCCAGTTTATCCATGCGCGGTTCTCTGTCGGCCAGTCCTTCATAGCGGCTGATCAGGTTCAGTCGATCAACCGGTATGTACAGCTTATCGCCTCCTTTGTATTCCAGGAGCATATAATCATTGACCACGCCCTGTAATTCAAGAGTGGATATGCCAAGATAACGACCAAGGCCATGATCACGATGGACAATAATGTCCCCGTCGTGTAACTCGGCAAAGCGGACTGTTTCCTCTTGGCTTTCTCTTGAGGTTTTGCGTTTGCCAAGACGCATTTCTCCAAAAAGTTCCGATTCGGAAAGAAAATGAATGGAAGAATTCGGTAAAGAAAAACCTTCACTTAACGGCTGGGCGCAAAGATAGAGAATATCTGTACTGCGTGCGGTACTTAGTTTGCCAAGATTTACCGGAAAGGGAAGGATTTCTATCTGATGCTGATGCGTTTCAAGCAACTCCGTAAGGGTTTTTGTCTGGCGTTCTGAGCGGCAGCAGAGGAGAACCGCATCACCTTGTTCCTGCCAGAGCCTTATCTGGTCGGAAAGCGGTGGAATAAGGCCTCGTTCCTTTCTTTGCAGACTGATGTCCTGTTTCAGTATTTGATGGTTGGTGGCAGAAAGAAAATGAAGAACCGCATTGTCGGTGCCACTACTGCTGCAGGAAATACGGGCGAAACCCTGCATGCGCTCTTCTGTCTCTCTGTGAAGGACAAAAATTTTATCAGGATCAAGGGCAGGTTTCTGCAGGTTACGGGCTTCTTCAAAGTTGTTGGCGATACGTTCATACACCATGTCCCGTGCCTGTTGTTCAAGCTCCGGGGCATAGTGGATCAGGCAGGTGTTTTCAGGAAGAAAATCAAACAGGGTGTCGGTACTGTTTACGTCCGGATAAAAGAGTGGAAGAAAAAATTCCATTCCGGGGAAGCGAAGTCCCTCTGTAATTTTTTCACGGATGGGGAAGTATTCATCCGTGTCCCAGTCAAGTCGTTGACTGGCAGCATCGAAGGCCAGGCCAATTTTTTTTATCAGGGAAGCTGATTCAAGGGAGCAGATATCACTTGCCGGTAGAATTATAGCTTCTTCTATTTCAGCAATAGAACGTTGGTTTATAGGGTTAAATCCCCGCAGAGATTCGACGGTGTCCCCAAAAAAATCGAGACGCAAGGGGGTGCTGTGCAACGCTTCGCCTGAGAAAAAAGAAGGAGGGAAAATATCAATAATTCCACCTCTTACAGAGTATTCGCCTACATTCTGAACCAGGCTGACCTGTTCATAGCCGAGGTGGTTGAGTTTTTGGATAAGCTCGTCACGATCAGTTTCCTCCCCGGCCAGCAATAACTCTGCATTTCCTGACAAGACTGTTCTTGGGAGTATCCGCCGCATAAGTGCCTCTGCAGAAATCACCAGAATAAAATGTTGTTCCGGAGCGCTAACCTGTAATCTGTAGAGCGTCGATAGTCGAGCGGCAGTGGTTAACGGGTCGGGAGATAGCGGGGTGTAGGGCGGAATTTCATAACCGGGATAACTGAAAACGGGCAGACCGCTGAAAAGTTTCAGATCTTCTTCAACCTGCTGAACCATATCCTCATCGGAGACAATGCAGCAGCAGGGCTGTATATCTGCCTGCAAAGCGGCAAACAGGGATTTTGCACTCCCGCGTAAACCGCTGAGCATCGAGGCTGTTCCGGAACGGAGTAATTGGGGGGAAAAGGTTTCGCTCATGATAAGAAGTTACAGAGAAGGAATGTGCCGATTTGTCAACTCTGCCCTAAAAGGATCCACCCATAGAAAAATCCCAGACACTTGAATCTTCACCATCTCCTGAATCCAGGTTGAAACCCCACACCAGGCGCAACGGACCCATAGGGGACATCCAGCGAACTTCAACTCCTGCAGATTTGTTGATTGAATCCACAGCCCAGTCTTCGTCGTCAGCAAATACTTTTCCAGCATCAACAAAGATTACTCCGCTTAGTCCTGCTTCTGTAAGGAGTGGAAACACGTACTCAATGTTACTGTACCACATCTTGTTTCCACCAATTCGATCACCGGTCAGTGGATCAATGGGGGAGGCCTTTCCATATTCAAACCCGCGGATGGTGTTAATACCACCAAGATAGAAGCGTTCGTAAACCTGGAGTTTTGCAGTTTCGTTTTCCCAGACCTGTCCGGCAGCGACTTTTACGTGGAAAACAGTTGCCCAGGGAAGAGGAAGATACCAGCTGGAGTGTCCCTCGAGTTTCGTGAATTCGGCATCACCCCCAAAAGGGCCACCGGCATATTTAACAGTTATTGAATTTTCCGATCCACGACTGGCGCCCATTCTTCTGTCACGGGTATCACGAACCATGCTGAATTTCACGGCACTGGTTACCCGTATATCCATGGAGTCTACAATGATCTGTGATGCATATTCAGAAACATTGATAAGTTCAGTATCTGTGTAAGAGTAACTGCCGTATCCTTTCCACTTTTCAAAAAGCGGATAGCCGAAACGAAGAGCGCCACCTTTGGACTCTTTGTCATAATCATCAAATTCTCGAAACCAGTTGAATAAATCAGTTCCAACAGAGAGTTGGGAATCACGGAAATGGGGATCTGTATAGCCAAGATTGAAACGACTGGAAACCCCACTGAGATTGGCAGCAAAAGAAAGCCTGTCACCACGGCCTAAAAAGTTGTTCTCGGAAATTTCACCCATGACCATAAAGGAATCGACGGAACTGTAGCCGGCACCAATGGAGAACTGACCAGTACTTTTTTCCTTTATATTGATGGTGATATCCATCTTGGACGGATCCATGGCTGGTTCCGGGACGATATTTACCTCTTCGAAATAATCCAGGCGTTGCAAACGCTGGGTACTGGCGCGCAGGGATCTGGAATCAAAAATGCCTCCTTCTGCAATCTGCAGTTCCCTGCGTATGACGTTGTCTCGTGTACGACTGTTTCCCTTGATGACGATGCGTTGAATATAGACAAGATCACCTTTTGTGATATGAATATCGATATCCACTCGAGCCCCGGTGGCGGACTTGCTCATTCGTGGACGAATATCTGAGAACGCAAAACCATTCTCGGAATAAAGGTCATTGATTCTACGGATATCTTTCTGCAAAGTCTGGCGGTTGATATAGTCCAGGTTCTGGATGGTCAGCAAGTTGCGAAGCACCTGTTTTGATTCTATAAGGTCACCGCTGAAGGAGACCGTACCCACACGATAACGGGGACCTTCGTCGATGGTAAAGGTGACAAAGAGTCCATCATCGTTTTGTTCCACCTGAGGGTCGCTGAGTTTTACTTCAAGGAAGCCATTGTTATTGTAAAATGCTCCCAGTCGAGCAACATCCTGAGACAGCATTTGCTGCTTCATCAGCCCCGTTTCGGTGAGCCAGGAGTACCAGCTTTCTTCACCGGATTCGATAACGTCTTCAAGCTCATCGCTACTATAACTGTTGTTGCCGACAAAACGGATCTTCTGGATGAATATCTTGTCTCCTTCATCCACAACATACCTGAGTTCTGCGTATGCCGGGTCAGGGTAGCTGATCTGAGGGGTAACGGTTGTGTTATAGTAGCCCTTGGATTTGTACAATGCTTTGATGGCTGCAGCACCATTGTTTACTTTGAGGTTATTGAGGATACTATTGGGGCGAATACTTGCTGCCTCTTTCACTTCATCCCTGGAAAATGCATCAAGATCTGAGAATTCTACACTCCTGATGATCGGTTTTTCAACAACGGCAAAGGTGACTATTTTTCCTTTTTCACTGTCTTCCACTTCGATATGTACATCTTCAAAGTACCCCATCTTGAAAATTGCCTTTAAATCTTTCCGCAGTACTGCCGGGTCGTAAAAATTACCGACTTTGGTCTGTATCTTTCTGGAAATAGCACCAGAGTCAATGTATTTATTTCCAGAAGGGATAATGGCCGCAACAATGAAATCACGTTCAGTATAGGATATCACCTCTCCAATAATTTCAGAAAGAGTTCCTGCCATGTTTTCTACGGATTTACCCTGGAGAACGTAATATTTAGGGGTGGCAGGTGCTAAAAGATCAAAGACTTTGTAGTCAACACTTATCAGCCTGCCAATAACTGTGACACTGCCTGTTGCCACATAGTCAAGGCCGGTAGATGCTGCAATCTTCTGCAGGGAAGCGGGGCTTGGCGGCCACTCTCCTGCATAATCGAGCAGTTGTTCCGCTTCTTCTCTTGGTATCATGGTAAACGAGCTTGAAAACAGAGCATGCTCAAGAGCACTGTCCGCCTGTCTTTCGATTCTTTCCTGCCCGGAAGGTGCATTAACTTTCAGGGGGAGGAACGTGGTGTTTTGCTCGACTGCCATGACCGGGAGTGCTGGAAACAGGAAGAGAGAGAACAAAAAAATTGTAACGCATTCTTTAATGTGTCGCATTGCAGGAGTTCTAAAAAAAAAGTCTGATTTTTTAAAAGGAATCATATGCCAGCCTGTTGCCCGGTTAAGTGAATTTTCCAGAATACCTCAGCATTAAGCAAAAATATAATTACTCAAGGTATCTTTAAGGTAATTAGTGCGTCGCTATGACAGTAAAAGTGTGGTGACGAAGAAGAGGAAGCATCTTTACGGCGCCACCGTACAAGCATTGAAACAAAACAATATGCCATGTTTCAACGTTTTTGCAAAGAGTACAGGGAGAGAAAATTTACGGTACCATCATTTGGGCCGCAGTTCAATAAATGGCAAGGTGGAATCCTGGTGAACTGTTTCCAGTAATTCCAGAGGGGATTTGTCAAATTCATTGGACATTGCGTTTGGATGGAGAACCTTTTCGTTGAAGGTGGAAATTATATTTTCATGGGTCCAGCGGGTCAGGTAATAGACTACCAGCGCCGGGAGTTTCGTATAAATATTTTCATCCGGCATGGGGTCGATAAAGCTGGAGTTTAGAAGTTTTTTTGCGGAGAGGGTCTGGGTTTTGTAGAAACTCTCAAGAAACATCAATTCTGCGGGCAGCCCTCCTTTGATGCCGAGCCGTGTCAGGCCTTTCAAGAGGATTTCCAGGCATTTTTTTCCAAAAATGGCCATGGAATAAGGGACGTATATCTCTCTTGGACCATTGAGTTCAAGGTATGAGCGAATAGTAAGGATTAAATCCACCAGTTCCACCGGATTTCTATCCACAAAATGATAGGTCTCGCCGCTGAACTCCTCCCGGTTGTTTAATACATGGTGGACAAAATAGGGAAATTTGTTGGCATTGGAATAGGAATGCATGATGCCTTTTTTGGTGAAAAGAACCGGCATGGATTCATCCGCAATGGAGAAAAAGAGGCGGTGAAATCCTTGTATTTTATGATCATGTTCTCCGTAAACTATGGCAAGGCGGATGCATGTGTAATCAAGACCGACAGTTTTGTGCATATATTTCAGCGTCTCTTCGGCCATGAGCTTTGATTTTGCGTAGTTGTTCAGTTTCGGAGTAATGGAGACACTGTCTTCTTCCGAGAGGTTTTCACCGTTTGGCAGGGTGGCAGCGGAGCTGACATGAATGTAGGGGATTTCCATCGCAGCAGCGGCTCGAGCCATATTCAGGGTGCCCACATAATTGACTTCAAGGGCGAGTTGAGAGTCGGAACCGATATTGGCAATAGCCGTATTGATAACGAAATCCGGACGAATTCGTTTCAGATAATCTTTGATGTCAGCGGAGTTTCTGATGGACAGCTTTTTGCTGCTTGGAGCCCGCAGATCAATATTGGCAGAAGTCTGGGTTTTAAAATAGTGTGCCAGAGTTCCGCCGATAAGCCCAGAGCCACCAATAAGTACCCCGAGAATTCGTTTTTGTGAGGTGTCGCTTTGTGTCACTGGTATTCTTCCTGTATCTGTTAAAGGAAGTGGATAGGCAATAATTGATTTACTGTTTATTTGTCAGTCGTCAACGAATAATTGAGAACAATTGTCTTTTGTGAAACAAGTGCCAGTTTATAATAACGTCTGTACATTCTAGCATGGTTTTTTTAAAAAAACATCATTTTGCAACGTTGTATATTGAAAAAAAAGTGGTACAAATTGTTGTTGCAATTTTAATGAAATAAATTTTTATTACAATTCTACAGATCGTGTCGGAGAGGAAAAATTTTACTTTCTACAAGGGGCTCAATTTTTACAAGCCAGACAATAAAAATCTAAAAAGAAATGGTATATTCTCCTCACTCAATGAAGAGATTAAGAAAGATAATTAGCGCTGGATTAACTCTACTGTTTCCACCGGCTTGTCCCTGTTGTAAAGGAATAACAGAAGACCATTGTCAGCCTCTTTGCAGGGAGTGTTTTACGCAACTGAAATTTATTGAAACTCCTTACTGTTCCTGTTGTGGCAGAGTTTTTTATGGCAATGGAGAAAACCATCTCTGCGGAGTCTGTTTGCAATCACCCTGGGCATTTGATAAAGCCCGCTCTTTCTTTATCTACGAGAAAATTATTGCGAAATTGATCCATGATCTTAAATACTCGGGAGAAACAACAGGGATAAGCGCCTTAAGATGGCTGAGTAAGCAAAGTGATCTTCTGGGTGATCTTAAGACCCCGGATCTTATCATTCCTGTACCTCTGCATATAAAGCGACTACGAAAACGAGGGTTTAATCAATCTCTGGTGCTGGCAAGAAATCTTTTTCCGGAGGAAAAGGAGAAAATCAGGCATGACATCCTTCTTCGAAAAGCAGATACTCCAACTCAGGCGGGGTTAAGCGGTAGCAAGCGACGTAAAAATTTAAAAAACGCCTTCGCCGTTCAGCAGATACCAGAGGTAACCGGAAAAACAATACTCATTCTGGATGATGTTTTTACCACTGGCTCCACCGCAAATGAATGTGCAAAAGCACTGAAGGCGGCAGACTGTAAGAGAGTCGAAGTGGTGACGATCTGTCGGTCGGATAAAAATATTTTGTAATATTCTGCCTCTATTCCGTAAAATAGTACCAGCTGGAATTAGACAAGTCCGGCATATTGTTTGTTAATCCATAGGGAAGGATAACCTACGCAGAAAAAACGATTTACAGAACATCAAAAAAAGTCTTCTCTGAATAAATCGGAATAATTAACCCTCTCAAAGACTTCGAGTTGTCCACCAATCGTGGCATTAAATATTTTTCCATTATTGTATTCAAAAAATTTCTTGGCGTTTCGATATGATTTTTCAAAAATATGAATTTTTGATTATGCCAGCGATACCCTTTACCGAAATAATCTTTATTAAAAAAATTATCGTCATCTTCCTGAGCTTCAATCACATAATTTTCATCAGTATCTTTTTCGTCGTATCTGTCAGGAACCACATAATTATGATCAGCCCCAATTATGTAGATTTCTCTTATACCCAGATGGAACGCAACTTGGAAGCAGGTTATAGTGGACCCCGCAAATAGAACAGTATGTTAAGGTGTATTTCCAATAAAAAGGAGATACCAAATGGGCAGGAAGAAATATAGTAAA
>Ga0256826_1002364_pt1 | contig 11525 bp, 10 predicted proteins | sample CV79metaG_FD_185975 | JGI IMG/M metagenome (GOLD analysis project Ga0256826, IMG submission 185975) | Hydrothermal vent microbial communities from East Pacific Rise, Pacific Ocean - CV79 | ecosystem: Environmental > Aquatic > Marine > Hydrothermal vents | place: Pacific Ocean: East Pacific Rise... | reverse complement strand
ACATTGGGTACATTATATCTTTCTAATGTTAACCCAATGTTTACTTTAAATAAAAAGCATTATAAACTATATTTTAAAAAGTATATGCAACACCTACAGTTAAAAGATCAGCTCCACCACCTGAGAACTCACCATTAATTTGACTCTCAGTTGTACCTTGTGCAATTTTTCTACTCTCTTTTTCATCATGTAGATATGCTATCCCATAAGAGAGATTATCATTCGCTTTAACTTTAACTCCAAGTGTATATACTGTTGCATCACTATCAGGTAATTCATATCCTGTATACTCAGCTGGAACTGGTGTTTCATCTTTAGAGATACCAGCCATAACTGTTACATTATCTGTAACTTTAGCTGTTAACCCTAAACGTAGAGTATCAGTATTTTTCCAATTTCTTGATTTGGCATCATCATAAGCTCCTATCAATGGAGCTGGTATATCCGAACCATAATTAAAATCTAACTCTTTATATGCTGACCAATAAGTTTTTTCATAAACAACTTCAAAAGTATATTTATCATTAATAGTTTGACTAACTGCTATGTTTAATGCTGCTGGAAGAGGAACTGTAACATCTGCAGAGTACTGTTTTCCTATAGTAGATAAATAAAGATTTGCTTTACCCTCCTCTTTTAAATCAATAGCAGAACGATAGGTCACAGCCATGGCAACATCTTTTGTAGGTTTATAACTCATTGCAAGGTTATAACCATACTCAATTGTATCACCTTTCATCTCTCTTTTTATTGGTTTAAGAGATGAACCATCACTATTTACCTCTCCTTCAGAGTAGATAAAACGTAAACCACCACCAATTGCAAACTTATCAGACATCTTATATGAAACTACTGGATTAAACTCAATCACTTTAAGAGTAAACTCTTCAGCATAAAGTTTTTGAAGAGGTGATTCCCAACGTTTTGTAAGACCTGCAGGTACAGTTAAACTCGCCCCTAAACGAACACTGTCCATTGTATTTGATACATAGTGTAAATTTGGTAAAAATAGATTTTCTATCTCCGATTTTCCTGATGTTGCAGGGTTTGTACCTTTAAACTCATTTCTAGGTAAATGAGCTAATGTAACACCTGCTTCTAAAAACTGTTTATCTTCCATAAATGCCATATTTGCAGGGTTAAAGTAAGCTGTATCTGCACCTTCAGTATGAGCAATATAGGCTGCACCTAAAGCCATAGAGTTAATTGACTGTTCAGGTATTTTATAAGCTCCTGCCATTACAAATATGCTTGAAACTGTACTCAGTAATATTGTTTTTTTCATTCTTTTTCCTTTTTTAAATTTAAAATTATTTCACAACTCATGCTTAAACTAAAAACCTTATTTAAGTTTAACTAATTATTCCTCCTTTTTAAATTATAATTCTACAAAATCATAAAGTGTTTCTATCTCTCTATCCCAAATGGTCTCATCAATGGTCTCTAAAATTAAAGGAATATCATTCATACGTTCATCATTCATAATAAATTTAAATGCATCCCAACCTATCTCACCTTCACCCAAAGAGTGGTGACGGTCAACACGACTTCCAAGTGCTGGTTTAGAGTCGTTAATGTGCATTCCTGCTAAATATTCAAATCCTACAATACGTTCAAAAGCATCCATCGTTTCATCATATGCTTCTCGTGTACGTAGGTCATAACCACCTGTAAAAGTATGACAAGTATCTAAACATACACCTACACGACTTTTCTCTTCTACTTTTGAGATAATATGCCCAAGATGTTCAAACTTGTACCCAAGGTTCGTCCCTTGTCCAGCTGTATTTTCAATAACCAACTTAACGTTCATCCCTTTAGTCGCTTCAATAGCAACATTTAGTGACTCTGCAATTACGTCCAAACACTGTAACTCAGCTTCTATAATTTTGTCAGCATACTCAGGATCACGTTTTCCAACTTTTACAAGGTGACTTCCAGGATGAAAATTTAAAAGAACTAAGCCTAACTGTTCACAACGTCTAATCTCATCAATAAATGCTTCACGTGACTTCTCTAACTTTTCAACTTCTGGATGACCAAGGTTAATAAGGTAGCTGTCATGAGGTAAAACGTGCTTAGGTTCTATTTCAGCCTTTTTCAAGTTAGCTTTAAAACTCTCTATAGTCTTTTCTTCTAATGGTTTCGCAACCCACTGTCTCTGATTCTTAGTAAACAGAGCAAAGGCTTTTGCTCCAATTTTCATAGCATTAAGTGGTGCATTATCTACTCCACCACTTGCACTTACGTGTGCTCCTACAAATTTCATTATTGTTCTCTCACTTTAATTAATATTTTGTTGATTGTATCACGAAAAACTCTTTCACCACTTACAACTGAGTAAGATATATCATAAAGTTTCTCTTGTGTAATTTTTTGTTTAAATCCACCCTTAATCTCCTCTAAATTTTTCTTATTAAAGATAGGTTTAGCTCTAAAAATATTTTCTAATATATCTTCAGGATAAGCTTCGTTCAAAACTTTTTTATTAAATGACTCTTTATCCATACATTTGAAAGTTGACATACATACATTCATACCATTTATTTCAAAATCCATTAAAGGTTGTCCAGCAGCATATATCTCAACTTTAACATTAGAAGAAGAACTTGTAATAAAACCCATATCTGCATACTTCATTGTTGCCGTTTTTATTACAATAAATGCACTCTCTTGCTTCTCTGGCTCTTTAATAATACACCCATTTAGAAAAATTAACATTAGTGCAATCGCCACTATTTTTTTTATCATATATCATCCTTTTTGAACATTATAGCAAGTATTGTATTTTTTAAGAAAATTTTAAGTATTTTTGGCTATAATTTCGTCCACAAGCTGTTAATGGCCCCTTCGTCTAATGGTTAGGATCCATGGTTTTCATCCATGTTATAGGAGTTCGAATCTCCTAGGGGTCACCATTATTAGCTTGTAACTTATTAAAATTTAGTGGCCCCTTCGTCTAATGGTTAGGATCCATGGTTTTCATCCATGTTATAGGAGTTCGAATCTCCTAGGGGTCACCACTAAATTTATCTCTCAATAAATCTTATCCAATATATTTTAATTATTAAAGAAAACCCTAACTATTCAGTAGGATAATTCTTTTGTCTTCTGTAAACATGAATTGTTTTTGTTAAACCATAAATAAAAGCTCCAGCAAATATAACTAAACTCCATATAGCCCAACCCTTAATATTGAAATTTAACTGGATTAGTGATAGAATCAACCAAACTAGTACAACTTCTGCTATAAAATAAATTGTAGGAATAACCATTCTTTTTTTTCTTCTCTCTCCAGTTCTGACATGTGTCTCTCTCTTCATTTAAAATACACTCCTTATATATTTGTATGATATTAATTCATTTAATTGTAACATAATTTTAAAATAAAATTAATAGAATATGTAGAGTTATAAAAGATAGAGTTCCTATTAATACAGTTAAACTATCTTATTTGTGCTAGAATTTCAAACTTTTTATTGAATCGAGGAAAAAATTATGGATAAATTTAAAAATGAATGTTTAGACTATCATATTAACGGAAAAACAGCTGTAGAGATTACAAAACCTTGTAAAACTCAACATGAACTCTCAATGGCATACACACCAGGTGTTGCCTACCCATGTTTAGAGATTGCAGAAGATCCAACTCTTGCATATAAATATACCAATAAAGGAAATAGTGTTGCTGTTATTTCAAATGGTTCAGCTGTTCTTGGACTAGGTAATATTGGTGGACTAGCAGGAAAACCAGTTATGGAAGGGAAAGCCGTTCTCTTTAAATCATTTGCCAATGTAGATGCTGTAGATGTTATTTTAAACATTTCAGAAGTTGATGCTATTGTTGAAACATGTGTAGCCATCTCTGACACATATGGTGGAATTAATTTAGAAGATATTAAAGCTCCTGAGTGTTTTGAAATTGAAAAGAAACTTCAAGAGCGTATTAACATTCCTGTTATGCATGATGATCAACACGGAACAGCCATTATTACTTCTGCTGGACTTTTAAATGCATTAGAGCTCTCTAACAAAAAAATTGAAGAGATTAAAATTGTTGTTATCGGTGCTGGTGCAGCTGGAATTGCCTCTGCAAAAATGTACAAAAATCTTGGTGCAAAAAATATTGTTATGCTTGACTCTAAAGGGGTTATCCATACAGGAAGAACTGACTTAAATAAGTACAAACAAGAGTTTGCTGTTGAGACTACAGACAGAACCATTGCAGATGCACTAAAAAATGCCGACATGATGTTAGGACTCTCAAAAGGAAATACCGTAACACCAGAAATGGTAAAACCAATGGCACACAATGCCATCATCTTTGCTTGTGCAAACCCTACTCCTGAGATTACTCCTGACAGAGTTGAGACTGTACGTCCAGACATTATTGTAGGAACAGGTCGTTCAGACTACCCTAACCAAGTAAACAATGTTCTAGGTTTCCCTTTCATCTTTAGAGGTGCATTAGACTCTGGTGCAAAGAAAATTACAGAAAACATGAAAATGGCAGCAGCAAAAGCCTTAGCAGACTTAGCAAAAGAGCCTGTACCTAACTATGTTAAAGCCATCTACAATGACCAAGACTTAACTTATGGTAAAAGACATATTATTCCTACTCCATTTTCAAAAGAGGCACTTGTATGGGTAGCCTCTGCCGTTGCTAAGGCAGCCTTCGAAGATGGTGTAACCAATATGAAGAGTTGTGACATCGACGGATATAAAGAGAAACTACGTCAAATGATTTACGTTGATCATTCAGAAAATTCTTCTGTGAAAGAGATGTAAATATAAACTATTTTCACGCTTCTAAAAAATATTTAAAAGCGTGAAAAATCTTCTAGAGTATAACCTTTCATCTATATTTTATTCTAAATATCATAGTTAAAATTAATTTATAAATATTTATTCTTTTGTAACGCTTTTGCAACATCTTTATAATATAATTAAACATTAAGGGTTATCTCCTTTAAATATTATTAAAAGAAAGGTCAAATGATGAAATCAAAAATTTTAATGGCATTAATATTTGTTATAAGTATGATTCTTAACGGATGTGGAAGTAGTTCAAGCTCTCCAAGTCAAGAATCAACACTGCAAGGAACTGCACAGAAGGGTCCTTTTGTTTCAGGTTCAATTGTAAAAATTTTCAAATTGGATGAAAATTATGATAGAACTTCAACATTCTTAGAAACAACCACCAATGGAGATGGAAACTATACATTCTCAACTATATCATGGAGTGGTATTTCAGAAATAGAAGTATCAGGAAGATTTTTAAATGAAAATACAGGCTCAACCACACAAAGTGCAAAAGTAACCTCTATTGTTAATGTTCAAGATGGACAGATTAATCGACAGAATGTCAATGTTTTAACACATATGGCATCTGGTCAAATTAAAAGATTACTCAAAAGTGGAAAAACACTTGATGAGGCAAATAGTGAAGTAGTTACTGATCTATTTGGTATTCTAGGAAGAACTGGATTAGGAATAAATGACTTTGGAGATTTAGACTTAATGGATTTAACAGGTTCAAATGCTACTGCAAATCAAGAATTACTGTTAATCTCTTCTGCTTTACTCAACTCTAACAATTATAGTGCTGATTTAGAATTACTACTTATCGCCTATAAAAATGGTGGTATTGAGGGGCTTTTAGCATCTCCTGTTTACCAACGCCTTATGAGAAGTCGTCAAACTTTATCTACAGTAACCATTGCTCAAAATTTAAATCTTATAAATCCTATTGTTATTCCAAAAGTAGTTCAAATCAATAAAGGATTTAGAACAGATATTTTAAACGTAACACTTTTTGGAACAGAGTTTACAACACATAGTCCAACAATAACTGTACACACAACAAATGGAGATGTTACTTTAGGGCAAATGATTTTTTCAGATAACAATCAATCTGTATCTATTACTATAAGTGGTGCGATTAATACTTGTTTAGATAATAAAATGTATATTACAATTCTACATAATAATTTAACAGATACAACAGAAGATTTAAAGTCTAATACAATTAGTACTCAGCCAACAAGAGTAGTTTGTAGTAATAGAGATGAAAATGGTAATCCAGTAGATACTAGACCAGTTACACCTCTTGTAAATTTAGCACCTGTTGCAATTATTGGAATGTTGGATGATTCAGTAAATGGACAACAAGCACCACAAAAAATTTCAACCGATGTAGGAGCACTTGTTTATGGACTTGAGACCTATTATAGTCATGATCAAGAGAACTATCCTATTGGTAGCATAACTTCTTGTGAATGGAAAGATGAGAGTAATAAAGTTATAAAAAATTCCAACAATGAAGAGTGTGGAATTTATGATAAAATTTTTACAACGGCTGGTATTTATGTCTATACATTAACAGTAAAAGATAATAATAATGCAACAAATAGTAATACTGTAAGTATCACTGTTCATGAAAATGCTATTCCCGTACTCACTTTAAATCCAAATACTCAACAAGAGATTCTTCCTAAGACCTTAGTAGAGATAAATGCCACTGCTACAGATGCAGATGTAGGAGATACTCTTGTCTACTCTTGGAAATATAAAAAATTGGGTACTAATTCTGAACACCTCGAAGGTAACTCAAATAATTTTTCACACACTTTTATTGATGTAGGAACCTATCTTGTTACAGCAACAGTAACAGACTCTCATAGTGCAACTGTAAGCCAATCTGTTAAGATTATTGTGGCAGACCAAAGTGATGCATTACCTGTAGCACTATTAGATACAATGGATACTACTTTTAATCAAGAGATCTATGTTGGGCAAAGACCTTACGTTATGGTTGGGGGTACAGATGACAATGGTATAATTTCTTGTAGATGGCAAGAGCCTACAGGTAGAGCTATTTTTGAGAAAACCATTACCCCTCCTACAACATATTTAGATTATAATGAATGTAATTATGAATTTCCAATTGCAACAACAGCTGGTCATTATATCTACACATTTGTCGTAGAAGATACAGCAAATCAAATAGATACAAATGAGTTTAATTTAACAGTGTTACCTAACCATGTTCCTACTGCAACCATTGGTTCTAACAGAACCATAGAAGCTGGAACAACATTAGATATTACAGCAGTTATTACACATAATGATATTGATACTGATATGACATATCAGTGGTTATATGGTGTTAAAGGTAGTGGTACAATGTCTGGTGCAGGTAATACTGTAAACTTCTCTCATACTTTCAATGACATAGGTCTTTATGAAGTTACTTTTAGAGTAGGTGACACGCATAACACTACCTCATTAGTAAGTATAGATGTTAATGTAACAAAAAAATCAATACCAGTTACTCCAAAAGAAGTGGTAACGGTTGGTAATTTAATGTGGGAAGATACTGAACATAGTAGAGTTACGAAAGTAGCTAATTGGTCAGCAGCTGAAAGCTACTGTTCGGCTCTTACTTTAGATAATTTTACAAACTGGCGTTTAGCTACACGAGATGAAATTATACCAATTATGGCAGGTCAATATAATGACAATACAAAATCGGCTATTATAGAAGGATTTGTTGTATTTTACCCTAACGACCTTGTCTCATCTTGGTTAAGTAATCCAAGTGGATCAACTGACCATATGGTAGCATGGTTTGATGGAGGAAATTTAAACATTGATGGTCTTACAAGCACTAATAATCAACAAGGTGTACGTTGTGTTCGTACAAAGTAAGGGTTTTTAAACCCTTACTTTTTCTTATTTTAGTGTTGACTTTTATTTTTTAGATAAAATTACAATAAAGTAAAAATACTTATGAAAAATATCTATACATTTCAAAACCTCTCACAACAAAAGATGTGTCACCATTTGGTGACACAAAAAAATACTAATTCTCCATACTATTTTTCACTCGCACTACATACACAAGAAGAACCTCATCAAATTATAGCCAATCGAAATAGATTAAAAGAACTATACCCAAATATGCATTTTGTTGTTGCCAACCAAACGCATAGTTCAAATATAACAGTTATTCAAGAGCGTCAAGATATTGGCTGGAGTAACATTGAAGATGCCATTGAAAACTGCGATGCACTCATGACAAACGTACCAAATATTATGCTTACGATTTTAACAGCAGATTGTGTTCCAATTCTTCTTTTTGATCCAGTAGAAAAAGCAGTGGCTGCTGTTCATGCTGGATGGAAAGGTACTAAAGAACAAATTATTTTAAAAACTGTAAAAAAAATGCAAAAATTTTTTAAGGTAAACCCTAAAAATATTGTAGCAGGTGTTGCCCCTAGCATTGGAAAATGTTGCTACGAAGTAGACTGGAATGTAGCTAAATACTTTAAAGAGGTGCCTAATGCCTATATAGCACAAGGTGAAAAATATATGTTAGACCTACCATACATAAACAAAGCCCAACTACTAAAAGCTGGACTAAAAGAAAAAAATATTGAACTCTCAAATATCTGTACAGCTTGTGAAGTTGAACATTATTTCTCTTATCGTAAAGAGGATGCTTGTAGTGGTCGGTTTATGTCACTAATAGGAATAAGTTGATATTTCTAATTATTTTAAAACTGATTAATAAATACCTAATGACTTCATAGTCTCAATTGAGAGTTTAGTAACAGCTAAATTATTTGCTCTTTGATATGCTCGTACAGCATGTTTACTTTCTAAATTCCATATACCATTAATGGTACCTGTATAGAAACCTTGAAATTTTAATGCTTGTTGTACTTTTTTAATAAGTGTAGGTGTCATTGTTGATTCACAAACCATTGGCATCCATTTTGAATAACCTTTTGTTCTTTCTCTCTCTACTTTAACTTCTATATATTCAGCTGGTACCGTTATAGTTTTAAAAGAAGCTTCTCGTTCAACTTTTCTAACTTTTACCATTGTATATTTTTCTGGTGTAACCATCTTTTTACTACTTGCTGGAGTAACAATAACTTTTCTTGCAACTTTTCTATACTGAGCTGGTGTTTCAACTAAACAAACTTTATCACACTCACTACGTATTCTACTACTTGCATTTTTTCTACTACTATCTGACCAACTATACTGCTCATCAGATATTTTTCGAATTTTATTAACTGTTGTATATTGTGCTGGAATAGGTATAACTCTTGTACTTGCAGGAGTTACAAGCTCCTGTGCCTTAATATATTTGTATACTGGTTCTACAGCTACTTTTTTAGCAACTGCTTGTTGTAAAATTACTTTTTTGGTTACTGTTTTAAAAGTCGTTGGAACCTCAACCAAACAAACTACTTCAGACTGGTTACACCCTCTATTATTACATGTTGTCTTTTTCCATTCACTTCTAGCTGGGGCAATGACTACTTTCTCTTTAACTTTTTTATACTTTATAGGAACAGGTACCAACTTCATAGTACTATTAGAGGTTTCAATTTTTCGTGTTACAGTTCTATATTTAGCAGGAATAACTTCTAGTCTTTCACTTGCCTCTGCCGATAAAAGTTTTTGACTAATTGTCTCATATTTTGCTGGTTGAAAATGTTCATAATAACATGTACCCACTTGAGCATTTTCTATATTCATCCCAGATTTTTCAGCAGCTTGAATACAAGATTTAAAGGCTTTACTAGAATAACTACCCAACCCCTTTCTCCAACTTTTTGTTGAAGGCTTTACCAAAACTCTCTCATATACTGTTTTATAAACAGCTGGTATAGTAACAATCCTCTCGGTACCATCACTAATCTTTACACGTTGCTCATGCCATGAATATACGGGAGGAATAACTTTATACTTTACCGTAGATTCACTAAGCTTTACTCTTTTAGTTGATGTCGTTTTAATGGTTTTTTTAATCTTTGGTGGATAAAAAGATTTTGTAAAACATTGACCAGGTTTTGCAGCTATTGGCATCTCCTCCAATGCATTTACACCTGTAATACCTATCAATACTGATGATATAATTGTAATCATTCCTCTTTGATTCGTCATAACTTTTAACTCCCTAATGCTTTAATAATTAATATTATTTTTTAATATTATCTAACAATTATATCCAAAAACTATTAAATTATTATCGTGAGCTAAATTTATTTTTTAGGGAAAAAAACTTTTAAGATTCCATCTTTATAACTTTTTTCCATTTTTGCTTCATCTGCATCATTAGGAATAAATAGTGATACATTAAATGAACTCATTGTATTGATTTCACTAATATTCAACTCCTCCTGTGTTATCTCTTTTTCTACCGTAACTGTACTAATAATTAAAAGACCCTCTTCTACTCTTACCTCAACTTCTGTATTTATAAATTCTTCAATCTCTTCTGTTAATACATAGCCATCTTCTGTCTCTTCAAAATCATTTATCATCATCGTTTGTAATCGCATTTCAGCATCATCTTCTGCATCAATTTTATTATGTTCAGCAATTGCTTTATTCATCTTTTCATCAAAACGTATCATCTCTTCAGCAGCATCATAAACACCTTTTTGCATATCAATCTCTGACATGAGAGGAGATACAACCAAACTTAACAAATACAACATCCATATTACATTTTTTTTGCTCTTCATCTATTTGCCTCACTTATTAATATTATAAACAATACTACCTAGTTATAATTAATTTATATTGTTATTTATGATAAAATGTGAATAAAATATAAAATTAGGAAAAATTCATGAGAAATATCCTCATAATGTTATTATTTATATCCTCTTTTAGCATAGCAGATACCCAAAAAGATCAAACAATTGAAAATAAATTAACTACAGTACTACATAATTTAAAAAAATTTAAAAAAGAAAAAAATCATCAAATATCTAAACTAGAACGAGAGCTAAAATCTTTAAAAAAAGAGTTCAATAACTATAGAATTAAAAAAGAGAAAGAAGTAAAAAAAATACGTAATAAACTTAGACAAACACAAAAAGAACTTCTAAAGAATAAAATTCAAAACAAACATAAAATTCAAAATATGCAAAATAAACTTTTAAGTAGTCAAAAAAAATTAGAGCAAAAAGAAACAATTACACATTTAAATATTCAACAATCCATGGAAAAAGCTATGGCTGAACCAATTCCTATACAAATTGAGATTCAAACACAAGAAAACCCATCCTTAGAACAAATTATTCTTCCTATAAAAAGTAATATACCTTGGGCTGAAATAACAATTGAAGAAAATATTGATATTTATCAATTAGCAAAACTATATTATGGTGATAGTAACGAATATGTTCAAATATATTCAGCAAATAGAGAGATTATTCCTAACAATTTAAAACTTCATAATGGTATGAGAATTAAAATCCCTATGACTTCCAAATTCAGAGATCAACCAATAGTCCTAAATAGAGACTAAATAATTATAATAGAGTCTTGAAGAGTTCCAACTATTTAATCTTCAAAGACTCCATTTATCTCTTTATACTTTTTAATCTCTTCAAAAATCTCCTCTTTTGAGAGTACCCAACGATCAATTAACTCATTTGCTAAATATTTAATAAGCTCCTCTTCTTCTCTTAATAACTCCAAGGTTTCAGCATAAA
>Ga0256826_1002363_pt1 | contig 11526 bp, 12 predicted proteins | sample CV79metaG_FD_185975 | JGI IMG/M metagenome (GOLD analysis project Ga0256826, IMG submission 185975) | Hydrothermal vent microbial communities from East Pacific Rise, Pacific Ocean - CV79 | ecosystem: Environmental > Aquatic > Marine > Hydrothermal vents | place: Pacific Ocean: East Pacific Rise... | reverse complement strand
ACTCTCTTACTATTTAACATCTTCTATATATAGAGCTGGTTTAAAAAGTAAAACATCTTGGAACAAACACTATGACCGTACTCCATTTATAGAAGCTATGGGAGAAGGTGACATAATGGTTGCAGCGACAATGGGTGCTCTTTTAGGGGTAAAACTAACATTAGTTGCTATCTTTTTATCTGCTCTTTTAGCACTTCCTATTATGCTTGGGCTAAGAGACAAATCAGCAGAAGAGCAGAGAGTTCCTTTTGTACCATTTCTTGCTATAGCGACACTCATAGTTTTTCTCTACGATACTAATATTATGACTTATATCGAGGCAAATTACTAAATGAATAGACTACAAAAATATATAATTCATAATCTCTCAACACTTTTTATCTCTATATTTTTACCACTGTTTGCCATAGCATCAGTTATATTTTTAATTAAACTGGCAACTTACACTGCTGTTATTCAACTAACTATTTGGGAAATGACTAAACTCTATCTATTTGTTCTTCCTGAAATTCTATTTTATACACTCCCTGTTACATTTTTTATAGCAGCAACATTATCGCTTTTTAAACTCTCTAATGACAACGAAATTGTTGTTATATTTTCACTAGGTGTTCACCCAAAGTTCATACTAAAAACACTTTTCAAACCAGCTTTTATTCTATCACTTTTACTCTTTTTTAACTTTTTATTTCTCTTTCCTCATGCTACCGTTTTATCAAGTAATTTTGTCTCTTACAAAAAAAGTGAAGCGAAATTTAATCTTTCTGCATCTGAATTTGGACATAAGTTTGGTGACTGGTTACTCTACTTAGGAAATGAGAATGGAGATGGTACTTACGGTAATGTTTTTCTTTTTAACAAAAATAAAGAAGAAGAGATTCTTATAGGTGCTAAACAAGCACAAGTTATTAACGATGCTGGAATTTTACGCTTAAAACTTACTAGTGGAGAGGGTTATAGCTACTCTAAAGATACATTTTCTCAAATCAACTTTGAAACTATGTTTATAAATGACACAATGAAAACAGACTTAACACAATATCGTTCACCATTAGAGTACTGGCTCTCAAACGATAGAGCAGAGAGTAAACGCCACATGATGATAACAGACACCCTACTTAGTCTCTTTCCTCTTATATCACTGTTTCTTGTTGCTGCTATAGGTATAGTTCATGTTAGACATCAAAAAGCAAAAGTTTACCTTTATCTTTTTCTAGGTGTTCTTATTTTTTATGGCTCTGTTTTAGGTCTACAGAGTATTTTTGTATATTACACGATTCCACTAGTTGCTACTGTTTGGAGTCTTATAACATATATGCTTTATAGAAAAATCATAGTTGCAAGATTTTAAATGAGGTGCTCTCTTACTTTAGCCTATAATGGAACTCACTTTTTAGGCTCTCAAACTCAAAAAGAGACTTCTAATACTATACTTGGAAATTTAGAAAAAGTTCTTTCTAAACTTGGTATAAACGCTAAAGTAATCGCCTCTGGACGAACAGATAAAGGTGTTCATGCAACAGGACAGGTTTGTCATGTTGACCTACCCTCTTTTTGGAGTGATTTAAGTAGACTAAAAAAAGTTCTAAATGAAATGCTACCACCAAGTATTCAAGTAAAAAAGGCAACTCAAGTTTCAGAAGATTTTCATGCAAGATATGGAGCAAAAAAAAGAGTCTATAGATACCTAATTAAACAAAAGAGTTCAAACCCATTTGAAAATGACTTTGTTACATTTGAACAAAATATTGACTTTGAAATACTCCAGAAAAATATTAAACTTTTTACTGGTGAACACGATTTTAAAAATTTTATGAAAACAGGAAGTGACACTAAAAGTTCTATAAGAGTAATATATAAAGCATTTGCATACAGATACAAAGATATTACTGTTTTACACTTTGAAGCGAATGGATTTTTAAGAAGTCAAATAAGACTCATGGTCGGAGCACTTTTTCAACTCTCACAAGAAGAGATAACACAACAACTACAGCTTCTAAAAAAACATAAAATACGACCAGCAAAAAGTAATGGTCTCTACCTTGCAAAAATAAAATATTAACTAATTCCTCTACATTTTACTTTATCTTATGTTTATAACTATAAAATACTCTCAAATTTAAATAAAGAGCACAAATATGTTTGAAGATACAAAGATGCCTGAGGGTATGAGCAGTGAAACTTTAGAGCACTTAATGGCTCCAAAAAACTATGGAAAAATAGACGATGCAAACTGTGTTGGGGTAGCCGTAGATGAAAAAACTGGTGAATATGTAATATTTTACGCTATCGTAGAGGGTGAAATCATTAAAAAAGCGAGTTATGCCACAAACGGCTGTCAAGATACAGTTGTAATAGGCTCTATGTTTAGTGATATGATAATTGACAATAACCTAGAGTATGCACAAGGTGCTATACAAAAGATGCATAAAAAGCTAGGAACTCTCTCTCCTCAGCAACAAGTATGTGCTGACATTGTATTTAGTTCTTTTGTAGCTGCTATGCTCAACTTTGAAAACCTTGCAGAAGGAAAAGAAGAAGAGATGCATGTTATTAAAATGAAAGATAGTTGTGAAGGGGAAAATAGAAATGAATAAACTATATCAAGAGAAACATGAGCTTTGGCTAAGTATTACATTTGCATCTTTTGCAATTAACGATGAAAATATAAAATCACGTCTGTATGAATTTTCACTTATAGCGTTTCGACATATGAAATGGTTAGGTAGCGATATTTTAGAGAGTGGCAATGACTACAACTATGATCGTAAAATGACTCTATATAAACAAGCAACTGTTTTTGATGTAGTGAATGCACTTGTAGAAGAGGTTAAAAGAACACAAGAAAATTATTCCCATGAAATACTTGGTGAAAGAATGAGAACTGACGATAACTATCTTCTTGAGTACCTCTCTGAAATTCTAAAAAAGCAGAGTAACAACAGAGAAATTACAGCGTTTAACATGAAAAGAGAGTGGTTAGACAAAAATCTAGCACAAGATCAAATAGATGCTCTTACAATGTTTCTTTTTGAAGAGTCTTATAAAGAGTATGAACTTATTTTGGTCTATGCATTTATGCAGGCACGAACTAAAAATGCTCTTCATTTTAATGTATTTCAAGACCTTATAGATGAGTCTCATTTTCACCTAAAATCATTTGGAAACATGATGACAAAAATGGGTATATTAGCACTTCCTAGAGAACTTCATGCTATGACTTATGTTGTAAAAGATTTAGAAAAATTTGTTGTAGATGGTATAGCAGAAGAAGAAGCAGCTAAAGTAATGTGTAAAGAGTTAAGTGATGCTATTAAAGATGAAGAGCTATCTAAATTCTTTGACTTTATAAATTACCAAGAGTCATACCACATAGAACTTATGAAAAAACTTCTTTAAAACAGAGTATCACTCTGTTTTACTCTATAACTGAACTGGTATAAAAATCTGGTGATAGTCGTCTAGTTTATAGTACAACTTTTCACTATCTGTCGAAATAGTAGAGAAGAAACGCCGAGCTGTTAATTTTTTTGTAAATGGCAATATTTGAATAAAATTCTCTTTTTTCTTAAGAGAGCGAATTGGATTCTCTTTAGTCTTAACTACTTTAATCGATTTTGAAAAAATAGTAGAAAGATTATAGTAGTGTTCTATAACCTCTTTAATTGAATCTTGATGCTCATTTTCATAATTATAAAGCTCCATATTAAAACCCATTTGTTCAGAAATATCAAAAATTGTAGCTGATACTTTTTCTAAGTCTTTATTATCTGAGAGAATTAAAGCAACATCTTTTAGAGTAGAAAATGATCTGTCAGAAATTTTTAATACTGGGACATGTGACTCATAAAGCAGTGTTCTACTTTTATAGTCTGAAAAAGTCTCTTTTGAGACTATAACAAGCCCAATATGATGTGTTTTAATATCATTATGAAACTCCTCTTCTAGGTTCATCTCATCATACTCAATTATAACAACAACAGAGTCTGTTCTATAACTTTTTATGTACTGTATAACATCAATATTTCCAGGATTTACTATTTTGATTATTAAATCGTGTTTAAATTTTTTATGTGAAAAAACAGCTCTTCTAACTAGCTCTTCTATAGTTGCATGATTTACTATGTTCATATCTATATAAAGATATAAGTTTGTTCCAAATGGCTCAGGAAACTGCCCTAACTCACGTTTAATAGCTTTATAAACAGACTTTAATACCGAAGGTTCACCAACTAACACTAAAAGGTCATTTGGCTGTATCATTCTCCTTCTTGAAGGCATTATAAGTTTTCTATTTCTATAAATCGCAACTATTCGCCAGTTTTTCTGCTCGATTACACCAATGTGTCTATAAACAAAAGAGCTTCCAAAGGGAACTAGCACTTCCATTATTTCACCCTCACCTATTCCTACATTTTGAGCTATAACAGGTACATTTGGTAAATAATCTAAAAATCTTGAAGCTAAAATTTCATTTGTATTTATAAAAACAGTATTTGGGTCTTCATTTTCAAGTTTCCATTTATTAAGTAATATAATACGAAGTTGTTTTTTTATTGTTCTAATATTTTTAATAGTATTTTCTGCATCAATCTGATTATCTACAGCAACAAAAACTTGTACAAACTCCATTTTTAAGAGATTTGCTAATTTATAAAGGCTCGTAGGATCAAACTCATAAAATTTAAAACGTGCAGGATTTACATCTTTATATTCATGTGCTTTTATTTCAATAACATAGTAGATATTTTCACTAGTATATGTTTCTATAGCTCTTTGAATAAAATGATGTCCAACATCTCCATCACTAATAATTAGTATTTTTTTCAATTTTTTATCTTTTTAAAACTTTTGAACTCTGAATCCATAAGTTTTCACTAGCTGGTAACCACTGTTTATCTACAAAATAGCCTGTTATTTTCACCCAGTTCTCACTTTTTTGGTTAGATGTAAAAGAGGTTCTTTCTTCCCATTCATCAACCACAACTCCCTCAATAGCATCATAAATATTTGAATCTCCTAAGAGTCTAAAAGCACTTGCATCTGTAATATATATCTCTTCATCACTTGCATTTATAATGTCTGTTTTTGATTTAACACTCTTTTTAATATTTTTCTTTTTAATTATTTTTTGAGTTCTTATTTCTTCTTTCATAACAAGTTCTGGAAAGCTATTTTGTTTCTCACATACCAAATTTGTAATAGCCGAGCCTAAACTTTTATTTTTCAAACTTTTTGCTTTATTATCTTTGGAAAGTAAAATTCTTTTGTTCTTTTTCTCTAGAGAACTTATCTCTTTTCTCAAACTATTTATACTAATTTCTTTGGTTTTTAAACTTTCTTCTTGATTTTTAACGATTACTTCTAATCTCTCTATATTTTTTTGTAGATCAGTTTTTTTAACATCTGAACTATTAAACTCATCTATTTGAGAAATAAGAAGTTGATTGCGTCTTTTTTCTGCAATAAGTAGAAGTTCATAACTCTTTAACTTCTCTTCATTTACACTATCTGATGTTTCAAAAACAAGCACTGTATTGTTATTCTCTTTTAACTGCTGTGTACATTTTTCATAATCAGCTCTTAGGTTTGTTATATCTTTTACAATGCTTTCTATTCTCTGCATCTCATCGGCGTTTAAAACACCAAGTATTGCTATTGTCCAAAGAAAAATTTTCATACTAAACCTTTTTTTACTAATTTTACACCCATCTCTACATGATGAGTATATGGGAACTGGTCAAACAGTGCCATATCTACTATATTGTGTGTTTCACACAATATATCTAAATCTCGTACTAATGTCTCTGGATTACATGATATATATAGTATATGCTCATACCTTGAAGCAAATTGACACGATGCTTCATCCATACCACTTCTAGGAGGGTCAACAAAAATACTTTTTATGTTGTAGGAGTTAATATCTATCTCTTTCATTCTACGAAATTCTCGAACACCATCAAGTGCTTGAACAAAATCTTCTACACTCATACGTACAAACTCTATATTTGTAACATCATTTAAAGCCATATTACTCTTAGCGGCGTTTATGGAAGATTTAGATATTTCTGTTGCTAAGACTTTTGAGAATTTTTTTGAAAATGGTATAGTAAAGTTTCCAGCACCACAATAAAGCTCTAATAAATCACCCTCAATATTTGAAAAGTTTTTCATTGCCCACGATACCATTCCCTCATTAACTCTAGGATTTGGTTGTGTAAAACTATTTTCTATATGGTTAAATTTATACTCTACATTGTCAATTATAAGTGTCTCTGTAATATAGTCTTGTCCAACAATGAGTTTTTGTTTACGAGAGCGTCCTATAATGTAAATATTTAATTTTTCAGCTATTTGTAAAGCTTTAGCTAACCATTCATCGTCAAGTTTTCTATGGTAAATAAGAGAAACAACTATCTCTCCACTACTAGAACTTAAAAAATCAGCTCCAAAAAGTTTAAAATCTATTTTTTTATCTGCAATTTCTTTAAGCAACAGAGGCATTAAAACAGATATATGTTTATTAACTTGTGGACACTCTTCTACAAGAACAACACCACTCTTATCTACATGATTCATCGCATAGTGAATATCATCCCCTATATGCCATATTTTAAACTCACTACGAGAGCGATAGTGTGAGTCGGGAGAGTTAAAGACAGTAATCTTACCACTGTAAAATGAAGAAAATCGCTCTCTATTTAGTTCAACTTTATCACTTAGTTGTGATTCATATCCATTTTCATAAACTCTACAAGCACCACATTCACCAAAATATTTACAATCCAAATTTTATTCCTAACATTATTTTATACTCGATATTAAATTACCTATTAAGAGGCTCCAGCCATCAATAAGTACAAAAACAAGTATTTTAAAAGGTAAAGCTATCATTACTGGTGGAAGCATCATCATACCCATTGACATCAATATAGATGCGACAACCATATCTATTACCAAAAATGGTAAAAAGAGTAAAAAGCCTATCTCAAACGCCGTTTTAAGTTCACTTATTACAAAAGCAGGGATTATAATAGAGAGAGGAACATCTGCAACAGTTTGAGGGTTTTGCATTTTTCTAACTCTTAGAAAAAGAGCTAAATCTTTCTCACGTGTATTTCTCATCATAAAATTTTTAAAAGGAAGTGTTGTTTTTTCAAAAGCCTCTTCTCTTCTAAATATGGTTTTACTCCACTCTCATAAGCCTTTAATCCTATGGGTTCCATAACAAAAAAAGTTAAAATCATCGCAAGCATAACTAATAATTGTGTAGGAGGGACTTGTTGTGTTCCTAGCGCTTGACGTAAAAATCCAAACACTATAACAAAACGAGTAAAAGTTGTCATAACCAGAATCATACTTGGTGCTAAAAAAAGAAGTGTTAATACAACTAAAACATTTAACGAAGAGACTAGTTGTTGCGGTGTATCAGGGGACGAAAGAGAAAAATTCATAGTTGGAATAGTTACCGATTCAGCTACCAAAAACGATGTAAGGGCAAAAAATAGAAGAACTGCTTTTATCATTATTTAGCCGAATTCCTATCTAAAATAGAGTTTTTGATTTTTCCCTCAGTTTGAGACTCTGAACCATAAAAGTGTAATTCAACTCTTCTGTTTTTCTCTCGACCACTTTTTGTGGCGTTTGTCGCTAGTGGTTTAAACTCTGCATACCCAGCTGCACTTACTCTATTTGGTTTAACACCATCTAAAAGTAACTCTTGTAACACAGAAATCGCTCTAGCTGAAGAGAGTTCCCAGTTGTCTTTAAAGCGGCTTTTACCACCTGGTCCTTGGTTGTCAGTATGACCTTGGACACTTACTTCTACTGTATTTGGTAACTCTTCAATAATTAAAGCAATTCTTTTTAAAAACAGTAAGGCATCATCACTCTCAATAGTTGCACTCCCTGATTTAAAAAGAAGTGAAGCAGGTAACTCAATAACAAAGCCCTCTTGTGCTTCTTCTAAAGAGATAGCAGAACCATGACCTTTTTCCATCATCTCATTTGCATCCATAACAGCTTGCTGTATTCTATTTACAGTTTCACTTGTTTCATCTTGAGACTCTATTGGAGTTGACTCTTGAATACGTTGTTTAGATATTTCAGTTTTTGTTCCACCCTCTAAAACACTCATCGCACCAGAGAGAGATCCTATAGCTTCAGAGATTTTTTTGGCATCCATACTTGACATTGAAAGAAGTAAAACAAAGAAACACAAGAGAAGAGACATAAGGTCACCAAAGGCTGCAAGCCATGCAGGGAGACACTCTTCACAATCAGGACATTTTTTCTTACCCATTATTTATGCTCACTAATCAAATTGACTTATACGTTCTGATGGCGGTAGATAACTTAAAAGTTTTGCTTCTAAAACTCTAGGAGCATCACCAGACTGTATAGACATAATTCCTGCTAAAATCATCTCCATAACTAAAGTCTCTTCATCATTACGAATTGCTAGAATATTATATATTGGTGTTCCAAAAACATTTCCAATAATAGCACCATACATGGTTGTAAGAAGAGCAACCGCCATTGAAGGTCCAATAGCTGAAGGATCAGCCATATTTAAAAGCATCGCAACAAGCCCAATAAGTGTTCCAACCATACCCATAGCACCAGCAAGACCACCCCATTGGTTAAATATAGAACCGTGGATTTTATGTCTTGTACTTGTCTGCTCCAACTCTATTTCTAAAAGTTCTCGTATTGTATCTGGTTCACTTCCATCAATAGCCATAGAGAGACCTTTTTTTAAAAAAGCATTCTCTTCACTATTAACTTCAGACTCTAAGGCTAAAATACCATCTTTTCTTGCTTTAGTTGCAAATTCAACAAGCTTTTTAATGAGTTCTGGAACATCTTCTTGTGGAGGTTTAATAGCTATCATAAATATTTTAGTAAACTGTTTCATTTGAGATGGTTTAAATGAAATCATCAATGCACCCATACTACCACCAATAACAATAAGTGCAGATGGTATATCTATATATGCACCAATACCAACACCCATAACCATTGACGCACCAAGAAGTCCAAAAATCAGAACTATACCAATGACTGTACCTAAATCCATTTCAAACCTTACAATTATTTAATGGGTTATAATACCACAAATATATTAGCCTCAACATTAAAAAAGATTTTTTATAAGTTTTTTCACTATCTTACAGAGAAAAATAGTATAATTTCTTTTTATTAAACAAATAAACTCATAAATGGATATAGACTAATATGTTGAAACTTTTACATAAAACACCCAAAAAAAGTGCTTACTTAATCATAATATTTTTAGCGATTTTTAGTACAATTTACAATGCTTTTTTACCACTTCATGGAGATGAAGCATACTACTGGATGTGGAGTCACCATCTTCAAGCTGGATATTTTGACCATCCTTCTATGATTGCTTATATGATATATTTAACGAATTTTATTTCTCAAGCTGAATGGGGAGTGAGACTTGTTAACATATTCTCTTTTAGTATTTCAGCGCTCTATATATTTAAACTCACTTCAAAAATGTTTGATGAGAAAACAGCACTAAATGCTCTCCTGGTTTTTTCATCGATTATTATCGTAAATGCTGGTTATATTATAACAACGACAGACTCTCCTCTTATCCTTTTTTGGACTTTAAGTCTCTATTTTTCATATATGGCACTTTTTTATAAAGAGAGAAAATATTTTATTTTTGCAGGTATTACAATAGGGCTGATGATGATTAGTAAGTACACTTCTATACTTTTTGTATTTGCTCTTTTACTTTTTATCGCCCTTAAAAAACGAGAGATACTATTTAATATTAACATATATATTTCAACTATTATATCTCTTATTATTATAAGTCCTATGCTCTACTGGAACTACCAACACGAATGGATAAGTTTTGTTTTTCAATTAGATCACGGCTCAACAGATAATTTTGAATTAAACTTAAATGCGATGTTTGAGTATATTGGTGGACAGTTTTTAGCTTTTTCTCCTCTATTTGCAGCTCTGCTATTTTACTATACTCTAAAAAATAAACTATTTTTTAAAGATGATAAACTGTTTTTTCTATCACTTTTTATGTCCTTTACACTTGGCTTTTTTCTTTACAAAAGTATGTTTACATTTATGGGTCTAAACTATGCAGCACCAGCTTATGTAAGTGGTGTTATTCTTCTTGCATATATAGTTTCAAAATATGAATTAGAAAAAAGTTTTAGAATTGGGCTTTATATTGCTATTTTTCTAACATTAGTAGGACGCTTTGGCATAATGTTTTATCTTGAAATATTTCAAGATAGAATGTATGGAAATAGAGAAGCAGTCTTTCTTACACAAACTTATGTCAAAGATGGTGATGCCATTTACGGTGACCACTTAACAACTGCTGCTTATTTAAAATACTATCTCAAAGGTAAACCAGACACAGATATAGCGACAGACTCAAGATTTTCCCAATACGATATGTGGAGAAGTAAAGATTTTATAAAAAATGGACTCGTTTTAACACTTGACACTAAAGAAAATGCACTTAAAAAAATCTATAAAAATGTAATACTTCTAGACACCTTAACAGTTCAAAGAGGTTTAAATAGAACAAAAACATTCTATATTTACCGTGTATCGACACCACTAATTAACGATTAATGATTTTTTGGATAAAATATCACTTATCTTAGATTTTGGTCGCTAATGAAAAATATAATTAAACTTCTAATAACTATTGCACTTTTTTACTATCTCTCCCAGTTTGTAGACTTTGAAAAGTTATATAATATACTATATAAGAGTCATGGTGGTTGGATATTACTAGCACTCTTTCTTCAGATGGGAAGCACTTATTTAGCAGCATATCGCTGGTTTAAAATATCTAAACTTCTTATTTTTACACATAGCCTCTCTTTTTATGTAAAAAGTTACTTTAAAGGAACTTTTTTCAACCAAGTTCTTCCTAGTAGTATTGGTGGAGATGCTGTACGTATTTTAGACTTAACACAGAGTGGATATGACAAAAAAGAGTCTTTTTATGGCGTTTTTGTAGACAGAATTGTTGGTTTAGTTGGTTTACTTGTTCTAAATCTTATTGCAACTGTTCTATTTTATGGAACATTTGAAGCGAGTTTTTCACTCTTAATTATTGCAATTACTCTTGGTGGAATTTTAGGTTTTCTGCTTCTCTTTCACTTACAAAAAATTGCTTTTTTAGGGAAATACAAGTTCTTAGACCTTTTTCATAGATTAGCTAAACGCCTAAATGCACTCTATCCATCAAACATAATACTGGCTAAACATATTAGTATATCCGTTGGAGTGCATCTGCTCTCTGTTTTAACTATGTATGCACTTGCTTTAAGTATTGACCTACATATAAGTTTTCAAGTTTTCCTTATTGCTGTGCCACCTGTTTTTCTACTAACTATTGTTCCAATATCACTTGCAGGATGGGGAATTAGAGAAGGTGCAATGGTCGGAATATTTATGCTTGTTGGTGCAGATGATGCCAAAGTTCTTGCTATGAGTGTACTCTAT
>Ga0256826_1002361_pt1 | contig 11530 bp, 11 predicted proteins | sample CV79metaG_FD_185975 | JGI IMG/M metagenome (GOLD analysis project Ga0256826, IMG submission 185975) | Hydrothermal vent microbial communities from East Pacific Rise, Pacific Ocean - CV79 | ecosystem: Environmental > Aquatic > Marine > Hydrothermal vents | place: Pacific Ocean: East Pacific Rise... | reverse complement strand
TTACTGATTTTTACTATAAAACTCTTTTTCCAACCTTAGAAAAATTAGAAGAAGAGAGAAAACACCTACGATATAGAATTTTACTTATTGGTAGTTTTTATACTCTTATATCGGCAACTATCATTTTTTACATTTTTCAACATCACATTGACCTTGAAGGTATAGCATTTTCTGGCGTAGCTTATGTTGGGATTGGTGGATTTATTTATAAATTTCTCATTAGGGACTACACAACAGAGTTTAAAGAAAAAATTATACGACCACTCATAACTATTATAGATAAAAAACTCTCTTACCTTCCCAATTCTCATATACCAAGTCAACATTTTACTCGTTCAAAACTATTCAAATCTACACCAGATAGAGTTAATGGAAATGACTATGTAAGAGGGAAAATCGATAATATAAACATACAATTTTCAGATTTTCATGCAGAGAAACGCCATAAAGACTCAAAAGGAAGAACATCTTGGAGTACCATATTTCAAGGACTATTTATGGTAAGTGAATTTAACAAAAACTTTAAAGGTACAACTGTTGTTCTTCCAGATACAGCACAGAGTACTTTTGGAGACTTAGTTGGTAACTGGCTTCAGTCAAATAACTTTAGTAGAGATGAACTTGTAAAGATGGACAGTGTGGAGTTTGAAAAAGAGTTTGTTGTCTACTCTAATGACCAGATAGAAGCTAGATATATCTTAACACATACACTCATGCAGAAACTACTTAACTATAAAAAAAGATCAAAACACCCTGTATATGTCTCTTTTACATCTAAAAATATACATATTGCAATAGAGTATAATAAGGACTTATTTGAGCCGTCTATTTTTCATTCACTTTTAAAGTATAAAATAGCAATGGAATATGTCTCAACTCTTCATTTAGCCATTGGCATAGTGGAAGAGCTAAAACTAAATCAAAAATTATGGGGTAAACTATGAAACTAAAACTACTACTTGTGACTCTACTTGTCACACTAAACTTAACTGCAGCAACTCTTGGTGAAATACCAAAAAGTACTGAGATTTCGGGAGATAATGGTGGATATGTGGAAGATGGAAGTGCTTGGAGTTCAGATAGCATAAAAGATAAAGTATATGTTATGTTTTATGTAGATCCAGATGAGAAAGATGTAAATGAACACTACTCTGCAGCACTTAAAGCAGAAAAAAAGGCAAAGAGACTTAGTTTTCAAAGTATTGCAGTCATCAATCTTGCTGCAACATGGAAACCGAACTTTGTTATAGAAAAAATACTAAAAGGAAAACAAGAAGAGTTTCCAGATACTATTTATGTTAAAGACAAGGCAAGTGTTTTAGTAAAAGCATGGGACATTGATGATGATGCTTCAAATATTTTAATCTTTGATAAAAAAGGAAAACTTCTTTTTTACAAAACAGGAAAAATGAGTGATGAAGATATAGCAAACTCATTTAAAATCATCAAAGAAAACTCATAAATGAATAGTGAAAATAGCATACTCTCTCTTAGTTTAAAAGATCTCTTTACAGCGAAAATGGTAAAGTACTCCATACTTCCTTTTATTTTAAGTATGCTTGTACTCTATCTACTATTTTTTGTAGTTGCAGGAGTAGGTTTAGACTCTCTTGGTACGATGAATATTGAAACATCATCAGTAACTATTCAAAATGGTGTTCCACATACTGATAGCTTTAGTGCTTCACTTCAAGGGACAGCGCTTATTCAGTGGCTTATGAGTCATGCTATTACATCATGGATAGCTTCATTTTTAGTTTACACTATTGGTAGTTTTTTAGTTCTTTACTTCTCTATTTTTATAGCACTTATTATAGTTGGTTTTTTAACACCTACCATACTAAGAGAGCTTCAGTCTAGACACTATAGTGATGTCGAAATGATAGGTCACTCAAATATATTTGAAGCAATGTTTTTACTTCTAAAATGGGTGCTAGTAATGATAATGATGTTTATAGTATTTATTCCACTTTACTTCATTCCCATAGTAAATGTAGTGGCGTTTAATCTACCGCTATATTACTTTTTTCATAAAATTATGACCTATGATGTAAGCTCAACTATCTGTACAAAAGATGAGGCTATGAAGATTAAGTTCTTTCATGCAACTACTTTGAGACTCAAGACATTAGGACTTTACCTAATCTCTCTTATCCCTTTTGTTGTATTTTTTGCATCTATTTTCTACATTATCTATCTTGGTCACTCTTACTTCTTAGAGACTCGTAAAATGAGAACCGAGGTATAAAGATGATAGAGGTTAACTCACTCTCAAAGATGTTTAAAGATAAAGTAGTTGTAGATAAGTTAAATCTCAATATTCAAAAAGGTGAAATATTTGGACTATTAGGTCCAAATGCTGCAGGAAAGACAACAACTATTAGAATGCTGTGTAATCTTCTCAAACCAAGTAGTGGTCAAGCGATTATTGCGGGTATAAATCTCCAAGAAAATACAGACAACCTAAAACACTCCATAGGTTATGTAGCACAGTATTTTGGTCTTTATGATGAGCTAAGTGTTTTGGATAATCTTAAATTCTACACCTCGCTTTATAAAGAACAAAAAGAAGAAGATTTACTATTACTCTTAAAAAAGTACCAAATATTAGAGTTTAAAAATGCAAAAGCAGGAAGTCTGAGTGGTGGTTATAAACGCCGACTCTCTTTATGTTGTGCATTATCTCATGACCCCGAAGTTCTCTTTTTAGATGAACCAACTGCTGGTATAGACCCTGTAACTCGTAAAGCCTTATGGGATATTTTTTACGAACTTTCTCAAGAGGGTAAGACTCTCTTTGTTACTACTCACTATATGGAAGAGGCTCAAAGATGCAATAAAATTGCTTTTTTAAACCATGGAAAAAAAATAGTAGAGGGAACACCAACTGAAGTGCAAAACTCTCTCAAAGATTTTCTTATTTACAAAACCTCTCAGCCATTTAAATATACACTTTTAAAAAATCTTCGTGAAAATAGCAATGTTCACTTCATCAATCAGTTTGGAGATGAACTCAGAATTGTTGTTAAAAAAGCATTTACAAAAGAGGCACTGCTAGTTTTAATGGAACCCTATATTTCAACAGAAGTCATACTTGAAACTGCAACTCCAAACCTTGAAGATGTTTTTATAGCACTCACAAAAGAAGATGTATCATGAGAGTTATAAAAGCCCTAGCAAAAAAAGAGTTTATGCAGTTAAAAAGTGAACCACGCTTAATTGGCTTCTTAATATTTATGCCAATTTTAATGCTAGTTCTCTTTGGTTTTGCTCTTAAACTTGAACCAAAAAATGTAAAGATGGCTTACGTTGATCAAGATAAATCATACTTCTCAAACCTCATTAAAACAAACCTATGGTCTGATGGATATTTTAAACTCTATGAAGTAAATTCAAAAGCAGATATAGTTGAAGCTATCCGTTCAGGAGAAGCAAAAGCTGGTCTCTTCATTCAAAAAACTTTTTCAAAAGAGCTTACAGACAATGCCCAACCACACCTACAATTTTATGTAGATGGAACAATGCCCTCTCTTGCAACATCTATGAAAAACAACTCAGGTTCTATTAATGATTCAGCTGTTACAAATGATATGTACTTTTTAGATGAAGATGAGGAAAATGTTGTCATAGCCAAGGACCCTTTTATCATTGATACTAAAGTACTTTTTAATGAGGATGAATTAGAGACTTGGTTCTTTCTCCCTTCTGTTATTGGCGTTTTAATTATGCAGATTTCTCTTATACTTACTGGAATTAGTATGGTCAGAGAAAAAGAGAATAACACTCTTGAACAGTTACTTGTCGCTCCCATCTCAAAAATGGAATTAATAATTGCAAAAACAGTTCCCTACTCTCTTATAGGTCTATTTGAATTTTATTTTATTTTACTCTTGGGTTATTTTATCTTCGACTTACCACTTCCATTCAGTGCTTTTTTACCACTTATTTTACTTAGTCTTGTCTATATAGGTTCAATGATGGCATTAGGACTCTTTATATCTGTTGTCTCACAAACACAACAACAGGCTATGTTTATAGCTATTTTCATCATTATTCCCTCTGTCTTACTCTCTGGAATGATTTTTCCTGTAGAGGCTATGCCTACATTTATTCAGCCTGTTGCTTATATTTTTCCATTGACATATTTTAATGAGATAATTAGAGGTATTCTCATAAAAGAGACACTCTTTGTAGATTTAAGCATAGATTATTTAGCACTTCTAGCCTTTACACTTCTCTTCTCAATAGCAAGTATTTTCAAATTTAAGAAGTATGTTGGCTAAAAGCTTACTCTTCTTCTTTTTCTGCATTTTTCATAACCATCGCACGATAAGCATCATCTTTAGGCACTAACCCCGCTTCATACAGAAACTGAGAAGCTAGAAAGTTCTGTTTTTTCACCTTGTCATATCTTGCAAAACTTAGATAAAGCATATCTTTTGCACGTGTCACTGCTACATAAAAAAGACGCCGTTCTTCATCTAAACTTCCACCCCGTTGCATCAACTTTCTATTTGGAAAACGCCCATCCATAAGGTCAACCACATAAACCTCTTTATACTCTAAGCCTTTACTTGCATGAACACTCAAAAGGTTTACACCCTCCCCTTGTGTTAAGTCAGAAGAGCCAAGTATCATGGCGTTTAAAAATCGCTCATGCTCAGAGTAGGGTTTACATAACTCTTTGAGCAAAATATTTTTACGTTCTATTCTTGTGAGTGCTTCTGTTTTTTGCTTCTCATCTATACTTCCATCTTTTAGCTGTGCTCGTTTTGTCGCTAAAACATCTGCTATATACTTAAAAAGTTCAGAGCCAACTATTTTGCTTACAACTGTTTGTGGTCTTTTAACACCTTTTAAGTCACGAAACAGAAGATAAAAATTATGTAAAAAAGTAGCCGAATCTTTTGTAAGTCTAGGATGTTTTAAGACAGGATTTTTCATAAACTTCGCTTCAAATCCAAGCTTAGCATACTTCCCAACTGCACCTAGTTCTATGAAGTCGTCAAAGAGTCCAAGTTGATGATTTAACTTACGTTTTTCAAAAGGGTTTTTCATAGACTCATCTGGTGCATAAAGACCATAAAACATACTCCCTTGACCAAGAGCCTTGAGTGCAATGTAGAGCTCTTTAGCCATAGCCGAACCTATACCTCTTGCAAACTCAAAAAGATGTATAAACGCCATCATATCTGACTCATTTACAAGTAAAGTATAGAGATCTAAGACAGCTTTTACCTCACGAGAGTCAAAAAAACTTGTTCCACCCTTGCGTTTACAAGGTATGTCTAACTCACGAAGCCCTACTTCTATACCATCAGCAGAGGAGTTATTACGGAAAATAACTGCTATCTCTTCTCTTGGTGTTTGAGTATCTCGTATCATTGCTGCGATGGCATGATACTGGTCAAAAAGCTCATCAAAGGCGATGAGTTTTGGTGCTTGTGCTTCATTTGTTCTAGTCACTTCTAACTTTTTAGGGTAGATTCGTTCATTATGTTCTATCACCTTTGTTGCAAGTGAGAGTATTGGACGAGAGGAGCGATAATTTTTTGTTAGTGTATGAACTTTTGCCTCAGGAAACTTCTTTGTAAAAGAGCCGATTATCCCAATATCTGCACCATTAAAAGCATAAATACTCTGATCATAATCTCCAACACAGAAGATAGAAGGAGGCTTCATCGCATCTATAAGTGTTCCTTGAAGAGCATTTGTATCTTGGTACTCATCTACAAGAACCTCTTGGTACCCCAAATCTTTTGTTTTACACATCTCACGAAAATTTAGAAGCAAATCATTAAAATTTACAAAACCATACTCTTTTTTGAGAAGTTCAAACTCATCTACAACATCTGCATATATAAGTGCAAACTGCTCATGCTCTTCATACTTCTCTTTGACCCAATCTTCAAAGTTATTGTTAAGTTCAGTATTTTGATAAAAGGAGTACATATCGTAAAGATGATTTCCACCATAAGGGGTAATGTCGGCGTTTATCTGCATAAAGGAGCGTTTTTCAAAAACACTTCGAAAAAGAGTTTTTAGTTCGCGTTGCTGTTTTAAAACAACACGTTTATCATGTTTTTTAAGCCATCTATAGCTAACTGCATGGAAAGTTCCAGCATCTATTTTACTTGCGACATCCTTACCAAAGTACTCAGCCACACGAGCAACCATCTCAGCAGCTGCTTTGTTTGTAAAGGTAAGCAGAAGAATCTCATTTGGTTTGATTCCTTGCCCTAAAAGATAGCCTATACGACCAACTATAGTAGAAGTTTTTCCTGTCCCAGCAGAAGCGATGATAAGGTTTTGATTATGAGTGGAAGTAGCAGCAGCATACTGCTCTTCATTTAAACGTGATAAAGGCATTTTGGAATTATAGCTTTAAAGTATTAAATTATACTGTTAATTTATCTAGTAATTTTTGAAAGTTTTTGATATGAATGTTTTTTCTACTTACCTCAATGATACCATCTTTTTTGAGTCTTTGTAAGGCACGGTTGAGTACTTTTCTTACACTCCCAACCATTGAGGCTAAATCATCATGACTCAGGTTATCTATGACTCTTAGCTGAGATTCACCATCTACTGTTTGAGTAAATCTAGTAAAAAGTTGGACAACACGTTGATAAACATCATAAAATGAGAGACTTACTGCTAAATCTTCCATAGATTTTAGTTGTGCTGCTACATAATGGTAGAAGTATTGTCTAAATTTTGCATCATTGAGAATCATCTGCTCAACATCTACTAAAGGCACTTGAATGATATGTGCTTCTTCTAAGACTTCAGAAATGTACTGATTAGGTTTTTTATCTAAAAGTGCTACACATCAAACATATCTCCGTGAGTGAGCATATAGAGTGTCTGCTCTTTGGATGTTTCAAAGTCAATATCGTAGATTTTTATCTTTCCACTTATGATAAAGTAGAAGTATTTGAGGGTATCAGCACTAGAGAGTGGATCTTCCCCTTTTTGAAAGTATAAATCTTTTTGATTTTTTACGACAAGTGGTGAGTTTTGTACCTCTTTGAGTACTAATTGTTGAGAATTTTCTGTATCCATAGTGTAAGATTATACACTATGGAGAGTAAATACTTAAACTTTTTTATTTATTTGCTACTTTATAAAAGAGTGATAAAGCAGCTATCATTAAAGAGACACCACCTATAAGGTAAACGGCATGGAGCATATCACTATAATTTTTTGTCAAACTTATTTTTAAGACTAACATCAAGGCTTCTATAGAGAGTGCTGTAATGATAGAGATTAAAAATTTTATAAACATCTTACTATCACTCTTCTGGTGTGTATGATTGTTTTTATAAATAACTTCATGCTCAAGAAGATTTTTACCTAGATCAAATACAGCTAAACCTAATGTAAGCGAGATAATAGACTTAAATGTCACCTCTATCATAGAGCCATTACCAAAAAAATATGCACCAAAAGATACAATAGAATAAATAATTAAGATTACAGAGAGAAGAGTTAAACCGTAGCCTATAAGTCCATATATAAGCTTATTTGATTTACTAAAAAACATTGCATGTGTTATATAGCCTAACTCTTCAAGTAATTCTACTAAGTTAAAATCCATAACTAAGTAGTTCTCATCTACTTTTTTAATTGCAGTTATAATAGTGTTTCCTGAAACCGAACAGATATAGGGAGAGCTTAAATACTCTCCATTTTCATTAAGCCTTTTTGTTTTAAAAATGGCACTTCTATTTGTTCCTATTCGATTTATATCTTTTGAAACTCTTGCAAAACTTGGAGAGTTTTGTTGATACTTTTCATCTGTAACATAGAGTAGTTGAAGAGACTTAAAAGTTTTAAAAAACTCTTCTAAACTACTGTTGTCAAGAGAAATGACACCATTGTTATAAACATTGTCAATAATAAACTTTTCTATCTCTTTTTGATGTTCTTGATATGATGAGATAATGCTTATCATTTGACTCTCCTTCTTATTTTATAGTTATATTTTTTGGTTTTGCTTTTTCTTCCTTATGTAGTTCAATCTCTAAACGACCATCTTCAAATGATGCATCAACTTTAGATGTATCTATATTTTCAGGAAGTACAAAACGACGCTCCATTTTTCCAAAAGAACTTTCACAAATATAATAATTATCTCTTGTTAGTTCATTTTTAAACTGGCGTATTGCTGTAACAACAAGAAGATTATCTTCTATCTTAATATCTATGTCTTCTTTTGTTACACCCGGTAAGTCCACCTCTACATGAAACACACTATGCTCTTTTTTTGCAAGGTTTGCAAATGGTAAATGAGAAGCTAAGTTGTCAAAAACTTCCGAAACTTTTTTACCAACGACCTCTACACCTTTTTCTAACTCTTGAGTTATATTTTTTGCATTTTTTACGATTTCCATAATACACCTCCTCTTAGTTAATAGCTATTTTTTTAGTTTTTTCAACTTTTTGTACTTCTAGTTTAGGTACAACAACTTCTAATACACCATCTTTACTCTCTGCATGAATGTTTTCAATATCTGCATCATCAGGGAGCGAAAAAGAACGAGAAAAAGTACCAAAACTACTCTCTACTTTATAATAGTTTTCTTCTTTAATTTCTTCTTTTACTTTTCTTTCACCTGAAATCAGAAGCTTGTTATCTTCAACTTGAATACTAATATCCTCTTTTTTCATACCCGGTAAATCAACTTCTATATGGTATGCATACTCACCATCTCTAGTATTAATCGCTGGTGAAAAGTCGGTTTTAAAATTATTTTGTTCTCTTGGATTAAACTCATCTAAAATAGAGTTTAAAACATCAAATCCTCTTCTAAATTCTCTCATTTGAATATTTGGATTATATCGTGTCACTAACATAATGAACTCCTTAATTGAGTCCCTTTTTGGGTCTCTAAATTTTATTTACACTGAAAGTATAGAAAATTTTTAAAATAAGTTCTGCCACTAAAGTAGCACTTTAAAAAGATTCAAATTGTCTCTGAAATATTCTTTTAATCTAAGTTATGTTAGACTAAATTAACAAAAAATAAGGAAAGCATTTGTCAACTGATAAAAAGATACTTCAAATTATTTCGAATGAGACAAGGTCATCTATAGATAAGATGGCCGTTGTTACTCCTAGTATTTATGCTTCTATTTTTTCTCAGTGTGCTTCAGAACACGGAGAAACTCTTGAAGATGAGCATGAAATTGCTCAAGACATTATGCAAATGGAGTGCTCAAATCTCAGTTCTTTACAGGCAGAAACTTCAAGAAATGCTGGAAAACTAAGTGATAGTACTACAAAAGCTATCAATGCTATACAGAGTAAGGATGAAGGCTTACTAACAGAAGTACTTCAAGAGACACACTCTTTACGAGCTGAAATTGAAAAACTTAAAGAGGCTGTTTACAGAGATGAATTAACACATTCATACAACCGAAGATGGATGCATGACACATATCTTGATACTAATGGCGAAAAATTTAAAGATGATGGTGTCCTTGTAATTATTGACCTAAACTTCTTTAAACAGGTTAATGATACACATGGTCATATTATTGGGGACAAGGTACTTATATTTATAGCCAATGAGTTAAAAAAGAGTCAACAAAAGGTTATTCGATATGGTGGTGATGAGTTTATTCTCATCTTTGATAGCAGTACTAGCCTAGAAAATGCACTTAAGATCTTAGAGAACCTTAGAGAAAATGTCATCAGCAAAAAGCTCAAAGCTCATGGCACCACCTTTAGAGCGAGTTTCTCTTATGGTGGAGTCAGCTTTAAAAAAGGGGACCTATTTTCTCTTACAGTTGAAACTGCCGACAAAAATATGTATGAAGATAAAATAGAAATTAAAAAACGAGTAACTGGTATATAAGCCTTTATTCATTACTTTTTAGCTATAATCGCGCAATTTTAATACAGAACGATTATAAGGCTAAATAGATGTCAGACAACAAGTACAATCCACAAGAGACAGAAAACAGATACTACAAACTTTGGGAAGAACGCAAATACTTCGAGATAGATGGTAACAAAGCCATCCAAGAAGAGGGAAAAAACTTCTCTATTATGATGCCACCACCAAATGTAACAGGTCGCCTACACATCGGTCATGCACTTACATTTACACTTCAAGATATTATCACTCGTTACAAACGTATGGATGGTTACAAGACTCTTTGGCAACCAGGAACTGACCATGCAGGTATCGCTACTCAAAATGTTGTAGAGAAACAACTTCTTGCAGAGGGAACTACTAAAGAGGCTCTCGGTCGTGAGAAGTTCTTAGAGCGTGTTTGGGCTTGGAAAGAGGAGTCTGCTGGCATAATGACTCAGCAACTCCGTCATATGGGAGTAAGTCCTGCTTGGGATAGAGAACGTTTTACTATGGACGCTGGACTTCAAAAGTCAGTAAAAGAGTCATTTGTAAAACTTTACAATGATGGTCTTATAGTTCGTGGAAACTATATGGTAAACTGGTGTACACATGATGGTGCACTCTCAGATATCGAAGTAGAACATGAAGATACTGATGGTAAGTTTTACCACATCACTTACCCATTTGCTGATGGAAGTGGCTCGGTTGAAGTTGCTACGACTAGACCTGAGACATACTTTGGTGATACAGCCGTTATGGTTCACCCTGATGATGAAAGATATACTCATCTTATAGGTAAAAAGATAAAACTTCCTCTTCTTTCTCGTGAAGTAGCTATCATCGCTGATACTCATGTAGATATGGAGTTTGGAACGGGTGTTGTAAAAGTAACTCCTGCTCATGATCAGAACGATTATGAAGTTGGTAAACGCCATAACCTAGAGTTCATCACTGTTTTTGATGAGAAAGGAATCCTTAACGATTATGCTGAAGAGTTTAAAGGACTTGACCGTCTTAAAGCTCGTGATGTAATCGTTAAACGTCTTGATGAAGAGGGTTTCATCGTTAAGATAGAAGATCACAAACACCAAGTTGGACACTGTTACAGATGTAAAAGTGTTGTTGAACCTTACATCTCTAGACAGTGGTTTTTACGTAAAGAGGTAGCTGAAAACTCAATAGCAAAAACAAATGCTGGTGAAGCTACTTTCTTCCCTCCACACTGGATAAACTCTTACAACTCTTGGATGGGTGAACTTCGTGACTGGTGTATAAGCCGTCAACTATGGTGGGGACATCAGATACCAGTATTTTACTGTGATGAGTGTGGACATGAGTTCGCTTCACAAGATGAAAAACCAGCAGCTTGTCCAAAATGTGCTTGTAAAAATGTAACTCAAGACCCTGATGTACTAGATACTTGGTTCTCTTCTGCTCTATGGCCTTTCTCAACTCTAGGTTGGGGACAAGAGGGTGATGTTGAGATGGAGAAACTTTTTGAGTCTCAAGACATGAAAGATTTCTATCCAAACACTCTTCTTATCACAGGTTTTGACATCCTTTTCTTCTGGGTAGCTCGTATGATGATGATGGGTGAGAACTTCAACGGTCAACTTCCATTTAACCACATCTATCTCCATGCCCTTGTTCGTGATGCTAAGGGT
>Ga0256826_1002360_pt1 | contig 11536 bp, 11 predicted proteins | sample CV79metaG_FD_185975 | JGI IMG/M metagenome (GOLD analysis project Ga0256826, IMG submission 185975) | Hydrothermal vent microbial communities from East Pacific Rise, Pacific Ocean - CV79 | ecosystem: Environmental > Aquatic > Marine > Hydrothermal vents | place: Pacific Ocean: East Pacific Rise... | reverse complement strand
TACAGGATCCTTTATCACCACCACAACAGTTATCCTCGAAACAACTATTTATGATGTGCAATCTGAAAAAAGAATCTGGATGGCTCGCTCTGAGTCTATCGATCCTGTGATGACAAGGAAGTATTACCAGGAACTTACTGATTTGTTTCTTCGTGACCTGAAAAAGAAAAATTTACTGTAAAGATAGTTATTTCTTTTTTTGTTTTCTGGCATAATTTGCCGCCTCCATACCTGCTACACAGCCCTCACCAACCGCCTTCGCCATCTGGTATGGGTGACCGGCTATATCGCCTGCTGCATACACGCCGGCAACGTTTGTTTCTGTTAATTTATTTGTTTCGATATGACTCATGGTCTCCATATCCAGCGCAATACCAAGTTCAAGAGCCAGCTCCATCGCACCTTTTGCCCCAAGTTCAATAAAAACTCCATCAAGTTGAATCTGATCCCCATTTTCAAGGAGCAGGCTTTTTACTTCATCCTCTCCCTGAATCTCACTTACCCAGGTACCACTAACAGTTTCAACATCTGATTCATTCAGTTTTTCCTGCAACTCTTTTGAAGCAACAAGCTCTTTATTTACCAGATATACTTTGGATGCATATCCCGTGAGAGTAAGTGCCCCATCAATGGCAGCACTTGCATTTCCAACCACTGCAACTATTGCAGTTCTGTAAAAATTCGCATCACAGTCAACACAGTAAGAAACCCCACGACCAAACAATTCCTTCTCACCGGGAACTTTTAATTTTTTTCTTGCTGTTCCATTGGCAAAAATAAGCGTTCTGGTACTGACAGTTTTTCCACTTTCAAGTTCCACTCCAAAGCCGTTCTCTTCCTGTTGTATTTTTAAAACATCATCATCCATAAGTGTGGCGCCAAAGCGCTTTACCTGCTCAATACCAGCTTCCAGTAGCTCCTGCCCCGATTTAACCCCTTTAACACAGGCATAATTTTCCACATGGGCAGAATACAACGCACTCCTTTCAATCCTGCCAAGGAGAAGCACATCGCATTTTTTTCGTACTGAATGGATAGCTGCCTGAATTCCAGCGGGTCCGGCACCAATAATTACCACATCTTTTCGATCATTCATTTCTGTTACCTGCTCCATATTATTGTTCTTAAACTATAGTCCTACCTTAAAAAATTGCCTTTTCATCCAAACCAGTCGTCGCGAGAGAACCCTTATCCTTGTAATATAAGCTACCTATCTGTGATAAAAAAAAGTTCACGCCTCAATTCCGGGCGAAAAATCACATTTTTCAATTTACCCTTAGTAGCATTCCTCTTGAATTTTCCATCAATTTGTCATAAATCTATTTTTTGCAGATTGCAAGACAACTAAAATTGACAAACCCACAAAAATAAAATTTTCAAATGGCTAGGAGTTCACTCAGTTATTGCTCAACATAATCAGCCATTCAACATCCGTCAAACACTCACACATATGAAAAATCATAGAATCGTCATTACTGGCGTAGGCCTGGCTGCTCCCAATGCGGATAACCTGAAAACATACCGAGAGAAATTACTTGCCGGATGCAGTGAAATTACAGAAATCGATCTTCGCTACTTTGGCAAGGCTCCTGCCGGGATCTGTAATTTTGAGAAAACCAGGTATCGGAAGAAAAAAGAGAATAAACGTGGAACTCGAGCGGGTTGTCTCGGAGTTTATTGTGCAAATGAAGCCCTTGCTCATGCCAATCTGCCACTGGATCATTATAAGAAATCAAGGACTGGCGTATACGTGGGTCTCACAGAGCATGGTACTGTAGAAACTGAGAACGAGGTGTATAATATCAGTCAGTACGATTATAATGTGGATTACTGGACTCATCACCACAATCCACGAACGGTTTTAAACAATCCTGCCGGCGAGATCACCATGAATCTGGGCATCACTGGTCCCCACTACTCCATTGGTGCTGCATGTGCTGCTGGAAATGCCTCTCTTATTCAAGGTGTGCAGATGATGCGTCTTGGAGAAGTTGATATGGCTCTTGCAGGTGGCATTTCAGAATCCACAGGATCTTTCGGTATTTTTGCCAGTTTTCAGGCACAGGGAGCATTGGGAAGAGCTGATGATCCTCGTGAAGCCTGCCGACCTTTTGACATGTCCAGAAATGGTATTGTTGTTTCTGAGGGTGCATGTATTTATGTACTTGAGACCTTAGAGAATGCTCTTACGCGAGGTGCGAATATCATTGCTGAGATTACAGGATATGCCATGAATTCCGATGCTAAAGATTACGTCTTGCCTTTTGCAGAGCGCCAGGCAGAATGTATGCAACTTGCCATTGAACGCGCAGGTATTAATCCTGAAGACATAGATATCATAAACACCCATGCCACCGGCACAAAACAGGGGGATATAGAAGAATGTAAAGCAATTCGACAGGTGTTTACTGATTGCGAAAACACCTATATCAACAACACAAAATCTATTATTGGTCACGCCATGGGGGCTGCCGGTGTCCTTGAACTAGCAGGCAACCTTCCCGCTTTTTTAGACAATCTCGTTCATCCTACTATTAACGTAAAAGACCCCGATCCTGAATGTAATGTGAACAACCTTGTCTTAGACACACCTGTTCAACTTGAGTCAGTTGATATTATTTTGAACAACTCTTTTGGCATGGTCGGGATTAATTCAGTGATAATTGTTGAAAAATATAAGGACTGATTCGGCTGAACAACCCAGAAAGGAAAAGGATACAATTCTGATTATTTAATGATTTTAGCAAATTTTTTAAAAAAAATATATATAAAAGTAATTTCAGGTATGGTATAAAGCGTAGTTTGCCTACACAACGAGTAGCTATCAGCAAAAATACAATACAGGCCATGGCCGGAGAATTACATATGACACGTGACGCAATAAAAGATTTAATACTGGAAATCATAGAGGATATTGACGAGGATGCCAATTTTGAGACACTGGCCTCAGATAAGCCTCTACGTGATCAGTTAGACCTTGATTCAATGGATTTCCTTGATATTGTCATGGAACTCAGGAAACGCCATAAGCTGCAAATTCCAGAAGAAGATTACCCGGAACTTGCAACCCTTGATTCCTGTGTCAACTATCTGGAACCATTATTAACTGATGCCTAAAACGTGCATGTTCCTCTGATTATTATCGGCGGCGGACTCTCTGGAATTGCCGCCGCACTTCGTTTTGCCCGTTTCTTTCCAGATGTCCTGATTCTTGAAAAACATTCCCGTATCGGCGGACTAAATTCTTACTATTACCGCAACAATCGACTTTTTGAAACAGGCCTCCATGCCATAACCAACTATGCCACCGCCAGTGACAAGAAAGCTCCTTTAAACAGGTTATTAAGGCAGCTGAAGATTAAGCGTAAAGAACTTGATCTTCATGAACAAAATGGTAGTGAAATACGGTTCACAGACTGCGAGTCCCTTTTATTTTCCAATGATTTCAAACTGCTGCAAACTGAAATTTCCAGAAAATTCCCAGCCTCAGATTGTGGTTTTCAAAAGCTTACTAAGCTTATTAATGAGTATGACCCTTTTGCGATCCGACCATTTATTTCCGCAAAAAAAATTCTCATCGATAAACTGCAGGATTCCATACTGACAGATATGCTCCTCTGTCCTCTGATGTTTTATGGCTCATCTGTTGAAAATGATATGGATTTTAGCCAGTTTGTTATTATGTTTCAGGCAATTTTTCAGGAAGGAATGTTTCGACCTGATGGTACCATAAAAGATTTTCTCGACCTACTCCTTTCCCATTACTATAATCATGGCGGAAAAATCAGGACCAGGACAACTGTGAAGAAAATTATACTTGAAGGAAAGAAGGCCAGAAGTATCCTCCTTGAAACTGGAGAAGAGATCGAATGTGATCATATCCTCTCTACAATCGGTTCAGAAGAAACTTTTGCACTCCTTAATGCACCTCTTCAGTTTCCCGCTGAAACACGCCTGGGTTTTGTTGAAACTATTTTTGAAACAACAGTAGAAACAGAATTATCCGGAAGCAATGACGCAACAATAATTTTCTACAATAATGGACAACGTTTTTCTTATGCACAGCCTGTCACTAGTGTAGACTTTGATTCAGGTGTAATCTGCATGCCCCAGAACTTCCAACAACTATCAGCAAAACCATACAGGGAAATTCGCACCACCCACCTTGCAAATTATTCAGTCTGGAAGGAATTTCAGGACAAAAGCAGCGTCTACAATGCGGCAAAAGACAGCTGCGCACTTCGCTCGCTGGCCGCAGCCGAGAAAATCCTTGGTAATTTCGCCGAAAACATTGTATATCGTGATATTTTTACGCCATTAACAATTGAACGTTTCACCGCAAAAAAGCAGGGTGCTATTTATGGTAATCCTGTTAAAATTAAGGATGGGGATATCGGGTATAGCAATCTTTTTCTAGCAGGAACTGATCAGGGGTTCCTTGGTATTATTGGTTCCATGTTAAGTGGTGTTTCAATCGTTAATCAACATATCCTTCCCCGCATCTGAAAAAAAATCGTCTACTGGTTTAAAAACTTTTACTCTAACATTTTTTTGTATTCATTATGCCTCTATCCTTTTCCAAAGCCCAACTCAACGACAAGTACGATGTAGTAATAATTGGTTCAGGGCTTGGCGGTCTTACTTCTGCCAATCGTCTTGCCTACTGCGGATATAAAATCCTTCTTCTTGAATATCACAACCAGCTTGGCGGACTTGCCACCTGGTTTAAACGCAAAGGACATATATTTGATATATCACTGCACGGTTTTCCTTACGGTATGGTGAAAACCTGTAAGAAATACTGGAATAAAGCGATAATGAACTCCATTGTTCAACTAAAGAACATTGTTTTTGATAACCCCCAATTTCATCTTCAAACCACTTTTGATAGAATTGACTTTACTGAGAAACTGAATAAGCAGTTTAAAATCCCTCAAAATACCATTGATGCGTTTTTTGTTCGAGTTGCCGGAATGAATTTCTACGATGATCAATCCATGACTACAAGGGAACTTTTTGAAGAATTTTTTCCCGGTCGAAGTGATGTGCATCGTCTGTTGATGGAACCGATAACCTATGCCAATGGTTCTACCCTTGATGATCCTGCCATTACCTACGGGATTGTATTTTCAAATTTTATGAACAAGGGAGTGTTTACCTTTGAGGGCGGTACGGACAAATTAATCGGTATGATGACTGACGAACTTGAGAAAAATGGTGTCACAATCTGTACCAGATCCAAAGTTGATCGTATTATCATTGAGAAAGGTGTTGTTAAGGGTGTCGAATGTAATGGAAAAACCATCACTGCAGATTCTGTCGTTTCCAACTCCGGCATCACGAACACCATATATAATCTGGCAGACAAAGATGCCTTTTCTGACGATTTTATAGAGAAGGCCGATCAAATCAGGGTGAACAACTCATCCTGCCAGGTGTATATGGGAATAAAAAACGATGAAAATATAGACGATATCGGAGACTTACTATTTACCTCCACTGCCGAAGAATTTGATTCATCTGAATTGTGTGATTTTCACACCAAATCAAAAACATTTTCCGTTTATTACCCTAAAACCAGACCGGGGCATGACCGGTATACCATCGTTGCTTCCATGAATTCGAATTTTGATGATTGGAGAAACCTTACTGCCGACGAATATACATCTGAAAAACAAAACCTTATTGATCGCACCTTGATTGATCTTGAAAGATATCTCCCCAATGCCCAGGAAAAAATTGACTGGATTGAAGCTGCAACTCCAAGAACCTTTAACAGATACACACTCCATACCAAAGGCACATCCTTTGGTACAAAATTTGAAGGCCTGGCCGCCTCTAGAACCATATTTAAAGAGATCAGCGGCTTGTTTCATGTGGGATCTGTTGGAATTATTATGTCCGGCTGGCTTGGTGCAATTAACTACGGTGTTATTGTTTCCAATGATGTTGATGCCTATATGAGAAGCCTTGATTGACGGCATAATAAAATTTCTTTACCCTCTTTGTTATTTGGCCGCAGGCTAAGCTCTTGTGGTTTAAAATGTGTAACCTGAATACATTTAATTATGACTGATTTTACTAAACAAAAAGTTGTGATAACCGGTGCAAGCAGAGGTATTGGCAAGGCAATCACCGTAGCATTTCTTAAAAAAGGTGCCACTGTTATAGGAATATATGGTAGCAACAAGCAGGCCGCCGATGCTTTTGCTGAAGACTGCGCGCAGTATAAAAATAGATTATATTTGCACCAATGTGATGTGGCAGACCATGCAGCCGTTAAAAAATTCTTCATCTCCCTTGAAAATCAGTTTGATACCATCGATATACTGATAAATAACGCTGGTATTCGAAAAGATAAGCTCCTTGCCATGATGGATTATCGTAGCTGGCAGCAGGTAATTGATGTTAATTTAAGCGGCACATTCAACATGTGTCGATACGCCGTTTTACTTATGCTTAAACAAAAGTATGGACGAATTATCAACATCACTTCGCCCGTTGCTGATCTCGGTTTTTCCGGGCAAACGAACTACGGAGCATCAAAAGCCGGACAGGTTGGATTCACCCGGAGTCTCTGCAAGGAAGTTGCCAGAAAAAAGATTACGGTTAACTGTGTATCGCCAGGTTTTATAGATACTGAACTGATTGCTGACCTGACTCTTGAACAGAAAAAAGAATACAAAAGATTTGTTCCCATGCGTCGGTTTGGGAAGGTTGAAGAGGTCGCAGCCACAGTTCTTTTTCTAGCCTCAAAAGATGCTGGCTATATCACCGGAAGTGTTATAAACGTGAACGGAGGACTGTAAATATGATGGTGTTATAAAAACTCTCCATTTTCTTTGTCATTACAAATTTGGTATCGTTACGACGTACTTCAGTATACCTCACTCAATCAAATTTGTGTTTCTCGAATATGAAGTTTTTTACTTAGCCATCCACAATTTTACTTTTTACAAATATATCAAATATGCATAGTGGATACACAATTACAGACCTTATTCCCCATCGGCCACCGTTCCTTTTTGTTGATTCAATTCTCCATTCCGATGAGAACAGTATCAGCACAGAGAAGAAAATTCCTGCTGATCTTGAGCTGTTTAAAGGACATTATCCTGATCATCCAATACTTCCTGGAGTGCTTCTTTGCGAAGCCATCTTTCAGTCCGGTGCTCTACTTATTGGTCTTCTTCTCAAAAAATCTGAGACACAACCTTCCGGGGTTCCAGTAATTACAAGGGTTGAGAATGCCAAATTTAAAAGACCTGTTGGACCCGGTGATACCATACGAATGCAGGTTCATATTAAAGAAAATCTCAGCGGAGTGTGGTTTCTTAAAGGGACGCTCCGTTTACATGACAAAGTTGCAGTGACATCTGATTTTGCCTGCACTCTAGCAAAAATATGAAAAACCTCATATTCCTTTCACAGGATTTTAACAACAGGATCTAATAACAGTGCAACTCTCAATACCTAACATGATAATGCAGGCCGGTTTCATGGGACAGATGGTCATGCTTACGCTGCTCCTCTTTTCCCTTACGTCATGGTCTATAATATTCCTGAAGATTCGTCTCTTTAAAAAGGCAGTAAGTGAAACTGACGAGTTTCTTGAGGCATTCTGGTCATCAAAAACTTTAAATGATGCTGGCGAGGCTGCAGAACAGTTCCCAATGAGCCCCGAAGCTGCTGTTTTTAACACTGGCTTTACAGAGCTCCAAAAAATCAATAAAATACGAAATAAGGGAGACAAGGAGTCAGGTAACGAATCCCTGGAAATGCAACTGGCCACAATGGATAATTTTAAAAGAGCCATCCGCAAAGCAGAAAACCAGGAAATTGCTGATCTTGGCAAATCACTTTCTTTTCTTGCAACTACAGGATCTGCTGCGCCCTTTATTGGTTTGTTTGGTACTGTTTGGGGAATTATGGCTTCTTTTCATGATATCGGCATGAGAGGGTCCGCATCTCTTGCAGTGGTAGCACCTGGTATTTCAGAAGCTCTTGTTGCAACAGCTGCAGGCCTGGCTGTTGCCATTCCTGCGGTAATTGCCTACAACTATTTCGCCAATCGTCTGGAGGAAATTGAGAATGAAATGCAGAACTTTTCCACCGATTTTCTTAATTTGGTGGAACGAGATCTTCTTAGCAGAGTATAAGGGGTTCTTATGGGTATGAATACAGGACACTCACGAGGGCGACTAGTCTCCGAAATAAACGTTACTCCTCTTGTTGACGTAATGCTGGTTCTACTCATTATTTTTATGATCACCGCTCCCATGATGACACAGGGACTGGAAGTTGATTTACCTGAGACGACTGCCAAATCACTCCTTCAAAAGGAAGAACCGATTGTGGTAACCCTCAATAAAGATGGTATTATAATGCTCGGCCAAATTGAAGTTGGCCAGGCAATGTTTCGGCAACAGCTTGCAAGGCAATTTGACAAAAATAAAGAACAACCCATTTTTTTAAAGGCTGACAGACTCGTACCTTACGGCATGGTAGTAAATATAATGACAGAAATTAAGGCAGCCGGTTTTGATAAACTTGGTATGATCACCCAACCCAAAAAAGAGCAACCAAAATAGTTGTGCAAACGGACTATCATTCACCTGCCCTTGCAATGGGATGGATGCTGCCTTTCAATTTTGCTCTTGCCTTCCACGTGCTGATTATTGTCTCTGCCCTTACACTACCCAAATATCTGGATATTAAAGAATTCCCCATCGATGTAACTTCCGTCGATCTGATTAACATTGCGGATATTGCCCTGCCACCGGAGCAATCCTATCAACCGTCAGTACCTCCACCAGGGCAGAAAGAAAATGTCCAGACTGACACATCGCCACCAGTAAGCGCAAAAAAAACAGCACCCATTGCTACTCCTGCAAATACGAACGAAATTCTGGAGATCCCCTCAAAACCAATCTCCATCAAGCCTCTAAAACGTAAAATAAAAAAGAAAATCATAGAGAAAGCAAGTACAGCTGAATTGCGAATGCGCCAACTTGCCCAGATAAAGGCACTTGAAACTAAGAGACAATTACTTATAGAAGAGGCACAACGGCAAAGAGTAATAGCAGACGAAGAAGCAAAAGCCGCCACTTCTGAAGCCCTGAGTGCTTTAAAACAATCACTGCGTGCAGACGCAGATGTAACTTCCATGGAACCCAAAAAACATAAGGGTTTGAAAAATTCAGGGACTGCTCACAGTGCCGTCGAGGGGCAATATCACTCGGCTATTTTCAGCCAGTTGCATCAATACTGGTCACTACCGACTATTAAAGTATGGCCTCCTGCTCTAAGCGCTACTGTGGTAATAACTATCGACAAGGATGGAGGCATTGTAAGTCATCACTTTGAAAAAAAATCAGGCGATCTGGTTTTTGACAAATTTGTAAGTAAAACCATAGAAGAAGCTAATCCCCTGCCACCAATACCGGGGGCTCTTAAAAAGAGCGAATACACTATTGGCTTACATTTTAAACCTGGAGAAATTCAATAGGTACAATTGTAAAAAGGTTGACGGCCTGTTTGAAACATTTATAATTACAAGGCAATGAAATCACCAAACACTCTATTATTTCGCCTTTAGCCCTTATTATGAAACAACTGCTCTGTACTCTGATCATCCTTTGCACCTTGATTACGCCCACAATTGCGCCTGCAAAGGATATGGTCTATCTTGATATAACATCTCCGGATGCCAGGAAAATAAATATTGCTGTACCCTGCTTTGAGAATAGTGCAGATCCAACATATTTACAGTTTTTTGGCAGAGAACTGGCTGACATTTTAGGTCGGGCTCTGACCTTTCATGGCGTTTTTTCACTTATCCCAAGTGAAAAATATAAAAAAATACAGAAGGCTGACTGGAAAAAACTTGGCGCTGATTTTGTTCTGCTGGGGTCGTATACACTCTCATCCTCCGAGACAACCATAGAAATACGACTTCTTGATGTGGCAGGTGGGGATATGTTTCTCGGAAAACGATATAAAGGGCCCCGCAATAATGAAAGTAAAATGCTTTTCCGATTCGCCGACACTGTTATCAGAGAAATGACTGGAGAAAATGGGATTTCTTCCAGTAAAATTGCCTTTGTTTCTGACCAGTCTGGTTTCAAAGAGGTTTACACTTCCGATATACTGGGAAAAAATGTCACCCAGGTAACCAGACATAAAAATTTATGCGTTTCTCCCCGCTTTGTCCCGGGAAGCAGATATCTCAGCTATACCTCGTATCATTCCGGCAATCAGACTCTGTATATTACTGATCTCAATCAATCCCGAACAACACGGCCTCTTTCCCGCAGAAAAGGAATGAACCTGGCTCCATCCTGGTCACCAGATGGAAAACAGATGATTCTGACATTGAGTAAAGGGGGAAATCCAGACCTTTACTTACTGGATAGAAATGGTAAAATCTTAAAACAACTGACCAGGCGTTCAGGTATTAATGTTTCTCCCTCATGGTCACCAGACGGAAATAAATTTGCCTTTGTCTCTGATAGAAGTGGGCGTCCGCAAATCTATATTATGGATGTAACGACAAGATTTGTTCAACGTATCACGTTCAAAGGTACTGAGAATGCAGAACCAAGCTGGTCACCCAAGGGGGATCTAATCGCTTATTCCAGCTTCATCGATGGAACATATCAGATATTCACCACCGCCCCACACCCCATTTCTTCACCGAGGCAGATAACTTCAGGGCCAGGTCAACATGAATCACCGACATGGTCTCCCGATGGTAAACAGATTCTTTTTTCACTCAAAAATGACGGAGAGCAGAAAATATATGCCATACTCAAAAATGGCTCTTATATGCGCAGGCTTTTTACTCTCCCCGGCAACCAGACCTATCCGCGCTGGACTGCCACTGAGTAAACAGGGTTAAACTATACAGGTTTCTTTATGAAAAAATCATATTATATCTCCATTTTCGCTCTCTGTTTGATTCCACTGCTAAGTAGTTGTGCATCACAGCAGGACGTAAACACACTCAAATATCATGTCAGATCCATCAATAAAAAACTTGAAGACATGAAAGTCAACACTGTTAACAGGATGCAGCAACGCCAGGCGGATTCATCCGGGGTAATGGATGAAATTCAGACTGAACTTCTACAGTTGAAAGCCAAGCTTGAAGAAAATGCACATACCAACAGGCTACTGCAAGAGGAGAACAATGAATTGAAACTTGCAGTAACAAAACTTCAATCTTCTCAAGAAGATCTTATTAGAAATAAAGTTACTGTACTGGATGTTAAACTGTCCGCACTGGATCGAAAAATTGTTTTGCAAGGTGAATCTCTGGACGCTATTCAACAGGCCAGGGTGAAAGAAGCTAAAAGAAGATCAAAGACTGCAGCAATTGCCGCAGATGCAGCTTTGAGAAAAGCAGAAGCTGCCAAACGTGCCCAACTTTCTCCAATACAATCGCAACCAGGTGTTATTCAGATTCATCCCGAAAAGATGAAAATTAAGATTGAAACGTCTCTTGGTTCCTCTGCTAAACTGACAATCGCTTCCC